>FUFK010075704.1_pt1 | contig 11431 bp, 13 predicted proteins | sample 1021851 | NCBI WGS metagenome assembly FUFK01 (sample SAMEA51879418, study PRJEB19060) | metagenome
TTATATATTTGATTAATCAAGTTTTTTCAAGATGAAACATGGCGGTAAAAGACAAGGGGCAGGTAGAAAATCTAAATCAGATGAGGTCTCTCTTATAGAGAAACTTACTCCATTAGAACCCTATGCTTTAGAAGCTCTGGCAAAGGGAGTCAAGGAAGGGGACTTTAAATTTGTACAGCTCTACCTAAATTACTATGCAGGGAAACCTGTAGAGAATAAGAACATACAACTTACAGAAGATATTCCAATATTTGTTGATTGATGCTGCCAAAGAAAACTACAGCAGTAAATAAACTCAGAGAGTTAAAACAAAGAATAAAAATTATTAGAGGAGGTACCTCAGCAGGAAAGACTATAGGTATACTTCTTATTCTTATAAATGATGCTATAAAGAACAAAGGAAAAGAAATAAGTGTAGTAGCTTCTACTATACCAAGTTTAAGGAGAGGCTCTCTAAAAGACTTTCTTAGTATCATGCAGGGTCTTGGTAGGTTTGATGAGAGTAAGTTTAATAGAAGCCTTTTAAAGTATACTTTCAGTAATGGTAGCTATATAGAGTTCTTTTCAACAGATCAACCTGAGAAACTCAAAGGAGCAAGAAGAACAGATTTATTTATGAATGAGTGTAACAACTGTAGCTTTAGTAGCTATCAAGAACTCTCTATAAGAACCTCTGGAGATATATGGCTTGACTACAATCCTGTTAATAGGTTTTGGGTAGACAAAGAACTGATAGGTCAGCCTGATACAGATTACATAACTCTTACCTATAGAGATAATGAAAACTTAACTGATGCAATAGTCAAGGAGCTGGAGAAAGCAAGAGTAAAAGCTAAGACCTCAACCTATTGGAAGAATTGGTGTAGAGTTTATTTGGATGGTCTAACAGGAAGTCTTGAGGGAGCTTGTATATCTGATTGGAAAGAAATAGATAATATACCTGTAGAGGCAAAATTACTTAGCTATGGCATGGATTTTGGATATAGTGTAGACCCAACAACCTTAATTGCACTCTATAAGTGGAATGATGCTTACATATTTGATGAGGTCCTGTATAAGACAGGAATGTTAAATAGAGACATAAGCAGGTATCTAAATCAGCACAATATCAAAGAAAACATAATAGCAGACTCAGCAGAACCAAAGAGTATATCTGAACTTTCTCAGTATGGTCATAATATCTTCCCTTGTACTAAAGGTAGAGACTCTGTTATCTATGGTATAAATCTTATAAATCAGAATGAAATATATATAACTCAAAGAAGTAAGAACCTCAAAAGAGAGCTCCAGGGCTATGTATGGTCAAAAGATAAAGAAGGTAACACCCTGCAAAAGCCTGAGGGAGAGCACCCTGACTGTATAGATGCAGCAAGATATGTATTTACAGATGTATTAGAAAATCCACACAAAGGTCAGTATTTTATTTATTGATTTGGTTGTTAATAAAATGTTTATTACATTTACATCATAAACATTAAAACAATAAAAAATGCAAAATTCAAAACACAAAGTAAGTAAAAGTGAAGTATTAGATGCTATTGATTATTTTCATGGTATAGGAATGATTCAAAATCAAAGTGGAGACTCAAAACATTATTTAGAGATTCTTCTTAGAAAAGTAGCGAATGATTATAAATTACTTTTAACTTATGATGGAGGTAAAGTATTATAAAAAACAAGAGGGGTAGCAATACCCCTTTTTTAATTTAATAATTATGGAAACAAAAATAGAACAATTAATTACAGATTATTACAGAGTCCATTGGAAAGATGGAGAATTTAGAGGAGGTTATAGAGACTTCCCTTCTTTAGAAGAAGCAGAGGAGTATAAAAAATTAGTAGATACTCAAGACTTGATAAATTTAAATCAAGGGATAACAAATAATTTAATGAAACATTTCGATATATGAAAATTAAAACAATAACAGAAAAACAAAACAAAAAGAACCTGAGAAAAGTATTTCTTGGGTTTTGCTTTTTAATGCTTTATACTTATCTTGGTATAATAGGTTTAACTACTGTAATAAGATGGCTCGTAGAGTAGACATTCCATTATGGAAGAAAAAAGTTAGATGTTGGGATAACTTTATAAGAGTTTATCCTGTAGCACTTTCTAAAGGCCCAAGAGCAGAAGTAAGACTTGAAATTGAAATTAAAGGTCAATTTAAACAAGGAGAGTTAATATTTAAACAAACAAAAAAAGGAAAGTATGAGTTAGCAAAAAAAATAGATGAGGTCTATGAGTGGCTGTATGAAAATCATAAAAAGAAATTTAATCAGCCTTATGGAGCAAATTACAAGAGAAAACATTTTTCATTACAATAATAAGAACCCTCAAGAGATTGGGGGTTTTTTGTTTTATACAAATTCTCACTAATTTTATTATATAAGTATGAAGATTAAAATACCTGTTCCTGAAAGTCTCTCAGAGATGACTTTAGAACAATACCAAAAATTTGAAAAAATCAATACAGAGGAAAATCAGGGTTCTAACTTTCTTCTTCAAAAGATGGTAGAGATATTCTGCAACCTTCCTCTAAAAGATATAGCAACTGTCAAATTTACCTATGTCCAAAAGATTATAAAAGAACTAAATAAAAGTTTTAAATCTAAGACTCCACTAATAAACACCTTTGTAATGGATGGAGTAGAATATGGATTTATTCCTAAGCTGGATGATATGACTTTAGGAGAATACATAGACATAGACAACAATATAAAAGATTGGCAGAATATGCACAAAGCTATGACAGTCTTATACAGACCTGTTAAGTTTAAAAAAGATGATAGATACCAAATAGAAGAATATACAGCAGAGGAAAACCCTGAGCTTATGAAGCAGATGCCTTTAGATGTAGCAATGGGTTCGCTGGTTTTTTTTTATCTTTTACAAGAGGAGTTGTTGCAAACTACCCTGAGCTATTTGAGCAAAGAGATGGAGGACAACTTGACTATGGAGCAAAGGCAAACTTTGGAAAAAAATGGGGTTGGTATCAGTCAATCTATGGATTGGCTCAGGGAGATGTTACCAAGTATGACATGGTTACCAAACTAAATTTCCATCAATGCCTAATGTATTTATCCTTTGAAAAAGAAAAGACAGAAATAGAATTAAAAAGAATTAAAAAATGAAAGCCTTCTATGATGTAACTAATCAGATCAAGACTGCACTTGCAGCAGAGCCTTTTGTCAAGACTGTTACTTTTGGTGAGCTTTCAGATGTAGACTTAGGGAAGCAGACTATCTTTCCTTTGGCTCATTTGATAATTAACAATGCCTCAGTAGGAGAAAAGATAATTACTTTCAATGCTTCTATTGTTTGTATGGACATAGTAGATATAAGTAAGGATGAGGTTACTGATATATTTGTAGGTAATGACAATGAGCAGGACATACTTAATACTCAACTTGCAGTCCTTACAAGAGTTCTCAATAAATTCCAAAGGGGTGATTTATATGTAAACAAATTTCAGATAAGTGAGGATGTAAGTTGTGAGCCTTTTGTAGATAGGTTTGAAAATAAACTTGCAGGTTGGACAGCTACCTTTAACATATTATTACAAAACGAAATGACAGTCTGTAGCTAATGGAATATAAAGAAGTCAAAAGAATATTAAAGCAGTTTGCTGAGAGTGTTAAAAAACAAGCTATAGGAAACCTAAGAAGAAATAAGAACAATAGGTTTATGACAGGTTCTTCAAGTGGTAACTTAGAGGGTAGTTTAGGTTATACACTAAACGAATATCCCAACAGCTTAAACTTAGAGTTTTCAATGCTTGAATATGGCTCATATCAAGATGAGGGTGTAAGGGGTAGCAAAAGCTCATACCCTCAAAGTAGAAATAGTAGGTTCTCTTATTCAGGTGGTAAAAAAACAATAGCTTATAAATCATTGGATAAGTGGATGGTCAAAAAGAATTTAGATGGGGTAAGAGATGCTCAAGGAAGGTTCATATCAAGAAAGAGTCTTAGATACTTGATAGCAAGAAGCATATATCAAAAAGGACTTAGAGCAAGTAACTTCTTTACAAGACCTCTTATGGATAATTACCTAAAACTACCTGAGGAGTTTATAGATGCTTTCCAGCTTGATTTTGATGATTTCATTGACCAAATTAATTTAACACAGTAGAAATGAGTAAGATAAATGCAAGGAGTCCTTTTTATATAAATTACAGTACACCTACTGCACCAACTGTAGCATTTGATTGTACTGTTGCAAATCTTACAGGTTTTGCTGTAGACCAAGAAGGTATAGTTACAGAACCAAATGTAGAGAGAGGAGTATTTAAAAGTTTTACAAGTTCTGCTGGAGATTTTGCAAATGGTAAGTTTGCTACAGTAAGTACAGATACTTCAAGAACTATATCAGTTGTTATTGAAATACCTACAGGATATTCTAACAGCTCAAGTGGTACATTAACCTGTACAGCTACAGCAACACAAATAGCCAAAGTAACCTCAGGTTCTACTCCTTCTTGTACAGGTGGTCCAACAACAAACGGAACTATATCTACTCAAACTATAGCCTCAGGAGGAAATACAGCAACCATTGACCTTACTACTAAATTTAATAGTGCTACTAAGTATGCAGTTGTAAATCATGACCCTGCTTTATTCAATGCAGTTGTAAGTGGTACAAATCTTATTTTAACCTCAGGTAATTCAGGAGGTTCTGGTAATGCTTATGTAAGAGCAAATGATAATGGAGTCAATACTTGTACAGCAATTCAAAGAGTACCTGTTACTATAACAGTATCTTCTGCTTTAGATTGTACAACAGCAGACCTTACAGGAGGCTCTGCTACAGCAGCAGGGGTAGTTACAGAACCAACACTTATTGGAGGAACTATAGCTTCTTTTGCAACAGACTCAAGTGGTTCTCCTACTTTATCAACTATACCAGAAAATACAGGTTCAGCAGCTCAGAATGTTACAGTATATTTTAACATAACAGTAGGAGCAGAATATTCAAACTCAGGAGCAACTATTGTCTGTCCAAAAGTAATATCTCAAGCAGGTACAGGCTTACCTACATTTACTTGTGATATAGCAGGTTTATCAGGTCAAGGTGTATCAAGAGGAGGTGATGTAATTGTAGGAACAGCAGCAGTTGGAACTATAACTGATTATACTATTGTAGGAAGTACTGATAAGAAATTTAATGAAGTCTCCTCAGCAGTTACAAGAAATATATCTTTTGAAGTTACTCCTCCTGCTGGAGAGTATTCAAGTGATTCTGCAATTACTTGTCCAAATTCAAGTGGACTTCCTATAACCCAACTTCCAGCTACTACAACTTGTGGTACTATTATTTATTATGGAAATGACAGAGGTGAAGTAGATGAAACAGATTTCTGTCAAAGTGGAGAGGCTTATGCAAGAGAGTTTAAAGTTTTGTCTACAGCAACAAATATAAGACAAGCTAAAGGTCATAGTGTATGCTATGCAGACCAAAGCACAAATGCAGCTCAAGGGGTATTTCAAGGAGGTGATTTATATTATGTAGTAGATACTTTTTTAAATCTTACAGACATAACACAAAGAGCTTTATCATCTACTCAATTTAATTCTTTTTTATTATGGAGAGTAAACAATGGAATAATTCAGGAAGTTTGGGAGTGGAATTGTAGTTCAGGAGGAGATGGTAGTGGAAATCAAATACAATAACAATGGCAGCAACTCTTAAATCAGTTACATTACAAATATATATTTATACAGGAACTTCTGGTAGTTACTCTGATAGTGATTTAAAATTTACTCTACAAAAAGAACTTATTACAGGTCAATCAAAAATAATATTTGAAATCGCAGAAATGGTAAGAGACTACATTAGTGTAAGTTTCAATAATGACTATGTTTCTAATACAGTTTGGGTAACTACTATAGCAAACCTATTTGATGATACAGGAACTATATTTAGCTTTGGAAATCCTGTTACAAATACTTATTTAGCTTTTGATGCTTATGGATATTTTGAAGATGAGATAAACCCTCAAGGTAACATCTATGATCTTATTACTTCTTCTAACATTGTACTTCCAAAAGATACTGCTGGTAAGCTACCTGTATATGCAGCGAGTACAGGAAGTGTTGTTATAGATAGTAGCTCTACTTCTATTACAGACAATGGGAACTCTAATCAGAAGATACAATATGTTACTATTCCTGCAAACAGTTCTACTATACTTGTCAAAGATAGTGGAGGTACAACTAAAAAAACTATTACAGTATCTACAGAATGTCCTGATAAATTTACGCCCTATAAAGTAACATTTGTAAACAAGCATGGAGCTTTTCAAGACTTATACTTCTTTAAGAAATCAGTAGAGACTTTCAATGTTACAGGAGATGAAAGTTTTAAAAGAAATACTGTTAGTACAAGTGCTGTTACTTATAATACTTATGAAGGACAAAAGGAAAGATTTAATGTTAATGCTCAAAGTAGTATACAGCTCAATACAGGTTTTATACCAGAGGATTTAAAAGAAGCAGTAGAAGAACTTTTTATCTCTGAGAATGTATTTATAAGATTTGACAGTAAGACCCTTCCAATTATTCCTAAGACAAAATCATTTACTCATAAAACAAGTCTCAATGACAAACTAATAAATTATACAGTAGACTTTGACTTTGCCTTTAACAAGATAAACAATGTCAGATAATGAAAGTAAGTTTACAGCTTTTTGTAGATGGTCAGCAAGTAGAATTGTTTGAAGATGAAAGTATTACACTCACACAAAGTATACAAGATGTTAGAGATATTGCAAAGATATTTACTGAGTTTACAAGACAGTTTAGTGTACCTGCCTCCAAAAATAACAATAGAGTTTTCCAGCATTTCTACAACCAAGATATTGTTAATGGTTTAGATGCAAGACAAAAAATAGATGCAGTACTTTATCTTAATTATCAATTATTTAAAATTGGTAAAATAAAGTTAAAAGGAGCTACTCTTAAAAACAATAAACCTCATACTTATAGAATAGTATTTTTTGGCAATACAGTAAATCTAAAAGACCTGGTAGCAAATACTAACATTGGTTCACTAAATTTACTTAGAGAGTTTACCTTTCAATATAATAGTACAAATATAAAAAGTGCCTTAAACACCCCTATTGACATTACAGTAGATGGAGAGGTTTTTAAAGATGCTATAGTATTTCCTATAATAACACACACACAAAGACTCATTTATAACTCTGCAAGTACAGCAGCCAATACAACAACTCTTGCTAATGTATACTACTCTGGTAATAATCATGGTCTTGAACTTGGTCAATTAAAACCAGCTCTTAATGTATATGCTATAATCAGAGCAATAGAGCAACAATATTTTAAACCTCAAGGCTATAGTTTTTCTACAGATTTCTTTTATGACCTTAACCCAAATCTTTCAGGGTTATATATGTGGCTTCATAATAAATCAGGAGAGCTGTTTCAAGACCAAAACAAAATAGAGTCTTTTACAAACTACACTCATATAAGTGGACTTACTACTGTTGTAAATGTAGACCCAAATAGTTTTGAGTCTCCCTCAAGAAATGCAGGTAAGAAAGAAAGAGATAGAGACAGAAGATTATCATTTAAAGTTACACCCTCGGGAAGTCAAAAATATACAATATACTTATACAAAGATGGAGAGATATTTAAGACTTATGAAAATTTATCAGGCACTCAAACAGACATAGAGTCAGCTTTAATTCTACCTAAAGGAATTTATTCTTTTGCTATTACTTCAAGTGGCTCAGGTACATTTACACTTGAGGCAAGGGTAGCTTTCCAAAGGAAAGTATTTGGAGTTGGTACAACAACAGTGTCAAGGAATTTTAGTTGTACAGCTACAGTAGGAACAGATGTTACTTTAGATTTTGAAAGATATATACCTGAGATGCCTATTATGGATTTTCTAACAGGTATATTTAAAATGTTTAATCTTACAGCATTTATACAAAATGACAAGACAATTAAAATACAAACTCTTGATGACTTCTATGCTTCAAGTGCAAACTCTTATGACATAACATTAGACTTAGACAAAGAGTCAAGTATGGTAGATACAGTAATGCCTTACAGACAGATAAGTTTTGATTATCAAGGCAGAGAAAGTTTCTTTTCTATAAACCATGAAAGACAATTCTATAAAAAGTGGGGTTCTGTAGACTATGATGCAACTCAGCATCCAAGTCCTCCTGATAATGTTTTAGATGGAAGTGTGTATAAAATAGAAATACCTTTTGAGCATCATAAGTTTGAGAAGTTGTTAAATGTAAATGGAGGAGCTGAAACTAATATCCAATGGGGATGGAGTGTTGATGATAGTCAGTCTCCATATTTAGGTAAGCCTTTACTGTTTTATCCTGTACTTTCATCTGGTACTGCTCTTAGTGTAATAGATTTAGAGGGTAGTGTATCTTCTATGTCAAGTTATTTTATACCAAGCAACTCTATAAACCTCACAAAAAAAAAGACAGTAGATGGTAAAACTGTAGACTCCTCTGACAATATACANTTTAATGGTGAGGTAAATGAGTTTGCTTTAGTACCATTTGAAACAACATTATTTGAGAAATATTACAAAACATATATAGAGGAAGTTTTTGATCTTAACAGAAGGCTTACAAAAGTAAAAGCATATCTTCCTTATGGAACACTTCTAAATTTATCTCTTGCAGATATAATAATAATATTTAATAGAAAATATAAAATAAATAAAATTACTACAAACTTTGAGACCCTTGTAAGTAATTTAGAGCTTATAAACACTCACAAAGAAACTACAGGCATAATACCATCAAGATTCTTAAAGAATGAAGCAGAGATACAACCATCAGGGAGGGTTTCTTGTGAGCTTACAGCAGACAGAACAAACATAAGAGCAGATATAGGTTCAATTACAGCAGACCAACAATGTAATGTAGAGGGTCTAAATATAATTAGTGCAGGTGAGGCTATACCTCAAACAGAACAGCCTAAAAACAATCCTCTACAACAGATACAAGGAGAGGCACTTGTAGTAACTCCTCCTACATTAATATATCAAACACCAACTTCTGCTACTTCTTCTGTAGTTTATATGAAGTTTAAAGTTAGTGCTTTAGGTAGTATAGGTAATTTATCTCAAATTGATGAGTATGGATTTTTCTTTTCTACTAATGCAAGAAATGATGTTGAGCAATTTACAGGAGCAAATGCAATAGAAAGCCTCAAAACAGCTTCTAATGTTACTTATATTCCATTTACACCATCTCAAACAGATAAATTTACAGCAGGTAAAGAAGTACAGCACTCTGTTACAGGTCTTTCTAATAGTTATGTATATTACAGGTTCTATGGAAGAACAAATACAGATAGTTCTTATGATACAGGAGACTTTTTAAGTCCTACATTTGTAGAACATACTGCTCAATCATTTAGTTTGACTGCTACTTCTGATACAAGAGAGTACACTAAAGACTCTACCTCAGATAATGTAGATATTAGAATTACTCATGCAGATGGAACAGTAGTAGATTTACAAAACATTACAGGACACGCAACAAGTTTCTACTCTAAAACAGTACCTGTTGTAGTGTCAGGGAATACAGGCACTTTTACACAAATAAGAACCAATACTTATTTTAGTGGTTTCATAGGAGAGAGTAATATAACTTATGCAGGATTTTCTTCATTGAGAATTTCAGTAGGCAGAAGAACAGGATATAGTGCTACCTCAAGAGATACTGCTGAGAGTGATGCAAAACTAAACAAAAGTACTGCACCTGAATTGTTCTTTTCAAACAGGACAAGTAGTAGTCAGTTCATATTTCCATTTAGAGCAGAAGGATTTAGTGTATATACTACAACAAATGTTTTAAATACTGCTTCTGCCTCTGGTATCACTTTAGCTTCTGATGGATTCTATGCTTATTTCGGATTTGCCTCAGATGGTAGTTATTCAAGAAGTACAGGTGTATCTGTTAGAGTAGTCAATGGTATAATTACAGAGAAACAATTATTTTATTAACAAATGATAGAAAATATTATTAATTTATTAGAGATAGCTAAAGAAGCTAAAAAAGGAGGAGAGTATACTGACATAGCTTTAGGAAAGTATAAATTTCCAAATAGTCTTGTAGAGGCTTACCAACAATTTAAGATACAGTTATGGCAAAAGTAATTACAGGGGAGGTAGAAATAAAAACAGGAGCAGCTACTAAAGCTGTTGATGACTTAGCACAAGGAGTTAAAAAGTTTAACGCTGAGGTTGCAACTACAAACAACAAAGCTGTAAAAGGTTTTAAAGGTTTAGATGGAGCTGTAAAAAAAACAGGAAGGGGTTTTAAAGCTCTTGGAACTGCCCTTAAAGGAGCTGGTATAGGTTTAGCTGTTGCTGCTTTTGCAAAATTAGCAGAAGTATTTCAACAAAACCAAAAAGTTACTAATACATTCAATACTGTATTTGAGTCATTATCTTTAGCCTTTAATGATTTCTTTAATTTTTTAAATAAAAATATAAATACTGCCTCTGGTTTTATAGACTCAATATTTGGTAGTTCAATAATTCAATCTATTACAAGGTTTTCTTTTTTAATAGGTGTAGAATTAATTACAAGAATAAAAAATCTTGTTCAGGGTATAGGTGGATTAGGCTCTGCTTTGTTAAAAGTTTTTAAAGGAGATTTTGCTGGAGCAGCAGAAACAGCCTCAGAGGCTTTTACAAATTTAGGAGAAGTGTTAGTTGGTAATAAAGAAGAAACAGCAGAGGTAGAACAAGTTATAAAGAAAACAACAGGGAGTATAGTAAATTATGCTAAAAGCACAATACAAGCTGCAAAAAATACAGTAGAGCTCAACAGAGCAGCAGAGGTAGGTATAGCACAAAACAGAATTATCTTAGAACAAAAAGACAGAGAAGCAGAAAAGCTAAGACAGATAAGAGATGATGAAACAAAAACTATTGCAGAAAGAATAAAAGCAAATGAAGATTTAGGAAAAGTTTTAGATGAGCAAGAAAAATTAATGTTAAAAAATGCTCAAGCTGTTATAGATGCAGCTCAGGCTCAGTTTGATAAAAATGCAAATGATGAAAACCAAATAGCTCTGTTAGATGCTAAAGCAGAAAAAGAAGGTATACTTGCACAAATAGAAGGATTTAGAAGTGAGCAATTAATAAACAGAATATCTCTTGAAAGAGAAGCAGGAGAGTTAGCTGTAGAAAATGCAGAAAAAGAAATAGAAATTCAAGAAGAAGCGAGAAAAGCCAGAGAAGAAAAACTTTTAGGTATAGCAGCCTCTATAGGTATGCAAGAGAAAATGGAAAAGGTTTTATTTATAGCTCAACAAAAAAGAATTATACAAGAACAAATAGCACAAGCTAAAGCAACTCTTGCAAGAATAACAATGAAGTCCTCTGAAAGTGGAGTAGCAACTGCTCAAGGTGCTGCTGAAA
>FUFK010078445.1_pt1 | contig 11425 bp, 25 predicted proteins | sample 1021851 | NCBI WGS metagenome assembly FUFK01 (sample SAMEA51879418, study PRJEB19060) | metagenome
AATGACTTGATAGAAAGACTGACTGAGACCGCTAACAAAGCCAGAGGTTTTTACAAGGGAGAGGCCATTCCTAACCCAGTGTTGATGACTTTTGAAGCGACTAAGGGCAGGAAATACACTAAGATAGTGGGGAGCGACGGAGCCGTTCATTGTTTCATAGATGACGACGGTAACATCTATAAGCCTGCTGGTTGGGCAAAGCCTGCTAAAGGGATTAGGTTCAATCTTGAGACTTTGGACCTGAACAAAGTGGATCATTACGGCGGTTGGTTGTACGCAAAGAACCCTTTAAAGAGAAACTAACAACTCTTCCCACTCTACAGCAGCCAGCGGCCAAGAAGCCGCTGGTTTTGTATCCATACCTAGTTCTATAAGCTCTTTGGCCTGAGATCCTTTATACAGCCTTAGCTCTATTTCAGACTTTTTCTGTGTCCCTTTCGGGTGGAATTGGACCAGTATCCACACGGGTAGNCCCATTATTCCATGTTTCAGATTGAAAGCGACTTGATGGGGTGAAAGCCTCACTTTCTTTCCCCTGCTCACTACTTTCAGCTCCACCATCACAAATTTCTTTTTCGGTATCGCTATCAGACAATCCGGCAGTCCCAGCCCCACTCGATTCTCCAGACGAGTTATCGTCACTGTCGGGAGATTCTCTTTTATCCTCTTGTAAAGATTCGATTCGGGTTTTTTCGGCATCTCTGAATTGTTCGATTATCGACGGCTCTTCAGGTTGATCCTGCACCTGCTCAGGCGTTACGTCAATAATTTCTTTTGGAGGAGGACCGCCGTACATCGCCTTGATTTCGTCAAGCTTACGCTTAACCTCGTCAACGCTCATGCTATCAATAGTTCCATGCCTTATTTCTTTCCTGTCCACGTAAATAGTGCCTAAAGCCTGACCTCGACGGTATTCAGCCGTGACAGCCGCTCCAAAATTGCCAGCAGACAACGCCTCGTCTCGAATGTGTTGCAGATCCCTCAAATGCCTCTCGATATTCGTGCCATATTTTTCAGCCATATCTTTACGGTATTGTTGGATAGCCGCCACGACTTGAGGGTTTATTTTTGGATCAGTCAACTCACTAGCGACCTTACTGGCCTTCTTTTCATCGTATCCTGCGTTTAGAGCAGCCTGCCTAAGTGTCTGTTTACCCTCCCCATCAATAAGCTCCTGTACGAACTTCCATTGTTGAGGTGTTACAGCCTTAGTTTGCGCCCCCAGCTCCCCCACGTCTGTTTGCAGCCGTTTCTCCAAAGATCTTTTCTTTTTGTCCGGCTCGACAGGACTATTATTGAGTAGTTCAGCCATTCTTTTTGATCCAGATGTCATAAAACCTCCATTACATAGGGCTTTCTGAAAAAATAATTTTACAACAAGGCAATTTCACCCGCGCGCGCATTTCGTATGTTTTTGTNTTTACCATTACATCATTACGTTAAACCAAAATTAGACGTAATACTAAGCGTAATACCTATTCCTTAATTAAAACATACACTTACAAGTGCCATTACGCTATTACGTCTATTTTTAAAAAAAAATAAAAAAATAAAAAAANTTTTCTCAGAACTCCCCTATGTATGTAACGCAAAGTAATTCACCGTAATGTCCCGTGGTCCTCGGACAACGATTCAAAATGATTTTCCANCGCATTTAGCAGCTCGATAGCGTAGTCCAGAGACTCTTGAGCCACGTTTTCAGGATCGGGCCTAGCGTTACCTCTCCCTATTACGGCGTGCATTGCCAGACCNCTGAGAACCGTCAGCAACGCCTTATCATCATCCATATCCATAATNTCTCTCCCCTTAATAAAATTCTCTGTAAATTTGCTGCGCGACATCATCCAGTTTTTCGGGTGAAAAGTCTCCCACTAAATTTTCTTCAGGATCNTACTTCTCATCAAAGCANTAGACCTCCTCGACNCTGATAGCCACCTCTCCGTTGNCAAAGACTCCCACGTCGGGTTCCGGCGGGGAGACAGCAACGACTACTTTAAGTGACAGCAGCTCGTTTCCATAAGGGTCTTTAAACTCGATGTCGTGAGTGCTATAGGTCTCCCTCATAACAAGCCACGGACCTTGAGCCGTGCGTATTGCCCCACTCTCGCCTCTTTAATATCTTCCTTGCTTTGGCCGTAATACTTCACTGCCAGATCTTCTTTAACGAGCCGCTCATTAACCGAAATGTCAGCATCATCCCAGTCCACAAGGGGGTCGAGCACGGACTCATCTGTATAGATAGTCGCCAGATAGCGCCCGAACTTCCCCCGGCCTTCCTTGGAGGTCACAATAGGATAGGTCTGTCCTTCCTTTAAAAGCTCCTGTATGCGGTCCTTGGCCAACAGACCTGCCTTCTTTTCAACGGGATCTCTGGTCCTTGTCTCTGGCGTGTCGATACCGTACAAGCGAAAGCGTTGTTTGACTCTGGTATCAAAACCCAAGTCCACCCACATATCGACGGTATCCCCATCGACGCAGCGTATGATCTCGCCCTTGTAAACAAAAAGACGCTCTTTACTCATCCTCGACCTCCAGCATGTCTATTATCGGATACTCAAAATTATTGGAGGTTTCGTTTTCTGACAGCAGGAAAGCGCCGTTTTTCTCGTGAAAGCGACGTGCCATATCTGTCTTTGGTGACATGGTAACGACACGGGAATCAGAGAAGTAACCTTTCTTGATTTCATACAGCAGCGCGTTGATCAACCGTGAGCCTGCTCCCTTTTGATTAGACCAGAGGGAATACGGTACAGCGAACCCTCCTTGTTCCGTCCAAGGTTCTTTAGCAATTTCAATGAGATCTGCTTCTGTCTGTGGGATAAAAGGCGTGTGAACGACGCAGGCAACCGCCTGAGTATCGACACCAAAGCCTTGTTTCTCGATCAGGGCATACACCTCAAAGGGTTCCTCGAAACGCTTTAAGACGCTGCCCAGAAAGTCTGGGGCGCGAATCGGGTCCTCTTCTATTCGGTTGATGAAATCCGTATCAGCCTTGATTAGCATGGTCCTGCTCCTCCACGTTCAAAAAGGTTTTGATGCGCTCCTCCGGCGTATCCCCCTCTGGCACGGCAAGGTTGAGGATCTGCATCCGCGCCTCGTGGATAAAACTGGTCAACTCCTGCACCGTTGTTTCGGGGTCCTCAAAAGTTTTTGCAATTATATTGGCGACCCTCGCCCTGTCGAACTTGGAGACGTTTTGGATATGTTCCAAGATCATCTCCCTGATTTCTGCCTTATGCCGCCTTCTTTCCTCTTCAAAGCCCGTCATTCCTTCCTCCATATTCTTATGCCGTTGTTTTCATTACGTGCAATGAACTTCCACCCGCGTCGGATGCCCGTGCTCATTGCCGCTCGATATGCCTTACCGTTTATCTTTTCACCGTCGCAAAACGTTGATTCTCCAACCCCCATGTGAATAAACGGGTACTTGGTAGCCCGTCTAGTCGATGGCAGTGGAACATTGTTATCAATGTCCATCATTCCTCCTTCATACTAAAATGGGTAGGGCAGCAGGGATTGCCTGCTCCGAGCATCCGGTTGAGGCTACGCTTCACAGCAAGCCATACCCACATAACTGTTACAAATAATTAAGCACCGCGTCCCAATCGGGAAACTTCTCCGTACCGAAATGGATGTGCTCACCAGTGAACTCCCCTGCACCATTGACCGTCCTGTCATCAATGAGGTAATCCCCCATCAGCAGAGCTTTGTTGTGGCTCAGGATCAGGCGCTTATAGCCGTTCTCTCCCAGATACTTCTTAACCCAGTCGAGCTTGTCGGCCCACGCTGTTGCATTTCTCCAAGGCGCTGTTGAAAGTATGTAAACGTCATGCTTCTCNGCTAACTTGTTGAAAGCTTCAATTGCGCCATCTAATGGCTTCATTCGTGCAAACACCCCCGCCGTTGTTTTGTCGGAGGCATTGTCCAAGCCTTTGAAACCGCTGAAATAGTCAACGAGCACGTTGTCCATATCCACAAAGACCCTTTTCTTTTCCATAGTCACTTTCTCCTTTCTATTTACNACTATTATGTTACCAATATTTACTACTATTTACCACATTTAATGTTTTCGTCATACTCAGGCCAACCCATCCTCCCGCTGGATTTTTTATACAAATCAACCATCTCACAATAAACGGAGCCGTGATCGACAGCATCTCTCACGTCTCCATTACCCCCAAAACCAACGGCAGCGATCAAGATCACTACCGCTATAAAGCCCTTCAAGCCGTCGCCTCCTCTTTCCATCGTTGAAGAATCCTAGCAGGGACTACCTTCGAATCGTTGCAGGCATCGCAAGCCCTGCCGCCGCTCTTGTCGTCCCCACTACCCAATGGCCAAGGGTTATTGCCCTCTAACCATCCAATAGACTTGTTACCCTCATTGGCATTCTCAGCCAGTGAACCATTACAAACTACGCAAGTCTTGTCTGTCATTTATTTCTCCTGTATGTCGNTAGGTGATGAAGTAGTTACTGCAAATTTACCAACTGTGTTGCCGTTGATGTCTTTCAATGGTTTTTGGAATCTTTCGTCAATGCCATACGCCTCTTGTTCTCCCACTGCCAACACTACATGACATTTAACATAATCAAATATCCGTTCAAGTTCTGAACCCAAATTACCGTCCTGAAAAGCATCGTTGTCTAAATTAACACTTATGTTCAAACGCATTTATTTCTCCTGTATTAAGCGTTTATGTAGCCCTTTTCCCTTGCCTCATCTGCGTACTCAACCAGAGTCTTGTCCGCAGTAAAGTACAGATCCCTCTCTACCTTCAAACCAAAAGGAGGAAACTTTGCTTCAGCCAACTCCGTGAAAGAGACAGAACCCATCTCAGGAGTGCCCATCCCTAGATCACAAAGTCCGAACAAAATGTCCCCATCCTTCTCAGAGATCAACCAAGTGCAAGCCCCTCCGAAAAACTTCACTACAGGCTTTCGGTCCGTCTCAGGAACCGTGTTGTTTTTCTCCAACTTTTTAAGAACTTCTTTAGTTAATAATTTCATCTTTTCTCCTTTCTATTTCCAACACCCTTATGGTCTCATAAACGGGCACTATTATCAACTGTTTTTTACTATTTTTCTCTATTTAATCCATCCATCCGTCATTGTACCTGCATTCAATCCCTTTCGACTTCAGGTACTCCAAAGCAGGACCAACTGACTCTGCCGCAGCAGAGATTACCCTGCACAAAAGAGCAGTCAATTATGTTCATGTATCCGGCTTTTCTCTTTCGAGGTCCAAGGTAACAGATCTCTATNCCTTTGCCCCCGCAGCATGTCCCNNGATCCTCGGACCCCAGCTCTTGCCACTTGTTCAACCACAGGCGATATGCCTTGTCCAAGATGCCTTTCTCTCTCAGCTCGTCTATGTCGGGCTTCTGATAGGCCGTTATGAGATCACCGTAATAGTTTTTTACTTTTTTCATACTTTCTCCTCTATACCTTCAATTACTGTATCTTCGTCAAACCACATTCTGGCTCCATTCTCAACTTCCTCGGCCAAATACTCTGTTCTCACTGTGCCGAACCAAGTTTTTATCTCGTCAATTTTAGCAATGCACCAAAGGCTCCCGTTTTCTGTATAAAAAGTGTCAGTAACTTGTGGTGCGGTAGGCGCGTTGCGAGGAATGCCAAGAGGGGTAGTAATTTCTTTGCCTGTTTTGGGGTCCAATACTCCATGAGGAACTTGTGGTGTTTTCATACTTTTCTCCTATTTGACTTTTCGGTAATTAGCTTTGATGTACTTGGCAGCCGCTAACCTTCTCTTCTCTGCCGCGTTGTTCAACCAAGGGCACATAGAAAGAGCCTTGATCATGTTGTTGAACGCGACGCTAGTAGGAGCACAACCCCAGCCAGCGATCTCATAAGCTTCATAGAGTTTTAAGTCCCCAGTCGCTTCCACTTTTTCTTTTAGCTCTTTGATCCAAGTCATCATTTTTTTCCTTTCTCCTTTCTATTTCCAACATCCTTATGATACCAGAATGGAGACTATTTTCAACTATTATTTACTATTTTTACCCATTATTTTTCATTTCATCTCCCTAATTAATTTCAATTCGGATTCTATGAAGTCTTGTAGACCCTCCCGTGATTTGATCACGGCTCGGACGGCCTTGACGAACTCGTTGCACATTCCTCCGTTGTAGTCCGTGAGAATTAAAGCTTTTACTTGATTAGGGGTAATCTCGATGGGAAGGTCTTTGATTTTTGCGGTCTTGGCTAGTTCTTCGATAATTTCTTTACCTAACGCCGTTTCCGTCATTCTTTCGACGTTAGTCTTTAATGTAAAAGTGTATTCCATATTTTCTCCTTTCTGGGTTTAAATATCTAAGCCGTTCCTATCTATCCACGTTCGTTCTTTGACCTCATGCTCTTCTAATATTTGATTGCCAAATCTTCCACCAAACACAATCCGACCATCAATTTTTTTAGCTTTNTTCTGAGCTTTTCTTTTTGTGTCNGCCTCAACTCTTAATTGAATGTAAGGCTTACGCTCTGGGAAATCGCCAAAACCATGCTCAGGAGTGTTGCTGTTTATGTATTTTTCTCCAATCACATAGTATGTTTTCATACTTTCTCCTTATAGTTTAGGATTTCTTCTAAAACAACCCTTACTCGCTCTCGGTCAANGNTNTCCCCACCGCCCCAAGTGCNTAGCTCTTCTCCGTACTCGCCAACGTTAGTCGCTAGAGCAATCAAGTAAATCAGGCAAGCTTCTTTACAGTCTTGGCGCGTTGCTCCAAGATCGTAAATCCCGTATTTTCCGTAGAAATCTTCAATGTAATCTACGAATTTTTCGGTTTTGTGAGCAGCTTCGGTAAATTGATCAACTAGGTTTGTCATCTTTTCTCCTTTCTCCTTTCTATTTTCAACATCCTTATGATACCAAAATGGAGATTATTATCAACTACTTTTCACTATTATTTTCTATTTAATTAGATGCGTGCTTAAATCTTTCGCTTTAAGCACGGCTAATCGTAGCGTGATTTCTCCGGCCAGTGCATGGAGTAGGAAGCCCTAGAGGTAGTCTTACAAACCCACTAAAACCGTTTGGCTCCATCAAAAGCTGCCAGTGTTTTGCTGAATCTGCCCACCGCTGGCTGGGACAGGGAACGCGCAAACAACCAACAAAAAACACGTTCCACCTAATCTGTTAAGGTCGAGGCCAGAGCATCAGAGTGCCTGCATCATGCGGCTCGGCCCACCAATCAGCTTCTTCTATTATCTTAGTCAAGATTGGGTGATACTGCTTTTCTTCTTCCATCGCCCAATAATTAAAAATCCTTTCAATGTTCCCGTCTTTGTCGGTATGGGTGCTTTCGCTACCTCGCAGCCAAATGCCCGTGGGCATACCGTCAAAATCTTCTCTGGGCACTGCTTTGGCCTCTGGTAAGAGACGATTAATCTTATTAATCAAATGTCCTCGCTTCATGCTATCTCCTCTTTTTCATTATGTTCTTCAAGATGTTCGTCTATTTCACTATCTGTCAAAGACAAAATGTTTTTTACATCGTCCTCGATTTCTCTTAGCACGCATCTTCTATGACACGCTCTTTGAAATTCCGCGTCATTTGTTTTTAAACCTTTGCTCCCCGTTTCTCTCGCTGCCTCATCGACATGGACTAAAAGATTTATTTCTAAATCGCATTTGTGCAGTTTCCGCTTCAACAAATTTAATAAAGCCAATCTATGCCAAACTGGTGTTTGTTCATTCATATCATTCTCCTGTATTAATGGATTTTCCCAAAATTCCAAAGAACCTTCTTGCCGAGCTTTGGACCAAACGTGATTAGTTTTAGCTCATCCGCTATGGTGAGCACTATGCAGGTAACGCCAGAAACGACGCCATCAGAGTTTTTGATCAGAGCTTTTGCAGAGGTCTTGGCCTCTGCATAAGTAACAAACTTTTTAGTCGTGACCATCTCAGCAAGATGGGCAACGTCAAAGTGTTCCCTAATGGGAGAGTTTTTGGGAGGTAGTAAAAGAGCCATATCTCTGTCTCCTGTATTGTTGATGGGCTTTGTCATTCATTCTCCTTTCTACTTCCTGCATGTTTATAGTCTCATATTAGGAAACTATTATCAACTACTTTTTACTATTTTTTACTACTTTCTATCTTTTCCCCTCTTAGGCCCTTACCAGTTTCAAATATTTTTCACGTGACGTGCTTAAAATGCTATTTTCTGTGATGGTAAATAACAGTCCAGCGTACTTAATTGTATCGCCTATCTTCGCTGCAAAAGCTACTTGCCTCTCGTCGTTTTTGGCCGCGCCCAACACTACTGGGTTTCTCGATAACCAGTAAACTTCGTGCCCATACTTTTCGGCTCTGACTAAACCTTCCAATGGGGATTGGCCGTTTCGCAAAGCCGCGCTGAACACATCACCGAAAGTGTAGTACCAGCCGTCGATATATAGCTGATCGTTGGGACGATAAGCATCATAATACTCTCTAGCCTCAAAAACCTTGTAGATTGCGTCTGATTTAACAATTTTTCTTAAGGCCATTCTTTTCTCCTTTCTATTTTCAACATGCTTATGGTCTCATATTAGAAAGCTATTATCAACTATTTTTTACTATTTTTCTTTACTTTTTCAGTTTTAAGGTATCCCGATCTTTTTACTACCTCGTAATCCTTGTGAACTATCCCGTATTTGGCGTCCCCTCGGATATGCTCACCTACCCACACAGTCTCGCCAGTCTTTTTGTAGGTCCTCCAGTGACCTCGAACCGTGTGCTGTGCTGTACCAAACTTTCGGGTCCGTGCCTTGGTCTTTTGGAATAGCTTAACGGCTTTNTCGAANGGNACAGTAAGCTTAACGACTTTGTGGATCTCNCCTCGATTAATGTTCTCCGCTACTGATTTCGTGCCTCGGCCTATGACGCCATCCTCGACCTGTACCCACGGCTGATTCAACAGCGATANGATATTGATAATGACCGTGAAAAAGCCCTGTGCGTGCGTCTCTCGCATTCCTGCGTACTTTAAATCGTGGTCCTCTACAGGTTCGTGAAAAGGAATATCCGCTGGCATAGGAGCCGTCGGGTCTAGCGCGTTTTCAGAACCCATAGTCAGGGTCCTAAACATTTCTTTCTCATCAGGGGTGAAGACAGGCCATTTCTCGTCTTCTTCTGAAAGACCGTCCGTGTACTCCTTCATCCTGTTCATCCCGTAATGCAAAAGAAAAGGCACACCAAACTCGTGAGCGGCTCTTTCCTCGTCGCCACCGTAAAACCGATCAACGATATTCAGGAACTGCTCTTCCTCGTGATACGCAATGGAATTGATAGTGATACCTGCCTGTCGCGTCTCGTAGATCCTTTCCCCCCGCATCGCCATGTCCTTGTGTTTCTGGTTGTTCAACATGTAGGCGTGCTCCGGTTTGAGCATCGAGCCTATCTGTCCAAACCAAGAATAGCTGTAACTGGGAGGCAACAGGATAGGCTTTTGATGTTTCGCCGTGCCGTACTGCTTTCGACGTTCCTGAATCCATACCCCATGAATCTCGCTCTCTGGCTGCTCCTGCTCTAGGCGTGCCTCTGGTAAAGTCAATCCGTGGTTTTGTAGCTTGTTCTCCAGATACTGCGCGTCCCATTCGACGAACATTGATTTGTGCGGGGGACGAGCGTTCCAATAGTTGTTGACGAATACCCGTCGATTACTGCGTTTGATCGTCGGAATAATTATGTCGAGGGCCTCGTTGCTAATCTTGTAATGCACCGTGGACGGCGAACCTAGTTGCTTGGCGTAAGCTAGAAACTGCTTGCTGATAGATTTGCGTTGGTCTCTGCGAGGATCAATGCGATAGCCTTTGTGACGCAGGAAGGGCTTCTGCCAATTGTAGACAATCTGAGACCGCAGTCCTCCCATCTCAACGGGGTCTTCTGGTGACAGTGCTACAGAACCGCTCCCTTCTTTAGGTCCTAGAAGACCGTCATCGGTAAAGTCATAAAAGGGGACGCCACCGGGTAACTGGTCCACTCTCTGAGAAGCTTTTTTTCTACGAGTACGAGACTTCTTTCTGTTTGCCATTTCTTTCTCCTGTATCCTGTATGGTTGTAGTGCCGACTTTCCGGTCAATGGCTCGGCAAACCATCACTTTCGCCACTAATGGCGCGACCTCGCTCTAGGAGAGTTACTCCGACTGGAAGAGGAGTTGAACTTCCCCGCCGTCGATGTCGGTTGTCGGAGCAACACCTAAGAACGTAACATTTTCTATGGCATTTACCAACGATTGATTGATAAAACTAATGTTACCTAGCTGCTGCACCGTCGTAGATTTTTCTCCGTCATTAATAAACGTAATGTTTCCTATCTTTTGGACCGTGGTCATCGCTCCAATATTCGATCCCTCATTGATCAAAGTTATGTTGCCTATCTTAAAGGCTGTCGAGCCATCACTCCCAAACGTGATGTCCCCTAACGTGGTGAAAGTTACCTGAGCCAGCACGGGCTGACTCANAAGAACTAAAAATAAAAANCGAATCATTTCANTCTCCTTTTTCAAGATCGGACAATGCTTCTTTCAACTCGTCAATTTGACGCTGTGTTCCAACCATCGCCTGCTCATCAGCCGGACCGCCATCTAAAGGCTCTGCGTAATACTCAAGGTTTTGGTATAGCTGATCCAGTCGGCAGTTGATGGAATCTATCGAGTAAGCGATGCTCTGTTGTCTAGTCATTTTTTCTCCTTTCTATCATTAACCTGAGCTTTGGCAGGTCTTTTAAAAAATCCAAACTTAGTGTCTTTGTCAGACTGNGTNACTGTCGCTGTAAACGTGATGTGATCTTCACGATTACAATCTAGACTTGAGGGGACNGTCCCCCAAACTCGGAAGCCCCTGTCATCCTGTACCAACATTTTTAACACTGAACCCCACTCACTCTCTTGCCTTTTTATTGCTAGGACAACGCCGTTGATGACCTGTCGGCCTTCAATAACATCCTCTCCCTCTTCGTGAGCTTTATCGCGTGCCGCTTTTTCGTCCTCTGTTTTTTGTTCAGCCAACCTTTGTAGCTTGTGGATATCACCCATCAGGTAATCTCTGATGGCTTGCTCTAAATCCGCAGGGCATTTGCTAAGATAGACGTGGCAATACTCTTCCACCTTTCGGCCTGTGTAATAAGTGTATTTAGGCGTCCACGAATCTCCGTGATAAATTCGCACAGTTTTTCGTTGTGCTTCTGGAAGACTATTGTAACCCTCAATAAATAATTTAGCCCTTTTAAGAGGCACGTTATCAATTCTTTTTGTATTGTCGGTAAACCCACCAAGCAAGCGCCTGTTGTATTCATCCTCCATCGGCCACGGTAAAAACTGACCTTTTAGATAATTTCGACAAGTTTCGTCTGTTTCCCAATGATACCCATCAAATGGAGCGTGCAGCCCAGCAGAAGATGAATTAGGGGGAACGTCGTG
>FUFK010558015.1_pt1 | contig 11425 bp, 9 predicted proteins | sample 1021851 | NCBI WGS metagenome assembly FUFK01 (sample SAMEA51879418, study PRJEB19060) | metagenome
CCGATGCGCGGCAATGCCGCGGCGTACACCGCGTTCTTCACCGAGAGCTTCATCGACGAACTGGCCGAACGCGCCGGGCGCGACCCGTTCCTCTACCGCATCGAGATGCTGGGGCAGACGCCGCGGATGGCCGATTGCCTGCGCCGCGCGACGCGGCTGGCCGGTTGGGACGGCGGGCGCCGCGGCACTGGTCAGGGGCTGGCAATNNTGCGCATGGGCGGACCCGGCNATGGGGGCGGGCGCATCGCCTGTGTGGCGCAGGCCGCGCTGGGCGAAGGCGGGCTGCGCGTGACTCGGCTGCACGCGGCGGTTGATATCGGGCGGATCGTCAATCACGACATTGCGCGCCAGCAGATCGAAGGCGGGCTGATCTTCGGCCTGTCGCTCGCCACCGGGTCGAGCGTGGCCTATGAGGATGGCCGGCCCGTCCCCGCGCGCCTTGCGGGGCTGAGCTTGCCGACGCTGGCCGATTGCCCCGAGATCGTNATCGAATTCCTCGCCAGNGACGCACCCGCGTTCGATCCCGGCGAACTGGGCGTCGCCGTGGCGCCGCCCGCCATCGCGAATGCGCTTTACTCCGCGACAGGAGTNCGCTTTCGCCGTCTGCCATTGCTTTCGGAGGGCCTATGACCTGGCAAGAACAATCGCTTCCCGCCGACCACCCCGCAGTCAAGTCGGGCGGCGTCGGGGTGCTGCTCGTCAATCTCGGCACGCCCGATGCGCCCGANAAGGGGCCGGTCAAACGCTATCTCGCGGAATTCCTTTCGGACCGNCGGGTGGTCGAAATCCCGGCAATCGCCTGGCAGCCGATCCTGCGCGGCATCATTCTCAACACGCGGCCGAAGAAAAGCGCGCATGCCTATCGCCAGGTGTGGACCGAGGAAGGCTCGCCGCTGGCGGTGATCACGCGCGACCAGGCGGCCGCAATGCAGCAGCGGCTGGGCGACGAGGTGAAGGTCGACTGGGCGATGCGATACGGCACCCCGTCGATCCCCGAGCGGATCGAGGCGCTGATGGCGGCCGGTTGCGAACGGATCCTGCTGGCTCCGCTCTACCCCCAGTACTCGGGTGCGACCACGGCCACGGTTGTGGACAAGGCTGCGGACAAGCTGCGGGAAATGCGTTGGCANGCCTCNCTGCGGACCCTGCCGCCCTACCATGACGACCCGGCCTATATCGANGCGCTGGCGAGCGATCTCTCGCGCCAGATCGATGCGCTCGATTTCGCGCCCGAAGTGCTGCTGCTGAGCTTCCACGGCATGCCGCAGCGCACGCTCGAACTCGGCGATCCCTATCACTGCCACTGCCAGAAGACCTCGCGCCTGCTGCAGGAGCGGCTGGCGCGGCCGGGGCTNCGNTTCCGCACCACTTTCCAGTCGCGCTTCGGGCCGGCCAAGTGGCTGGCCCCTGCGACCGACGATACGCTGGAAGAAGAAGCGCGGGCCGGNACCAAGCGGCTGGCGATCGCTGCGCCGGGCTTTTCGGCNGANTGCCTCGAGACGCTCGAAGAGCTGGCCATCCAGGGCTGTGAGCAGTTCACCGAGGCCGGCGGAGAGCGGTTTGCCGCGCTGTCCTGCCTCAATACTTCCGACGCCGGACTGGCCATGCTGGAGACGCTTTTGCGCCGTGAATTGATGGGGTGGATTCGCGCCTGAAAATTACTTACAACGAAGTAAGTTTTAAGGAGCTACCTAATGGCCACGCTTGCCCCGCACCAACCTGCCGAGACCGCGCCGTCGCATTGGCAGGAAGGCAATCCCAGCGAAGNTGCGCTCGCGCACATCCCGGGCGAGGGGGGGTGGCCGATCGTCGGCAACACCTTNAAGATGCTGGCCGACCCGCATGGCCAGACGCGGCGCATGGTCGAAAAATACGGCCGNGTGTACAAGAACCGNGCCTTCGGTGGCTGGAACGTGGCGCTGATCGGNGCCGAGGCCAACGAGATGCTGCTGATGAACCGCGACAAGATCTTCAGCTCCGAACAGGGCTGGGGNCCGATTCTCGACAAGCTGTTCCCGCGCGGGCTGATGTTGCTCGATTTCGANCATCACCGCGCCGATCGCCGCGCGNTGTCGATCGCCTTCAAGCCCGGCCCGATGCGGCATTATGCGGACGCGCTGAACCGCGGCATCGCCANGCGGGTCGAGGAATGGGGCGGCGATGGCTCGGGGGCGCAACTGCTCTTCTATCCGTCGATCAAGGAACTGACGCTCGACCTGGCGGCCGACAGCTTCATCGGCATTCCGTGGGGCCCCGAGGCGGACCGGATCAACACCGCCTTTGTCGACATGGTCCAGGCCAGCGTGGCGCCGGTGCGCAAGCCGCTGCCGTTCACGCAGATGAAGCGCGGCGTCGATGGCCGTGCCTATCTGGTCGACTATTTCACGCGCGAAACGCATCGCCGCCGCGCCGAGGGCGGCGGGCAGGACATGTTCAGCCAGTTCGCCACCGCCGAATATGACGATGGCAGCCTGATGCCGGTCGACGAAGTGGTCGATCACATGAACTTCCTGATGATGGCCGCGCACGACACCATCACCTCCAGCGCCACCTCGCTGCTNTGGCTGCTCGCCAAGCANCCCGAATGGCAGGACCGGCTGCGCGACGAAATCGCCGCGGTCACCGGNGGCAGCGATGCCAGCGGCCGCCCGCGCGATCTCGAATATGACGATCTGGGCAAGCTCGACCTGACCGAGATGGCGTTCAAGGAAGCGCTGCGGTTCGTGCCGCCNGTGCCCTCGATGCCGCGCCGCGCGCTCAAATCCTTCGAATANGGNGGCTACCGCATCCCCGCCGGGGCGCATGTCGGGATCAACATCCACTACACGCATCACGACGAGGAACATTGGGAGGATCCCTACACCTTCGATCCGATGCGCTTTACGCCCGAGCAGGTGAAGGCCCGGCACAAATACGCCTGGGTGCCCTTCGGCGGCGGNGCGCACATGTGCCTGGGGCTGCATTTCGCCTACATGCAGGTGAAGATCCTGCTGGCGCAGATGCTGCCGCGCTACCGTATCGAACTGGCGGCGGGCGATCCCGAATGGCAGGCGTGGCCGATCCCCAAGCCCAAGGACGGGTTGAAGCTCAAGCTCACCGCCATCTGATTCGGTTTTTATCGGGCATCCTCGCTCACGCGACCTGANGGTCGCGTCGCTGTGGGCGGCCAGTCGGCCTTGCCTCGCCTGCGGCGCGGGGATTCTCGCCCAGCGATCGAGTAGTGCTAGCCCCGGCCCGGAATGAGGGCCGGCAAGGGCGGAAGCGAAGTCGAAGACACAGCTGGCCAGAGGCCACCTGCATGCCCGCCCGCAGGGGCCCGCAGCGAAGCGGAGGAACAGCCCCGAGGACGCACCGACGGATGTCGGTGCGCAACCGGAACATCATTTCAGAAATCGATGGCGATGCCGTCTTTCACCCAGTCGCCATAGCGCGTCGGGCTGAGGTCCTCGTCGTCGCTGCCCTTCCTGGGCGCAGGCGGGGCATCGTTGGTCCAGTGAGCGGGCTTCTTGAACCCTTCGGGGCGGGTGGTTGCGCGTTTCGGCATGCCGCCAACATGATGCGGCTGGCGGCTTTGTGCAAGTGGGGGTAGGGGCTGGCCCCCATGGCCCAACCTACCGGTATCCACGCCCGCCGCGCTGCGCTGCGCCTGCTCGATGCAGTGCTTCGCCAGGGCGAAACGCTCGACATCGCCTTCAACGGCGCGACCCGCGACATCCGCAAGTTCGAGGACAAGGCGCTGGCGCGGGCCATTGCCAGCGAAGTCCTGCGCTGGCTGGTCGATCTCGACGCGCTGATCGACAGCGCGACCAAGAAGCCGCTGCCGCATGATGCCAAGGCGCGCATGGTCCTGCGGATGATGCTGGCGCAATGGCTGCGGCTGGACACCCCGCCGCACGCGGTGCTGGCAACCGGGCTCGACTTGCTCGCCGGGGGGCAGCGCCGGCTGGCGCATGGCGTGTTCTCCACTCTGACCAANCGCGGCGACACGCTGCCCGACGCCCCGACGCTGCCCGAGCCAGTCGCNNTGCGCTGGGGNGAGCGGGGCCCGGCNATCGCCGCGGGCCTGGCNGAACCGCCCCCGCTCGATCTNACACTGCGCGATCCTGCGGACACCGCGCAGTGGGCCGTACAGCTTTCCGCCGACAGCCTGATGCCCGGGCATTTGCGCCTGCCGCGCGGAGCCAATGTCGANAANCTGCCGGGCTTTGGCGAAGGGGCCTGGTGGGTACAGGATATCGCTGCTTCGCTGCCCGCACGGCTGCTGGGCCCGGGCGAGGGGCGCCACGTGCTCGACCTGTGCGCGGCGCCGGGGGGCAAGACGCTGCAGCTGGCCGCGCAGGGCTGGCAGGTGACCGCNCTCGACATATCGAAACGCCGGCTCGACCTGCTCAAGGCCAATCTCAAGCGCACGGGTCTGAAGGCGGGCGCCGTCCGCGCNGANGCGCTCAAGTGGGANCCGAAGCACACATTCGATGCNATCCTGCTNGATGCGCCCTGCACGGCGACCGGGACCGCGCGGCGTCATCCCGATGTNNTGCACCGCATCGGCCCGCAGACCATCGAGCAGATGGCGCAATTGCAGGCNGCACTGCTTCAGCGNGCGCAAGGCTGGCTCAAGCCGGGCGGAACGCTGGTCTATGCAACCTGCTCGCTCGAACGCGCGGAGGGCGAAGACCAGGCNGGCGCCGTCTCGCTCACCCCCGATCCGATAACCCGTGATGGTTTGCCGCAGGGNGTCGAGCCGGGCAGCGCGGNCTGGCTGCGCACCGACCCCGGCATGCTNGAANAGCACGGCGGTCTCGACGGCTTCTTCATCGCGCGATGGCGACGGGACCTCTGATCAGCGGGCGATGAAGTCCCGCAGCTGCGCGATCGCGAAATCGGGATCGGTCATCAACACATAGTGGGCCGCCGTATCGCTTGCCGCCAGTTCGATATCGCCCGCAGCATCGAGCCGCTCGGCAAGGGCTGCCGCCCCGGCGAAGGCGGTCTTGGGATCGCGCTTTGCGTGCAGCACCAGCGTCGGCGGGATTCGTTCGGGCAGACGGCCCNNCTCCGCGGGTGCTTCATAGGTCGGGAACCCGCCGGGCAGCAGGTGCCGCGGCAGCGGGCTGGCGAACAGCAGGCCGGCTTCTTCGCTCTCGATCATTTCCTCTGTCAGCTCGGCGCGGCGGTTGTTCTCCGACCGGCTGATCAGGCTCACCAGCGGGATNGACGAACCGAACTGCGGGAAAGCNGCGAAGGTCTGCTGGACNCGCCCNAGCTCGGCCTGCGCGTGCTCCAGCCATNCCGTGTCGCCGCGGTGCAGGCCCGCGATGATAAAGGGCAACATCGCCCGCGTCCGGGGAAAGTCGATCAATGCGGCGAGCAGGTATTTCGGCTTCGGCCCAAGCGGCTCCGACAGNTCGGGATCGGCGAGCAGGGCTGCCAGCGCCTCGTCGAGCGGCTGGTCGAAATAGCGGCTGCAGTCAGGCCGCGCATCGCAATCGNGCAGCACCTGCCGCCCGACCGCATCGGTCACCTGNGAACGCCGGCTGAGGTCGTGGCGCAGATCGTCGTCGGCGGGGACGAGCGAGTCGAGGATCACACCGTCGAGCCGCTCGGGCNGGGCGACTGCCAGCGTGCGCAAGATCAGCTGCGTGCCNTAGGAGACGCCGTAGAGATACCGGCGCGTGTCACCGCCATGGCGNTCCATCAGCAGGCTCACGTCGCGCGCTGCATTGCCGATCGTGAAAGCCTGCGTGCGCTGCGGATCGGCATGCAAAGCGCCNATGCAGCTGCCCCATTCCGCACCCTCCAGCGCCATGCCGCCGGCGCTGTCTGCGCTTTCCTCGGACGGGCACAGCCGNGTGGACAGGCCGGTCCCGCGGTGATCGGGCACGATCAGGTCGAAGCCGGGGGCNGCCGCGCGCANCNTGTCNATGNAGGGGTANAAGGACGCNCCCGATTCCCCCGGTCCGCCGGCGATCAGCCATAGCTCGCCTGTCGCAGCCCCGCGTGCCGGGAACTTGCGGACGAACAGATCGATGGTGTCCGTTGCGGGCGCGCCGTGATCGAGCGGCAGGGCCAGCTGCGCGCATTGCGTGTCGCCAAGCGCCGGATGCGCGTCGGCGTCGGCGCAGGGCGTGAAACCGGGCCGCTCTGCGGGTTCGCCCGCCGCTGCCGGAGTGGCCGCGGCAAGCGACAGGACTGCGCCGGCGGCAAGCAAGGATATGATCGGTGACACGCTAAGCTCCGGCAATATCGGGGAAATCGACGGCTAGGCGCCATCCTTCCCCCGGGCAATGGAACCCGCCCGCCGCTTCGTCGAAGTGCTGCCTCCTATCGACCGCCGACAGCTTCGGCGAGCAGCAGCCCCGACATATAGGCCGCCTCGACCCGCGGACCGATGAGCCAGTCGCCGCAGACGCCGATCCGCTGTTCTGCATCCCACAACGCCTCTTCGCCAGCCGTGCCCGACCTGGCAAAGCGCCAGCGATGGGCGGTTGCGCCCAATTGGCGTGGAAGCGGGCCGCCATTGGCTTCGGCCAGTTCGGTCAGCAGCGCGGCTGCAACCGTTTCCGCGTCCTCTTCGAGATGCGCGCGCGACCATTCGGGCGAGGCCTGGATGACCCAGCATTCCTCGTTTGCGCGCCCGGGCTTGGCATTGTTGCGCGCGGCCCAGCCGATCGGGCCGCGCTGGCGCAGCGTGTCCTGCACCAGCGCCAGCGGTGCCTCGAACCCGGCCATCAGCGTCCAGCATGGGTCCGAAGCGGTTTGATCGGCGAGCNTNGCCATGGCCGGGGCATGCGGCTGCAGCAGNGGGCCGGCCTGCTCCGCCGGCACNGCGACGAGCACTGCGTCGAAACGCGCATCCGGCGCGCCTTCTCCGTCGATCTGCCAGCCCTCGCCATCGCGCACGAGCTGTTCGATCCGCGTCCCGAATTGCACGCCGAGCTCACCGGCCATCGCCTTGAGCGGCGCATTCATCGCGGGCGTGCCGACCCAGGCGTCNTCGCCTGCGGCGGCCCAGCGCGCGGCCACGCCGGCGGTTTCCCANTGCGCAACCTGCTCGACGAAGCGCGGGTCGCGCGCGGTGAANTACTGCGCGCCGTGGTCGAAATGCAGCGTGGTGCCGCCGTCTTCCATGCGCCGNGTCGCCATCCGCCCGCCGGGNCCGCGGCCCTTGTCGAACAANCGGACNTCGTGCCCNAGCCGGGAGAGCCNCTGGCCGCAGCTCANNCCGGCCATACCGGCACCGACGATCGCGATGCGCATCGCGCCGCCCGCGTCAGGCATCGGCCTTGAGATACTTCTGGAAGCTCTTGCGCAGCTTCATCAGCTTGGGCGGGATCACNGCCTGGCAATAGGGATTGCGCTGGCCTTCGCCTTCCCAATATTCCTGGTGGTAATCTTCGGCCGGATACCACTGACCGCTCTCGATCGTGGTCACCGCCTNNTGCCCGGGATGATCGTCGTTCCAGCGCCCGATCGCCGCGCGCGCTTCGTCTTCCTGCCCGTCGAGCGGAAAGATCGCGCTGCGGTACTGCGTGCCGACATCGTTGCCCTGCCGGTTCAGCTGGGTCGGATCATGCGTCCCCAGGAAGACATCGTAGAGCTGGCCCAGCGTGATCTGCGCATCGTCGAAGGTCACGCGCACGCCNTCGGCATGGCCGGTGTTGCCGGTGCAGACCTCCTTGTAGGTCGGATCGGGCTTGTCCCCTCCGATATAGCCGCTTTCCACCTTACTGACGCCGATAACGTCCTTCATCACCGCTTCGGTGCACCAGAAGCATCCACCGGCNACGATCGCCTGTTGTTGAGCCATACTCGTCAATCTCCTTGTGCNCNGCAGATAGGAAGCCGTCTTCGCCTTGTCATCCATCGGCGGCAGGTCCAGAACACTGCCGGATGAATTGAGGAGGATTTTCCATGCGTCTTATGCTGACTGCCGCCGTTGCCGCTCTNGTCGCGTCACCGCTCGCCGCCGACAACCACGCCGCCGATCTCGAAACCGTGCTGGCAGNCGACATGCGCGATGACGACCGCGCGCGCGACCAGTACCGCAACCCCGCCGAAACGCTCGAATTCTTCCAGGTCGCGCCCGGCATGACCGTGGCCGAATANGGTCCGGGCGGCGGCTGGTACACGCGCGTGCTGGCGCCCTATCTGCACTCCTCGGGCAAATATATCGCCTTCGATCAGGACAGCGACGGCCGNACCTACAACAGCCGGGCGCAGGAAGCGCGCGCNAAGGGCTGGACCGAGCGGTTCAAGGCCGAAGTCGCCGAAATGACCGGGGTCGAAGCTGACANCGTCACTGCATTCGAGATCGACGAGATGCCCGAAGACCTTGCCGGCACGGTCGACCGCGTGCTGATCTTCCGCTCGATGCACGGGCTGAACATGGGCAATGCGGCGGACGATGTGCTCAAGGCCGCACGCATGATGCTCAAGGACGACGGCATGGTCGGCGTGGTCCAGCACCGCGCGCCCGAAGGCGCCAGCTACGACGATTACGGCGCACGCCAGCGCGGCTACATGCGCAAGCAGGATGTCGTCGCGATCTTCGCCGCCAACGGCTTCGAACTGGCCGGTGAGAGCGAGATCAACGCCAATCCGAACGACCCGGCCAACTGGGAGGGCGGCGTGTGGACGCTGCCGCCGGTGCTGCGTTACGGCGACCAGGACCGCGCGAAATACGAAGCGATCGGCGAAAGCGACCGCATGACGCTGCTGTTCCGCAAGGCGCAGTAACCATTGTCTGGACGGCGGCGGCTGCCTATCTCGCGCGCATGAGAAAGCTGTCCGTCGCCGTCCTGCAANTGCCGCTCGCCCGCCCCGAGCCGGCCGACAACATCGCTGCCGTGTCCGCGCTGGTGGAAGANGCCGCGGGCAAGGGNGCGCAGGTCATCCTGCCGCCCGAACTGTTCGCGGGCGAGTATTTCTGCCGCGTGGAAGAGGAAGAGCTGTTCGACCTCGCGCATCCCACGCTCGAAAGCCCGAGCGTGCAGGCGATGCAGGAACTGGCGGCAAAGCTCGGCGTGGCGATCCCGACCAGCTTCTTCGAACGCGACGGTCACCATTATTACAACACGCTGGCCATGATCGGCCCCGATGGCGCCATCATGGGGACTTACCGCAAGAGCCACATCCCCGACGGCCCGGGCTACGAAGAGAAATACTATTTCCGCCCCGGCAATGACGGGTTCAAGGTGTGGGACGTGTTCGGCACGCGCATCGGCGTGGGGATCTGCTGGGACCAGTGGTATCCCGAATGCGCGCGGGTGATGGCACTCAAGGGTGCCGAAGTGCTGTTCTACCCCACCGCCATCGGCTCCGAACCCTATGACGCCGATCTCGACACCAGCCGCATGTGGCGCCGCGCGATGATCGGTCATGCGGTGTCCAACTGCATGCCGGTATGCGCCGCCAACCGGATCGGGCACGAAGGCCCCGCCGATCGCCAGCAGAGCTTCTATGGCCACAGCTTCATCAGCGACGAATGGGGCGATCTGGTCGCTGAATTCGGCGGGTCGAGCGAAGGCGTGCTGACCGCCACGCTCGATCTCGACCGCGCGCGCAAGCACCGCGCCGGAATGGGCTTCTTCCGCGACCGGCGGCCGCAGCTCTACGGGCGCATCAGCGAGGATATCTGAGCTTGGCCGGGGGCATCGACCAGACACGGCTCGATGCCCTGTTCACGGCCGCGCTCGAAGCCGCGATCGCCCGGATCGAAAAGGACGGGACGTTCTTCCCGCTGGTGTTCGAACTGCGCGCCAATGGCGTTATCCAGAACGTCGCGGTGCTCGATACCGGCGCGACCGAGGGCGCGCAGAAGGTCATCGACCGGCTGGTCCAGGTGCTCCGCCCCCGCGCTGCCGGTCAAACCATCCAGGCCGCCGCCATCGTGCTGTTCCGCAGCGCCGAGCCGGCGATCGAGGTGCGGTTGCGGGCGGCGAATTATTCGCGGGACGTGACCGCGCCTTTCACGCTCGCGACCAGCGGCGTGTTCCGCCGCAGGCGCAAGCTGACGCTGGGCGAATTCACCACCCGCGAAGCGGCGAACGAGCTGTTCTAGCCGCCCGCAAGCTCCTTCAGCACGATGCTCCAATGGTCGAGCCCGGCATAGAAGGCCTCGACCCGCATCCGTTCGTTAAGGCCATGCGCATAGATGTCCTGTGGCCGGCTCGCGCCAGCGCCGATGGCCACCGTGTCGTAGCCCAGTGCGCGGTAATGCATGCCGTCGGTGCCGCCCGATGACATGGTCGGGATCATCGGGATCGCTTTGCCGAAGCGGGTTGCAAGCGATTTCGCCAGCGCTGCGCGAACCTCGTCAGGGAACGCGCTCATCGGGCTTTCGGTCGCCTCTTCGCGCTGTGTCACGGTGATCGCTTCATTGTCGACTGCCGTTTCCAGCGCAGCCTTGACCGTTTCCACCCCTTCACCCGGGAAGACCCGGCAGTTGACTGCAGCGCTGGCCGATTGCGGCAGCGCGTTTTCGGCATGGCCGGCGTCGAGCATGGTCGCCACACAGGTCGTGCGCAGCGTGCCGACATAGCCCGGATTGGCGCTGATCAGCGCGATTGCCTCGTCATCGGCGGGATCGGCGGCAAATGTCCGCATGGCTGCGCCAAGTTCGCCCGGAATGCTCTGCCCCAGCGCGCCGAAATAGCTGCGGGTCAACTCGCTTTCGCGCACCGGAAAGCGAAGCTGCTCGATCCGCGTCAGTGCGCCCGCGAGGTCATAGATTGCATTGTCGCTGCGCGGACGCGAGGAATGCCCGCCGGGATTGGTCGCGGTTACATCGAAGGTGACATAGGTCTTCTCGGCCAGCTGCACCTGCTGCGCGAGCGGGGCGAAATCGTCCGCCAGGCCGATGCCCCCGGCNTCNGANTTGAGNANATAGGCNGGNTCGACATTNTCGGCGACCCANCGGGCCTGCGCGCGNGTGGAAACCATGCCNGTTTCNTCGTCNCCCGAGAAAACNAGATAGAGNTCGCGNNNNGGCNNCCANCCCTCTTCCTTCAGCCGGATGAANGTGCCGGTGAGNTTGGCGACNCCGTATTTGTTGTCCTGCGTCCCGCGGCCGAAGAAATAGCCTTCGTCCTCGACCAGCGTGAAGGGNTCGCGCTCCCAGTCCTCGGGCAGGGCGTCGACCACGTCCATATGCGCGAGCATGACGATCGGCTTCGCGCCGGCAGACCCGTCACCGCGGTAGCGCACGACCAGTCCCTGCGTCGGATCGCCGTCACTGTCGAAATCGGTGACCAGCAAATCCTCCTCGGCAAAGCCCGCGGCCGCCAGCCGGCCGGTAAGATAGGCGACCATGTCGTCCATCTGGCCGTGACCTGCTGCCGTGCGGAAGGCGATGATATCGCGGTAGATGTCGTAAACCCGCTGCTCGTGCGCGGTCAGCGCGCGCGGCGCGTGGTCGTCGGCGGCG
>FUFK010810276.1_pt1 | contig 11423 bp, 9 predicted proteins | sample 1021851 | NCBI WGS metagenome assembly FUFK01 (sample SAMEA51879418, study PRJEB19060) | metagenome
CGCGGCGACGCAATCCTCCATGCCGTCCAGCCCTTCGCAGCTCGACGCGCACGCCCGGCAAATCTCGGCGCACTCGCGGCAGATATGCCGGTGGTGCTCGGACTTGCGCGCCATGAAGTCGATCGCGACACTGCAAATCTGAGCACAGTCCAGCATCAGCTTCATGTGCTGCGGCTCGGCGTGTCGCCCGCCCGCCTCCAGGCAGTGATTCATCGCCATGTGAAGGCAGGTGATGTGGCATTCATGGCAGGCGTCCATGCACGCCTTCATCTCGGGATCGATCTGATGCATTGTCTTTCCTTCCATATGCGCCCCCCTCCCCTTGTATATACGCGGTTCTTGGCGCTTTCCCTCGCCGCGGCGCGCACATCGCCGAGGGCTATGAGGAACGCGGCGTTCCCGAGGACGAGGCCGAGGCACGCGCCTGGGCGACCGTGAACAAGGAGTCCGGAGGCGGCAACAAGTTCGGCTCCGGACGCGGCAAGCCCGACACGCACGTCTCGTCGAAGGCAGGCGGCGAGAAGGGCGGGAAGGCGAGTGCCGCCCGGACGCCGGAAGAGCGTTCCGCCTCGGCGAAGAAAGCGGCGGCGACGCGCAAGCGAAACGCGGAGAAGAAGTAGCTCACGCCCGAGGTACGAGCGCCAGCCCCATTTACTCGTCACCCCGGACTGATCCGGGAGCCCGCTTTTTGTGCGCGACGGCAAGAGAGCGGGATGCCGGATCAAGTCCGGGGTGACGTCGAGGGTTGGCGCTTGCCGTTACTCGCCGGGGATGACCTCGGCCACGACGCTCAGCACCAGCAACATGAGCGTCGGGTAGAAGGTGAGCCCGAAGCCGAACGCGCGTCCGGCCGCACCCTGCGTGTAGCCGCGGGCAAAGGACAGCCTGCCGATCACGAACAGCACGGCTGCTGCCGCGATCATGCCCGATCGGCGCTCGGGCAGCAGCATCGCAGCGGCGAGATAGGTGGGGATCGCCAGCACCGCCTGCTCCAGCGTGTTCTGCACGACCGCGTTCAGCGCGCGCACGCGGTCCGTACCGGTCGTCAGCCCGCTGCCGGCGATATCCTCAGGCGTGACGAAGCGGTGCGCCGCGACTCGGCCGATCGACACCGCCAGCGTGAGCGCCACCAGCAGCAGGCAGACGAGCGCGAGGCCCGTCGGGTCGCGCTCGGGCAGCGGCCGCCAGCCGGCACCGCCGACGATGCCGAGCACGACCAGCGTGGTGAGTGCGGCCGCGCCGATCCGCGATGCGACCGCGCGCTGATCACCGTTGAGCGTCATCGCCCTGTCCTATTCATACATTCCCCAAGTGGCATGCCGTCTGACGTGAGTTTCGCCTGAATCCGACCGCAGGACAATCATTTTCCGTCCCGAGCGGCGTCGTCGGGCGCGCAAGGCGCTGAGACAGGGCAGATCGGCCCGCGAAGCCGCCGTGTTGTGCCCTGGTGGCGGTGTTTTTCAGCGCAGCGGACAGACCCATCCTGCCGTTTTCGTTCAGTTTGGGCGTGGATGGCGGTCATGCGCATAGCGGAGGCGCTCGCAATCGGCGGATGGCGGCGAGGATGGCGCGGACCATCGGACCGGTGACGGCCACCTCGGCCAGCTGGAAGGTGATGGCGCGGGCATGGCGGACGACACGTGCCCCGATCTTGATCAGCTTCAGTTGCAGGCTGGTCAACGACCAGTCGGCCATCGTCTCGGGCAACTCGATGCAGCGCAAGAAGATGGCCAGGTTGTAGGCCAGCGCATGCAGTTGCAGTCGCACCTCATTGTCGCGGAACTTCCGGCATGACAGCCGCGTCCAGTGGAAGGCATATTTACCTTCCTTGATGTGCTGCTCGGCGGTGCCGCGCTGGTTATAGAACCGCACCACCCAGTCGGGCTCCATCGGCAGGTTGGTGACGATGAAGCCGACACGCGGGAACAGTTCGCCCGGATGCCATTCGATCTTGGCGATCACCCGGCGTTCCTTGTCCCAGGATGCCGCCTGATACTCGAAGTCTTCGTAGAAGCGCTTGACCTTGGTCAGCGAAGGTCGCCCGACAGGGCGCGTCAGCCGATGCGCGATCTTCTCGCGCAGGACGTTGTTCGCAGGCAGCCGGATGGCGTAGAAGAATCGGGCTTCTTCCAGCCGCTCATAGATCGCGGGGATCGCGTAGGCGGCGTCAGCCCGGAAGAACCGGCCGCAAAGGTCGCGCTCCGCGTAGCGGGCGATGACGGGGTCGAGAACGTCCCGCCAGCCATCGGCGCTGTGGACGTTGCCATGGCGCAAGGCGCAGCGCTCCAGCATGCCGAACTGGTTGAACAAAAAGTTCGGGTGATAGCAGGTGCAGTCGAAATGCCCGTTCCAGGCCGCGCCCTCCTGATCGCCATGGGTGGGGCTGACCGAACTGTCCATGTCCAGAACGATGTACTTCAGCCCGTTACGGTCATGGAACCGGTCGATCCATTGGCCATTCAGGTCGGCCAGCGCGGCACGGTTCTCGGGCTGTGCCAGTGTCTCGGTCTCGAACCGTCCCATCTGCGAGGCCGAGGCCGCTTGCGCATCGACAGCCCTTCCACCCACGACCTGGCGCATCACCGGATCGAGGGCCAGGCGGTCGGCGTCGTTCACATCCTCGTATCCGGCCAGTCGCCCGAACACCGATTGCCGGAACAACCCGTCAAGCCGGTGGACCGTGTTCTTGCCGCGCCGGGTGTCGCGCAATGCTTTTGCCGCCAGATCGGACAGCCCGAGCGCGTCATCCAGCTCGCGCATCACCAGCAGGCCGCCGTCGGAACTGAGCTGCGCACCTCGGAACTCCACATGCACCCGGCGGTCGAACTCGACCCGATCTGCCCGCTTCGAACCCGCACCCTCTGGGTGATCCATCAAACGCGCCCCTCACGGCCATCAACACCATGATTTATATCGGAAATATTGAGATCCTGACAGCAAAATCAGCGATTTACTTGGGGAATGTGGGGCTACATCGCGGGTGAGCTGGCGGAATACATCGAGGCCCGGAAGATGAGCCATGTCCGCGGCGCCCCGTGTCATCCCCAAACCCAGGGCAAGATCGAGCGCTGGCACCAGACCCTGAAAAACCGCATCTTGCTGGAAAACTACTTCCTGCCCGGCGACCTCGAAGCCCACATCGAGGCCTTCGTCGAGCACTACAATCACCAGCGATACCACGAGAGCCTGGCCAACGTGACGCCTGCCGACGCCTACTTCGGCAGGGCTCCGGCAATCATCAAACTGCGCGAAAGGATCAAGCGACAGACCATCGAACATCGGCGCTTGCAGCACCGCAAGTTCGCCGCCTAAGATCAACCCCCTGACGAGGTCCGCACTCCGCTAATCTACGCCGCGAGTTGTGCCGAATGTTCTGACGACGGACAGCCGCCTACAGCTAGCCGCTAGGGCTATCGCCCTGGCGGCGCTCAGAGCTTGGCGCGACCGACGAAGCCGGTCCAAGTCTGGAGAATGGTTGGCGCGTCTAGGGGGATGCCCTTGGACTTGCACCACGCCCTGAAATCGTCGGCCATCAGATCGCGGTCGCGGCCCGATGGGTTGGGAACGTCCGCCCATGGGCCGGGCGCGTATTTGATCGAACCTGATGCGGGGAAAGCGAGGGGCGGCGCGTCCGCTGTCCCGTCGCGCCGCGCCTTGCGACCGACCTTCGGGCGGTCGAGTTCGCGGCGGGCCTGTTGCTTGCCTTCCATGGGCTTCTCCGTCCAAGCAATCGTGACGCTGGCCACAGTACGGCCGATCTTGCGAGGCGTCGCGGTCAGCGTCAGGCGCGAGGTCTGGTTGATCTCGGCAATCGCTGGCTGGAGAACGCGCTGGTTCAGGTTTGAGAACCGACCCAGCTTTCCATCCTGCACCCCCAGCAGCGCCCGCAGTTCGGCCACGGTGAAGGTCTTGCTGGCGACGTGCTCGAGGTTCACGAGGCTGGCAACATGCTGGAACAGCAAGATCGAATATTTCGAGGAGAGGGCAAAGACCGTCTGACGGTCGAGGATTGCCCAATGGCATGACTTCTCCGCCATCTCGCGGAAGGCGCCGCCGAACCACCAAGCCACCAGCAGGTCGCCGCTAACCTCATGGCGGTAATCCAGCTTGGCGCGATCCAGAAACCCGCCGATGATTTCGCATTGCGCCTCGGTGTCGTCGAAGACGATCACGGCTCCCGCCAGTTCGATGAAGAGCCTGCGGAGGGTGGCGCGGGTGTGGTTCCGCATCCCGTCGATTTTCTTGATGTCGGCCAAGCGCAATTCGTGGCGCACATCCTCGGCCATGCGCCCGCCTGCCTTCCCGATCAGCAGGTGCATCAGCTTGAGGGCTTCGGCTCCCGGCGGGTTCTCGATGTAGACCCCCCGCGCCACCTCTGCGGGCAGGACCGTCTTGGTCTCGTCAAAGGCGCGGTCAGCCGCAACTTGCGTGGTTTTGCTCATGGCAACATGGTTGGGCAATTAAATGTTGCCCGTCAATGAGCAGATAAGCCCCCATATGTTGCCTTTCAGTCCCCATTTGTTACTTTTCAGTCCCCATATGTTGCCGATAGCGCTGCAAGCCATTGAGATTGCAGGCCATTTTTCGCCTGAACTATAAGAACTATATGAACAAGAAGGGCGCTGCGCGCTTTTTGGTGATTTTGAGGGGGGGAAGAGGGCCAAAAATGGACACGCCTGAGGGCAAAAATGGACACGCCTGAGGGTCGCGGGTTCGAGGTCGGTTCATCCCTTCAGCGTCATTCAGAGCCGCGAGGGAGAGCTATTGGCTTGGCGGGGGGGGTGAGAGGGGCGAGGAAGCGCCTCAGAGCCACCAGAACGCCTCAGGATGGCTCAGAGCACCCAATCAGGCTCAGCGTGGCCTGACGGCCACCAGAAGCGCCCAGAGCGGCCCTAGGAGGCTTGAAGACGGACCCACTCGCCTTTGCAGGTCTGAGTTTTCTGATCCCATGCCGCCGTGCAGCCATAAAGCTCGCGTTCGACCTTGGGAGACTTGGCGAACCAGTAGCCGAAGCTGCCGACGAGGACGAAGGAGGCAGCAGCGAGCCAGACCATGAGGAGCTTGCGCTCTCCGATCTGTTCGAGGCGCACCGACTGGTCATAGGCGGCGCGGGCGCGTTGGTGGAGCAGGTCAGAGGCATTCGCCAGGGCGGCGATAGTGTTCTGGACGCTGGCCATCTCGGCTTTGACCCCATCGGCCCCAGCGCGGCGCATGGCATCGAGCAGCAGGCGGTAATCTTGGCCGGGATCGACCGAGGGCGGATCATCGAACTCGGCGGGATCGAAGTCAGTCATCGGTCAGGCTCCACCCCTCGAAGGCTTTGCGATCTACGTCACGCGAGATGCGGGCGAACAGGTCATCGAAGCTGGCGGGCCAGTTGCCGGATCTGGCGGCATCGAGGACGAGCGCGCCGAGGATGATCTTGCGGCGGGCTTCGAGCTTGCGGCGTTCGGTAGAGGCTCGGGCTTCGAGAGCCTGCAATCGTGCCTTGGCCTGCGCGACTTTCTTGCGGGCTTTTTCGATGCTGTCAGGTGATGGGGCGGGCATGGCAGTCCTTCGCTTTTGGAGGGAGCCTAGCGCCAAACACGACCGAACGAAAGTGAGGGAAGTGCCCACTTATGCAAACTTGCGTTTGCGTGGGTGAGGGGATACCCCTCAACCCCAGCAGGCTATCGCCTGCGCCATGCTGCCGCATGGCAAGTGACGGAGACGCACGCTGGCAAGCTATCACCTCTCCGTGAAGACGGTCAGCCGGTCCGCCGGTCGCAGCGCGACCGCGGCGGCGGCTTACCGTGCGGCTGTCGAAATCGCGGACGAGCGGACCGGCCTCGTCCACGATTACAGCCGCAAGAGCGGGGTCGAGCACCGCGAAATCGTCCTGCCGAACGGCGCGCCAGAGTGGGCCGCCGACCGGGCGGCCCTCTGGAACGCAGCCGAGCAGGCCGAGACGCGGAAGAACTCGACCGTGGCCCGCGAATACGAGATCGCGCTGCCTGCCGAGCTGCCGGCACAAGAGCGCCGCGAGCTCGCCATGGCGTTCGCCCGCGAGATCAGCGAACGGCATGGGGTCGCGGTCGATGTGGCGATCCACGCCCCGGGCCGCGAAGGCGACCAGCGGAACCATCACGCGCACCTGCTGACAACCACGCGCCGCCTTGGCCCCGAGGGGCTAGGGGAGAAGACCCGCGAACTGGACCAGCGGCAGAGCGGTGAGGTCGATCGCTGGCGCGAGCGGTGGGCCGAGTTGCAGAATCGAGCGCTTGAGCGGGCAGGCATCACCGAGCGCGTCGATCATCGGTCGATGAAGGAACGCGGGCAGGAGCCGGTGCCGGAACTGACGCGGGAGCAATACCAGATCGAGCGGCAGGCGAAGGCGAAAGCCGAGCGCACCGGCGAGCCTTACGAGCCGGTCACAGAAGCGGGGAAGCAGCGGCAGGCCGTCGAGGAACGCCGCGGCCTGACCGCCTACATCGAGCGCGGGCAGGAATGGCTCAAGAACGCCAGCCAGAAGGTCGCCCAGCTAGGGAAGACCATGGCCGAGGCGATGACCAAGACGCTCGCCCGCGACATGGCCGAGAAGGCTCAGAGAGAGCGGGAAGAGCGCGAACGCAGAGAGCGCGAGGAGAAGGAACGCGAGCGCGAATGGAAGCGCGAGCGGTGGCGCGACCGTGACAGAGGCATGGAACGCTAGCTGTTCGGGCTCGCATTCCTGGTTGTCTATCGGGAGGTATTCGAGACGATCCTTTTCTACGCCGCGCTCTCGACACAGGGGAACACCGCGATGCTGCTGGCCGGGGCCGGCGCAGCGATCAGCCTTCTCGCCGTCATCGCCTGGGCAATGCTCCGCTACAGCCGGACGCTGCCGATTACGCAGTTCTTCCGCTACAGCTCATGGCTGATGGCCGCTCTGACGGTCGTGCTGGCCGGTAAGGGAGTCGCTGCTCTCCAAGAGGCGGGGATCATCGACATAGCGCCGCTCGCCAGCGTGCCACGTATCTCGATGTTGGGCCTGTTCCCGACATTTCAGTCGGTGCTGGCACAACTCCTGATGCTTGCCGCGATCATGATCGGGTTCGCCTGGAACCGCCGCGCCAAGCCGCGGACGGGCGGGCCGCTAGCCTAGCGGCAGGGCAGGTGACGCCCCTCTCTAAAGCGTTGCTGCCAACCCTGACCGTGCATCGCACCGTCTCACGCGCCTTGGCTCGCAATGTAACGGGAGGGCGGCGGGGAAAGCGCCGCCCTCGGGCCATTTACGCGGCCATCTTGTCGCAAGCGTCGGCGCACTTGCGACACGCGGCGACGCAATCCTCCATGCCGTCCAGCCCTTCGCAGCTCGACGCGCACGCCCGGCAAATCTCGGCGCACTCGCGGCAGATATGCCGGTGGTGCTCGGACTTGCGCGCCATGAAGTCGATCGCGACACTGCAAATCTGAGCACAGTCCAGCATCAGCTTCATGTGCTGCGGCTCGGCGTGTCGCCCGCCCGCCTCCAGGCAGTGATTCATCGCCATGTGAAGGCAGGTGATGTGGCATTCATGGCAGGCGTCCATGCACGCCTTCATCTCGGGATCGATCTGATGCATTGTCTTTCCTTCCATATGCGCCCCCCTCCCCTTGTATATACGCGGTTCTTGGCGCTTTCCCTCGCCGCGGCGCGCACATCGCCGAGGGCTATGAGGAACGCGGCGTTCCCGAGGACGAGGCCGAGGCACGCGCCTGGGCGACCGTGAACAAGGAGTCCGGAGGCGGCAACAAGTTCGGCTCCGGACGCGGCAAGCCCGACACGCACGTCTCGTCGAAGGCAGGCGGCGAGAAGGGCGGGAAGGCGAGTGCCGCCCGGACGCCGGAAGAGCGTTCCGCCTCGGCGAAGAAAGCGGCGGCGACGCGCAAGCGAAACGCGGAGAAGAAGTAGCTCACGCCCGAGGTACGAGCGCCAGCCCCATTTACTCGTCACCCCGGACTGATCCGGGAGCCCGCTTTTTGTGCGCGACGGCAAGAGAGCGGGATGCCGGATCAAGTCCGGGGTGACGTCGAGGGTTGGCGCTTGCCGTTACTCGCCGGGGATGACCTCGGCCACGACGCTCAGCACCAGCAACATGAGCGTCGGGTAGAAGGTGAGCCCGAAGCCGAACGCGCGTCCGGCCGCACCCTGCGTGTAGCCGCGGGCAAAGGACAGCCTGCCGATCACGAACAGCACGGCTGCTGCCGCGATCATGCCCGATCGGCGCTCGGGCAGCAGCATCGCAGCGGCGAGATAGGTGGGGATCGCCAGCACCGCCTGCTCCAGCGTGTTCTGCACGACCGCGTTCAGCGCGCGCACGCGGTCCGTACCGGTCGTCAGCCCGCTGCCGGCGATATCCTCAGGCGTGACGAAGCGGTGCGCCGCGACTCGGCCGATCGACACCGCCAGCGTGAGCGCCACCAGCAGCAGGCAGACGAGCGCGAGGCCCGTCGGGTCGCGCTCGGGCAGCGGCCGCCAGCCGGCACCGCCGACGATGCCGAGCACGACCAGCGTGGTGAGTGCGGCCGCGCCGATCCGCGATGCGACCGCGCGCTGATCACCGTTGAGCGTCATCGCCCTGTCCTATTCATACATTCCCCAAGTGGCATGCCGTCTGACGTGAGTTTCGCCTGAATCCGACCGCAGGACAATCATTTTCCGTCCCGAGCGGCGTCGTCGGGCGCGCAAGGCGCTGAGACAGGGCAGATCGGCCCGCGAAGCCGCCGTGTTGTGCCCTGGTGGCGGTGTTTTTCAGCGCAGCGGACAGACCCATCCTGCCGTTTTCGTTCAGTTTGGGCGTGGATGGCGGTCATGCGCATAGCGGAGGCGCTCGCAATCGGCGGATGGCGGCGAGGATGGCGCGGACCATCGGACCGGTGACGGCCACCTCGGCCAGCTGGAAGGTGATGGCGCGGGCATGGCGGACGACACGTGCCCCGATCTTGATCAGCTTCAGTTGCAGGCTGGTCAACGACCAGTCGGCCATCGTCTCGGGCAACTCGATGCAGCGCAAGAAGATGGCCAGGTTGTAGGCCAGCGCATGCAGTTGCAGTCGCACCTCATTGTCGCGGAACTTCCGGCATGACAGCCGCGTCCAGTGGAAGGCATATTTACCTTCCTTGATGTGCTGCTCGGCGGTGCCGCGCTGGTTATAGAACCGCACCACCCAGTCGGGCTCCATCGGCAGGTTGGTGACGATGAAGCCGACACGCGGGAACAGTTCGCCCGGATGCCATTCGATCTTGGCGATCACCCGGCGTTCCTTGTCCCAGGATGCCGCCTGATACTCGAAGTCTTCGTAGAAGCGCTTGACCTTGGTCAGCGAAGGTCGCCCGACAGGGCGCGTCAGCCGATGCGCGATCTTCTCGCGCAGGACGTTGTTCGCAGGCAGCCGGATGGCGTAGAAGAATCGGGCTTCTTCCAGCCGCTCATAGATCGCGGGGATCGCGTAGGCGGCGTCAGCCCGGAAGAACCGGCCGCAAAGGTCGCGCTCCGCGTAGCGGGCGATGACGGGGTCGAGAACGTCCCGCCAGCCATCGGCGCTGTGGACGTTGCCATGGCGCAAGGCGCAGCGCTCCAGCATGCCGAACTGGTTGAACAAAAAGTTCGGGTGATAGCAGGTGCAGTCGAAATGCCCGTTCCAGGCCGCGCCCTCCTGATCGCCATGGGTGGGGCTGACCGAACTGTCCATGTCCAGAACGATGTACTTCAGCCCGTTACGGTCATGGAACCGGTCGATCCATTGGCCATTCAGGTCGGCCAGCGCGGCACGGTTCTCGGGCTGTGCCAGTGTCTCGGTCTCGAACCGTCCCATCTGCGAGGCCGAGGCCGCTTGCGCATCGACAGCCCTTCCACCCACGACCTGGCGCATCACCGGATCGAGGGCCAGGCGGTCGGCGTCGTTCACATCCTCGTATCCGGCCAGTCGCCCGAACACCGATTGCCGGAACAACCCGTCAAGCCGGTGGACCGTGTTCTTGCCGCGCCGGGTGTCGCGCAATGCTTTTGCCGCCAGATCGGACAGCCCGAGCGCGTCATCCAGCTCGCGCATCACCAGCAGGCCGCCGTCGGAACTGAGCTGCGCACCTCGGAACTCCACATGCACCCGGCGGTCGAACTCGACCCGATCTGCCCGCTTCGAACCCGCACCCTCTGGGTGATCCATCAAACGCGCCCCTCACGGCCATCAACACCATGATTTATATCGGAAATATTGAGATCCTGACAGCAAAATCAGCGATTTACTTGGGGAATGTGGGGCTACATCGCGGGTGAGCTGGCGGAATACATCGAGGCCCGGAAGATGAGCCATGTCCGCGGCGCCCCGTGTCATCCCCAAACCCAGGGCAAGATCGAGCGCTGGCACCAGACCCTGAAAAACCGCATCTTGCTGGAAAACTACTTCCTGCCCGGCGACCTCGAAGCCCACATCGAGGCCTTCGTCGAGCACTACAATCACCAGCGATACCACGAGAGCCTGGCCAACGTGACGCCTGCCGACGCCTACTTCGGCAGGGCTCCGGCAATCATCAAACTGCGCGAAAGGATCAAGCGACAGACCATCGAACATCGGCGCTTGCAGCACCGCAAGTTCGCCGCCTAAGATCAACCCCCTGACGAGGTCCGCACTCCGCTAATCTACGCCGCGAGTTGTGCCGAATGTTCTGACGACGGACAGCCGCCTACAGCTAGCCGCTAGGGCTATCGCCCTGGCGGCGCTCAGAGCTTGGCGCGACCGACGAAGCCGGTCCAAGTCTGGAGAATGGTTGGCGCGTCTAGGGGGATGCCCTTGGACTTGCACCACGCCCTGAAATCGTCGGCCATCAGATCGCGGTCGCGGCCCGATGGGTTGGGAACGTCCGCCCATGGGCCGGGCGCGTATTTGATCGAACCTGATGCGGGGAAAGCGAGGGGCGGCGCGTCCGCTGTCCCGTCGCGCCGCGCCTTGCGACCGACCTTCGGGCGGTCGAGTTCGCGGCGGGCCTGTTGCTTGCCTTCCATGGGCTTCTCCGTCCAAGCAATCGTGACGCTGGCCACAGTACGGCCGATCTTGCGAGGCGTCGCGGTCAGCGTCAGGCGCGAGGTCTGGTTGATCTCGGCAATCGCTGGCTGGAGAACGCGCTGGTTCAGGTTTGAGAACCGACCCAGCTTTCCATCCTGCACCCCCAGCAGCGCCCGCAGTTCGGCCACGGTGAAGGTCTTGCTGGCGACGTGCTCGAGGTTCACGAGGCTGGCAACATGCTGGAACAGCAAGATCGAATATTTCGAGGAGAGGGCAAAGACCGTCTGACGGTCGAGGATTGCCCAATGGCATGACTTCTCCGCCATCTCGCGGAAGGCGCCGCCGAACCACCAAGCCACCAGCAGGTCGCCGCTAACCTCATGGCGGTAATCCAGCTTGGCGCGATCCAGAAACCCGCCG
>FUFK010761939.1_pt1 | contig 11420 bp, 14 predicted proteins | sample 1021851 | NCBI WGS metagenome assembly FUFK01 (sample SAMEA51879418, study PRJEB19060) | metagenome
CCGATGAGAACGCGCCGGCCCCTGAAGAGTCGCCGACATATCCGCGTACCTCGGGATTACGAGCGAGCGCCCTAAACGCTTTACGACCGAAAATCAGCGAGTCGGGGTTGATGCCGTGCGCCGCCTGAAAAACCGTATCTTTCAACTTATGAAGATCGGTTAGAGGAGTAGCACCGGCCGCGTCAAAAGTTGCGCTTGCTGCTGAAGTGTTGAATGATGTGGTATCAAACAGGAGGTCGGCGGCGCGTTTCTCGCGAGCGAGCTTCATTACGCGAGAAACCTTTTTAGCGAGTCGCGCTTCTTCGCTGCCGGCGTACTGCGAATCGAAAATGTCTTCCATCGCGATACTATCCGAAGCCGCATAAATCAGCGCCTTGAACGTCTGCGATGAGCGATCAAACCCGCCAATCGTGGCACGGCTCGCACCCGCGGCGCGCTCAAGATCAAGACCCGCGCCCGCTCCCATAAAATTGCGAGTCTCTTCGAGAAGAAGGGTTCCGGATCGCTCGGGAATATTGATATTCTCAAAGATGCGATCGGCGATAAGCTGATTGTCACTAGGCACCGATTCAACGACGAGACTCGTTAGAATCTGGTCGACTGGATGTAAATTACTATACTGACTAGCCATTTAAAACCTCCTTATACTAGAGACATCGGGCCGACGAAGAACGCGAAAAATTGCTCGCCGTCAGCTGCGGTCTTTTGGTTGATATTAGGCAGCGCCCGCGCGATCGGGTAAAACGTTGTGTCTGTCGACTCACACGCTTGCAACTTGCCCGCAGTAGTCGCCGAGAGTACGGGGGTTGTCGCGAATGTAAGAGACTCGCCCGCGATCACTCGCGTAATACCGTGAACCAAGATCTCAACCGCATCGCCCTCGCTCGCCGCGCGTTGTGCTACGCCGATAACCTTCTGATCAGTCGCCGCGGTCGTGACGACCGCTTTGCCATTTCCGTCTAATGAGACAACCGCATACTCGGTAATCGTACCGCCCGCGATCATTGAAATCATGTTGTCAGTGTTAGCCATGATTAGCCCCCGAATGCTTGATTATAAAATGATGGATCTTCGAGGCGCACGACACCGAGCGCTTCGCTATAACTGATCGACTTTTCGGTCGCGACTTGTTTGATACGCGCGTCGAGAGTCTGCTTGTTAACCTCAGCACCGCTAGCGCCGTGGCCGACCTCGGCGAGAGGAACCGCGACCGCAGTGCGCTCGCTAAAGTGTCGCCAAAACTCAGGTTGAAGCTCACGAAGCTCGAAAGCTTTGCCCGCGACTTCGGCATCAACCGGCGCGATACGACCCTCGGAGAGTAGCGCCTTAACCGCTTGGTCGCGTTGCATCGCATCACGCTCGGCTTTAAGCGTTGCGACTGAATCACGAAGCGCTTGAACCTCAGAGAGAAGAGCGGGCGATGCCTGTTCACTCATCCGCTTGTAATGCTCATTCATCTTCTTCTTCTCGTCGTCGTCATGCTCGCCAAGTTTTTTCTTCTTCTCGTCGTCGTCTTCGCCGGCGCGATTAATCGCCGCCTCAGAGTCGCTCTTCATCTCTCTGATTTTAGCTTCGAGTTGCTTAACCATCTCGTCTTTAGCTTCGAGCATCGCCCGCAGCTCGTCAACGCTCATGTCATCCATGTCGTTTAACCTCTCGTTTAGGGTAATGCGGTCTATTTGGTCGTGTGACTGCGCAGGCCGCGGGGTTAATGTTACGGCTAGAAGTTGAGCCGCTCCGATGCGTTCGCCGCCGCTGCGGTCGAATACGTCACCGGTGAGAAATTCAGGCGATGACCAAAGGACACCGCCCGCATTATTGACTACATCAAGGCCGCGCTCGTTATACGCGGGCACAGCATAAAGCCCGTCGTCTCGTAACTCTAAATCAATGATTAGACCGAGCGCGTTTCCGCTCTCCGGTGGTGCCGGCGGGCCGCTTTGATAGGGGCTTGTCGCGTGTTGCCAATCGATGATAACGGGGTCGCGGTCGCGTCGCTCGCGATAGACTCGGAGTAACTCAGTGAGCAACTCTTGGTCGACCTCTTTGCCGATATCGTCGCCGGTGAGTCGAGACGATACAGGACCGAGCCCCAAAGTCTTAAACGGTTTTCCTATCGTTAAACCCTCGGGCACTTCATAAAGCGCGCTCAGTTGCGTTGACTCACCATAAGAAAGCGTGTTTGTCTTATTGTCCGCCGCATCCATTTGTTTAACAACCTTTCGAGCAAATGCGAAGCCGGCGTCGCCGCCCCAACCATGCCACGCTTGCCAACCTTTGCCCTGATCCGACCACGTCGCGCCCTCTTTGTCGGATTCGTGGCGAGTGAAATATGCGAGCATACGGCGCACGGTTTCGGGTGATAACTCACGACCGTTTTTTAAATCGCGAGCTCGTGCGATGCCTACGGCCGTCATACCTCTTTGAGATGCGGGTTTAGACTCGCGAACTTCTAAAGCGCGCGCCGCCGCTTCTTGTACGCCTTTCGGCGGTGTAAAATCTATATGAGAGTATTTAGCCGGTTCGCTTCGCTTTTCGACGTGTTGCGGGTGTCCCTTCGGTAATAGATCTAAATCACCCGTGTATGCCTTTTTACGTTGCCCCGTAGCGACAAGTTTTAGGAACGTGCGAACGCGAGCAAGCGCCCACTGTGTGCGGTTCATGTTCGGCCGATGAGATACACTGAACGCGCCGGCCCCTCTTCTAAATACAGCCTTTAGCATACCGAGATCAACGCGGCGCTTTTTCTTCGTAAATCGGGCGTTATGCTCATCTCGCATTTTTTCGAGCGCCTTAACCGCCTTCTCACTGATCTCGATACCGCCTCGCGATCCACTCGCCGAGCCTTTCGGGTTTTTTGCGCTGCCCTTTATCCGGTCGCGCTTCGGTGCGGGCGTTTGCGCCTGTGTGCGTTTGCGTTTAACCATTTCGACGCCTCGCTATCAATTTTTCAGTAAGCGCCGAAACCGCCCCGCCCCCGCCGCCGGCGGCAACTCTTGAGAGCGGCGAGCGTTGTGCGTCTTCGGGTAGATCACCCGCGCCGAGCCTTTCACGTATCGCTCTCTCTAGCTCATCATCAGGGGTCAATAGACCCGCCTGAACGAGCGCCGGCAACGCGGCCAGTGAGTCGGCGAGATCATCGGTATCGAGTCCGGTATGCGTTAACCTCGGCAGTTTCGACGGGTCAACTAGTCCATAATTCCAACGAATCAAGCGGCCGATCGTGCCGGCCCCTTGTCGATCAATGCCACTAACCGCCGAGGCGACGATATCACATAGATTAATCGCGGCACGTCTAAACACGCTGAGATGTATTTCACCGACCGAGCGCGCCCCCGTTTCGGTGTTGCCGAGGTCGGCGAACTGAGTGAGAAAAGCGGCGCTGATTTGAGAATCACATTTTGTGATGATGTTGAGCGGGCCGTCGACATGAAAGTTGTTAGCGGGTGAATACGTGTCGAATTTAACCGCGGGGTTTTCGACGAGATACGATTGCTCGGTCGCGAGTAGTGCTTGCGCTTGCCCTTCACCTTCATTAATCATTGCGTCGATATCGCCGTCGGTGAGTCCTAATGATTCAGCCTGTGACCGATCGATAACAAGTTTCGGCGTCGGGATTGCCCAACGATCCGCAGCGACACACATTAGATTTGAGATGCGTTGTTTCGTTCGCCAGTACCACCAAACGGGGCGCAACATGCCGATGCCTTCAAAGTTCGAGCCGGTTTTATTGAGCGTCAAAAGCAGAAGTTTATTTGACGGGATCGGCTCGGCTTGCTTTGTCGTGCCGACTGTATTTTGTAACACGCCGTCGAGTGTTTGATTATCGCGTGACAACCATCGTTGATGTGCACTCGGCTCGCGGTCGGCGTAATGACTCAACCACACGCGGACACGACCTGTCGAATCCGGCCCGACTTTGTAACACTCTTCGGCGTATCGATAACCGAGCGGTATAAATTGAAATAGATATTGAAGTTGATCCTCCCACGACAACGCCATTTGCCCCGCGTACCCGTCAAACCCCCAACACTCGTTTGCATATCGCGCGAGCTCCTCGCTTACTACATCGTTTTCGATACCCGCCTCAAATCGCCACGACGCCGAGAGAAGCGTTTGTCTCAACATGTGCCAAGATCGCATGACAATCGGGTCAGTCCGCAACATCTCCTCAGCTTCATTAACCCAATTAAGGCCGGTGAGTTTCGCGTTTTGCTCATACCCCGTGATCACCCCGCCCGACAATTGGGTGCCCGTGATGCCCCGCGTTTTAAAGCGCGGTGTCGTCGCTCGCATGTGTTTAAACATTGTCGTGTCGGGTTGATGCATTGATAACCTTTAAGGGCGTTTTTTACATCTCCAAAATCGGAGGTCAATCAATGCTCAAGATGAGTTTACAATTTATTTTCTGTTGTGTCTAGGGTCGTTATCTGGTCACCCTCACAGGGTACTTTAAAATAATTTGTAAAATATTTTAAAATATATTTGACAAGGGTTTTAAACTAGTGCATAGTGAAGAGGTCAACACGACGCAACACCAACCGCTAGCCGCCGAAAGCAGGAAACAAAATGAGCAAGTCAACAACACAAATCAAATGGTTCAACGGCGTAACTTACACAACTACAGAGATTTATAATCACTATGGATTTAATCAAGTAGAGTCTTTATCCGGAATGAAAATTCAAGATATTGTATGGAAGATCATTATACAAGGTTCATGCAATCCAATCGTAAACGGCGAACATGTATTCGGCATCACTCCGACACTTGTAACCGAGACCGAGACCGAGACCCTTTCACTTGAGCGACGCAATCACGATGTAGAGTATGAGCTCGTTCAGACCATCAACAAAGCTTGCTTCATGCAAGGCGCCCAAACTCGCGGCCTTTCTTGTTACGACGAATTTGTTGAGGAGTATTTTGGAGATTGGATCTCAGTACTTGATGATGCGGTCGCCGGTCTTGGTGACTATATCAACTACACCTTGTTTAGCACTCGCCGCGATCTACAGACTAAAAGGACTCTACAAAAGGCATATAATAAAGGGATGCGTAAACTTGATAAGTATTGCGGCACAGAAGGTTAAAAGGCGTCACGGCCTAGGCCGTGATTCGTGAGTTAATCGCTACTCGGTAACCACTGTTCTACGCTCGGATGAAGCACGACGCTCGACTCATCGCGGGTTTTAACGACGTTTTCACCCGAGAATAAACTAAGCTTATCAATCACCGCCTGTTGAAGTTCGCTTTGCTGATCTCTCAATATCTGCATTTGAATTTGAGCATCACGTAAGCGGCCGATGAGCGCGGCGCGGTCGGCGTTCGCGCTTGATAACTTGTCTTTAAGGTCTTCGACTTCCGAAGGATCACGGCCCGAGGCGATCGCGACCATAGACGAAATTGAACCGGTGATCATTCCGAGTATACCGACGAGTACATCACGGTTTTTTTCAACGATCTCGACGTAAGTCAGAAACAAGATTAGACCGACGACGAGCGCCATAAAGAAGACGCTAAACCACCAACCTCGGCGCGCTTTTTCCGTGCGCGTCAATTCTTTCTCGGTTGATCGTTCAGTCATCCAACACTCGTTTCACAATCATCACGACGAACCGCAGCGGCGGCCAGTGTGTCGAAAGATATGGCCATAAAACGCATATGATGTAAATCGCGTTGATGATTGCGAGTCGAGGCAGTGACCAATAAAACCATTCAATCAACCGACGGTCGCGGGCGTGGCTCTTGATACGTGACGGCCCGCCAAGTCGTTTTGCCTTCTCCGAGCTCGGCGGCGGTTGTAGTGATCTGATATTACTTCCGACGGCATAGATTACGCGAGCGCCGTTAATACCCTTGAACTTATAAAGGCCGACTTGAGCGTATCGCGTGTGTCGCGGGGTGTCGCGATTCGTTTTATTTTTGACCGCTGCGAACGCCTCGGACGTGAGGAGCACTTGACCCGCGGCGCATACCGACATTACCCGAGCGGTGAGATTTTTAGCGACGCCTTCGAGTTCAACAGGTTTTGCGCCGACCATGACATCAAGCTCGCGCTGTGTAACCTCGGCGACTGTCCCGACGTGTATTCCGATTCTTGTATTGAGCCGCGTCTTGTCTGGAATCGTTGACTGATAATGAAGCGCAAAATTCACCGCGTTAATCGTCTCCTCAAACGAGATCAAAAACCCGTCGCTTCGGTCGATCTCGCGGCCGCTGAATTTGAACATTAGCGAGCGCGTCAAACGGTCGTGATATTGCAACCACGCCGCCGCCTTCGTGTGTCCGAAACGTTGCACGAATTGAGTCGAGCCGATGAGGTCAAGTAGAACTATGGAAAGTTCGCGGGTCTTGATCTGCATTTTTCACCTTCGGATATTGTAAAACGTCATATTTCAAACGCCTCATCAATGCGCGCTTGTTTCGTCTATATAAGTATAAATATCTGTATTTGGTCGTCGTGCAACTAGTTAAACCGCGCTTCAACGCTTCAACGCTCGAGATGTTTTTGCCGTTGTTTCGCCGGTGTTGGTGTCGGCCGTTTTGATCAATAAAACGCTGAGTCGGTTTAGTCTCGCCGAGGTACAGCCAGCTGCAGGCTTGATAAATACCCCCGTGATGATAACCCGTATCAGCGTATGAGATAAGCGCGTCGACTTTTTTAATCTTGCAGTAACTTTTTACGCTAGACATGACAAACGATGAGAGCGGTGTTTTGTTACTGTTAGCCGCGAGCCTTACGAGTTCACGAATTTTATAATCATCATGATCATTAAAACACGCATCAATCACAGGCGGCGCGGCGGGGTAACCGAAGGACACCGCACCGACTAAACGGTGATTTTCGATCAATCCCGAATGAAACCAATTTAGCGCACTAGGTCGGCCTAAATAATGATTTGACTCATAAAAATCGTAAGCCTCAGACGCGCTGATTTGCTGAACGCCGTCAAATAAATAATAACTCAAAATGACCTCGATTTACCGGCACCGATTCGAACCCGTCGCGACGTCGGTGCGGCTGCGGTGTATTGTCGGCGATCTACTAACGTCTCCCCCCAATTCCACGTAATACAATCGTATCGCAAGGCGTCAAGCGGATCTTCGCGCCCGTCTTTTTTCGGCAACTCTTTATTATCCCAACCATACGATAAGAGCGCTTTACGAATTGAGTTACCCGTCGCCCGTTCGCCGGCGGTCCATACCTCGCGAGTGATCCGATATTGACCTCGCGAAAACGCCCGCTTCAATCGCTGAACCCCGTTTAAGATGTCGGTGCGTATCGGGTCGGTATTGCTTCTAAGCGGCATACCTAAACCCCGCGGCGGGTCGGCCCTCATCGCCCGAAATGCCGACCGGCCGGTTTGATCATTACGAGCTCGCCCCGCTTTATCCGCGACGCCATAATCAAGCCAAATGCGCGAAGACGGTGCGCGATCCTTTAGCGACCTAGGCCACGCAACGCACAGTATCAACCGCGCTAACTCTTCGACGGTGACCTCAGCGGGGTTCATCTCAGCGGCGATCACGTCGGCACCTAAAGCGGGGTCGTGTACGATGATGAGTACTGACGGCTTACGAAAACCCCAATCAATCGCGATGCGGCCGCTCATTTCGGGGCGATACTCCCAATCATCTAACACGTGTTCATCCTCGCGAAACTCCGAATAAACTAAACCCGACGGCGGACGGGGCTTGTTCATTACCATAGCTTCGCGCTCTTCGGGGGGTAACAGCTTAGTCGCCTCGAACCATGCTTCGGATAGATTCGCCTCATTAACATACGACGAATAAAGCAGCGGTTTACACCCCGCGGTCTCCGCTAACTGTACCCACCAAGCGCCCGACACTGGAAGACCTACAAGGATCATGATCGGCGATGGACCCGACCGAAGGCGACCGAGCGCTTTTTGTGCAACTTCGGCGGTGAGGGTTTGACACTCGTCAACGAGACAAACGCCGCTTGTAATGTTGAGCCCTTCGAGAGGGTTGTGCGTCGTGTCTCGCGTATTCGGTCGAAAATAGGCACGGCACCAAACCGACGATTTAGTCTCGGGGTCGGTCCATTTTCTAAGCGTGTGATTATATACCCAACCAATCGCGCCGAGCCATTTTTGAAGCTCAGGCATGAGTACCGATTGATAACGCGGGTTTGTGTCGGTGATTAATAGTGATGAGGTCGACGGCCGCATTTGAGAGACGTATAAGAGCGCGAACACTAGCGCCGCGGTTTTACCTGATCCCCAACCGCAACGCGCCGCAATGACTCGTTGATCGCATGTGATCGCCGTTATGATTTCGCGTTGGAGCTCGTTAAGTTTAATCGTCGGCGTCGGCGTGTTCATCGTCTGTTGACTCTGTCGATGATTCGAGATCGGTGCGTAGTTGAGCAATCATGCCTTGAACGAGCGCGGCCCCGTCGGAACCTGAATTATTTACGTTTAATTCAACCTCTCGGCGCTCGCTCCACTCATCAGGGGCTACGCTTTTCAGATAGGCATGAGCCGACCTCCAATCACCGTTAAGCCCTGCTTGAATCATGACATTCGTCATTTGAGCCCGCGGAAATGTTCGAGCGGCGTCAACTTCTAAACTCCATTCGGGATCTTCTAACCATGCATAATATGTTACTCTAGTTATACCCACTTGAGCACATGCGTCGGTTATCGTTAAACCGGCTCTCAATTCTTCAAGTAACTGGTCTCGAACTTCTCTTGATTTCGTCATACTTCACGCGCGCGCGTTAGAGTGTAAGATTTGTAAGAATTTACTCTTTAGTTTCATCGATCGGCAGCGCATTCAAAACGCTCTCAATATGATGATATAATGTATCACATGCGTCACGTATATTCACGTCTTCGGGGTCGTCGGGGTTTAACTCGCTAAGTCTGCCGACAATCAACTCCTTCAACCGTGCGAGAATGTTGCGGCCCTTACACTCTTCAGTTTTGCTCATGTCGTTGACTCCGGCGATATTGTAAATATTCTCGTTGATATTTGAATTCAAGATACTGAAACAACGAAGCGCACGCGTCGCGAATGTTCACATCTTCGGGGTCATTCGGGTTTAACTCGCTAAGTCTACCCACGATCAATCCTTGTAATTTAGCGAGATTGTTAAACCCGTCTTTAGTTTTGCTCATGTCGGTGCTTTCTATTCGCTGCGCGTTGATTCGCGAGTCGCTCGTCTCGTTCTTCGGGTGTCTCGTTTGCCCGCTGAGCTCGTCGATAACGTGCATATTCGCGCTGATACTCTCTTTGCTTGTGAAGCCGCTTTTCTCGTTCTTCGGGTGTCTCGTTTTCGCGTTTGCGTCGTTGATACTCTCGCTGATATGCGAGGCGCTTTTCTCGTTCTTCGGGTGTCTCGTTTGCCCGTTTGCGTCGTTTATGCTCTCGGTTATCTTTGAGCCGCTTTTCTCGTTGTTCGGGTGTCTCGCGTTCTCGCCTACGTCGAGACTTTTCTCGCTCTTTCTCTCGTCGACGTTTCTCTCGTTGCTCGGGTGTGTCGCTCATTATTAACCCCCGATCAACTTATCAAACTCAGCATTGATAAAGTCAATCATCTTGGCTCTCGCCGCTTCGAGCGGTGAAGGTTCAACCGGCGTAACCACTTTTTTCGGGGGCAAACCGATCGCGTCACGGATTTCGTTTTCAGTCCACTCGCGAACCGTGCAACCATTGTACTCAAATTGATAAAACTCATCATTAAACAACCGAGGCATATTAGCGCCAAGACGAGCGCGAATAATCTGAACCTCTGCCGAGCACCTGAAGTTTTGCGGCGCGCACTGGCTTAAGTTAAGAGCATCACAAGCGCGCGAAAAATTCTTGTGTAACGTGCGCAGCCACCTTCGTTTATCTTTCTCATCATATGGAAAATGGCTTGAAGATGACTCAATTAAATCACGACAAACGGCGTAATTTGCGGCGAGTAAAAGTGCTGTAAGTCGTGGAGCTCGGCAGACAAGCGCGCCGTGATCTTCATAGCGTCTTAAAGTCCACTTGTTTTTTAAGCCGTATGTCGCATGTGATGTATCACACCAAGACGCATCAAAGCCGACTTCGGCGGGTGTCAAGATGATCTCATGCGGATCATTCAAGGGTAAATCAGGTTGATTTATCATGTTCATTTTCAATCAATTCTCAAAAGTTGTTTATCGGCGTGTGAATCCCTCGCCCCAAGATGCCGATTTACATGTAACTACGAGGTTCACGGGGTAACAGATAATCACTAGGCCGCTCAACGCCTTCATCGCGTCGGTTGCCGCTTAGGTTGCGCCACTTTTCGACGCTAATCTCCCAAAGTCGCGACTTCTCACCCTGAAAAGATTTCAGACTGCCGACGATTGATATGAGATCGCCTTTACGGAGCGATCTCGCCGCGCGTTCTTTTGATCGATTCCAGATCTTGAGCGTATGCCATTCGCGCGAAGTTTGCCACTCGCCGCGCGAGTCCTGATAATTTTCAGACGTACACACGCGAATATAAGCGTAACTCACGCCGTTTTTAGTCGTCCTCATCTCGGGGTCGTCGCCGAGGTTTGCGACAAGCGTCACCTGATTCATAATCACTACTCCGATCATCACTCACCACTTTAAGCGGTCGCGTGATAATAGATGATCGGCGCGGCGTGTGCAAGCAAAAAAAAGGCGTCAACACAACGTCAACGCCTTTAGGGGCTGTGTTCATAAACTGGCAAATATTGTTTTATAAGAGTTTAAGCCCCTGATAGATGCGACTTTAGCGCGATGAGCGCGGCGCGGTCAAGCTTAAAACGGAATCGGGAAAACTTGCCGGTAACAATCGCGAATCGCTGCGATAAGTGCGTCGCGGTCGTGAAGATCACAGTATGGTGTGTAAACAAAATCACAGTAATAGAAATCGCTTTTAAACCCGTCGAAATAGTAAACCTGATACTGGTCAATTCGATACGGTGCCGCGCCGAACCACGCGAGCTCAAAATGGGTCATGAATCGGTCAAGGTGCCGGCGCAGCTGCCGAGCGTCATAGCGTTTAATCGTCGTCTCTTTTAGTTTTTTCACAATCATTACTCTCTGCGACGTGGTCGCGGTTGGTTATACCTCGCTTATGAGGTCGGGCGTTAGCCCCGCACGAATCCGGCCGAAGCCGTGACGCCTTAACTTTAGAGTGAGAAAAACCATTTCATAATTTTTTGTTCAACTTCAGAATCAGAAGGATCAAAATCCTTATTGATTGCATTACCATTGATGAGGGTTCGAGCCTCTCCAGTACTCCAAACACGAATACCTCGCGTATTTAACCAGTATTCACAAAATGCCACTGTATGAAAATTTTGAGAGTACCCTTTTTTAATTAGTACTTTCTGTATTTTTTTGAGATCCACAATCATTTCTCTTTCTGCGACGTGGTCGCGGTTGGTTATACCTCGCTTATGAGGTC
>FUFK010041590.1_pt1 | contig 11417 bp, 4 predicted proteins | sample 1021851 | NCBI WGS metagenome assembly FUFK01 (sample SAMEA51879418, study PRJEB19060) | metagenome
AAGATACAAGGTATTAATATTGATATACCTGAAGAAATATTAAACGGAGACCCTGATGTATTAAGAGAAACAGTAATTAATCAAATTGTTGAGGGCTCAAGGGCCAATGCAGCTGAAGAACAAACCAGAAGAAAAAATAGCTTTAGAGGTAGCAGAGGCGGCGGTGGTGGTAATGATGACGGCTATTATGCTCCAGAATATACAGGTCAATTAGATGAAAAAGGTAATAAAATTTATGCAAGAATACCTAAAGATCCTAATGGCAAAGTTATATATATAACTCTTGGCCAGCCTGGCTCAAATGACACAAGTAATTCAAGCGAAAGACCAGAGGGACCAGGACCAGAATACGATACAAATAATGATGGCATACCTGATATATTACAACCTCAAATAGGGCCTCAAAATAATCCAAATGCAAACAACAACAGTGACAACAACAACAATGGACAAGAGCTTAGTGACACTCAAATGAAGATAGCAAAATCTTTACTAGCTAACTGCGATAAAGTAAAAACGTTAGAAGCTGCTATAGCGGGAGTTAAAGCCAGAAAATTTTATTGTAAAGATTATAAATAAATTAAATAATTATGCCAATATATATTATAAATGGTGAAGAGTACGAAATAACCGACTCGAACAGACAAATTTTTGAATCAGCTTTCGGTGATTTAGAACAATATAAAGTTGCTGGACCAGAAAATTTTCCACAAGATCCTGCAGATGCGGAGACAATCGTAGGATCGGAAAACAATACGGTCTCAAACTCGGACGATGGTTTATTGGTATCACCCGAGCAAGATAGAAGATATGTTGAATATAAGCAGGACGGTAAAGTAGTTCGTTTATATGAAGATGAATATTTAAATAAATATGCTGGTAATCAATCAAATCAAGTTGGTGGTTCAAGCAGTTATAAATATCCTGATAACTTTGATGCTTATATTAAACAACAAAGAGGTAGATTAGGTGAAATTAAATTAGATACATTTGAATCAGATTTACAGGAAATAGAAAATGTAGATCAAAATTTAGATGAGGTTGTTGTAACTGGAAAATTATCACACGAGCAGCTAGTTAATAAACTTATAGCTGAGGATTTAATGGAAAACAATAGATCCATTACTGAAGATAATTTAAAGAATGAAATTGGCAATGCTTATTTTTTAGAGCCATATTTAACAAGAGATAGCGGCGAATCAACTGTAGCTATAGGTTATGCAGGAAACTCAGCATTTGTCCCTAATTTTAATTCAGATGAGGAATATCAAAAGTATTTAGCTGAAGAAATGGGCCCTGAAAAATACGCTATTTATTCTAAAGCAAATAAAGCTGCTATAGCAGATGGGGTTATATTAAATGATGAAAACATAGATCAGTACTTTGATTTAAGTGATGTACCAAATAATGTTAAAGGGCCTATTGTACAGGAAAAAAGAGACAAAGAGTCTGAAATATATTTAAGAAATTTAGACTTAACACCTGAACAGCAGCTTGAAGTAGAAAAATTTACGGGCAGTGATAACGTTAAAAATGAAAAAGCAATTGCTGTATACGAAGAAAAAATAAGAGCTCAACAATATAGGAAATGGGCTGAAAGTCAAGACTATAAAAATAAAGTTGGCGTTGGCCCTTATGTACAAATAGATTGGAGTTTAACACAACCTAATTATGAAAAGGCATTAGATCAAGTACAAATAGATGAGGCTAATAGACTTGACAAAGAGGTTAGAAGAATAGAATCATTAAGCGCTCAATACGAAAANGATTTAAAAGACTTTAGAGAGTTAGAAGAGCAAATACGGAATTATACAGGTCCGCTTGACTTAGATGAGTTTAATAGCCCGGAAGAAGTAAAATTTAGAAATAGCTTAATTTCAGAGTATAATGAGTATGCTTTAAAACTTAATACGCAGGCATCGTATTTAAAAGCAAATTCTGAGCAGTTAATGAATGATATGGAAATATATGGCGTTACTGCTAGTACTGATAAAGCTTTAGTTAAGTCTTATTCAACATTAGATTTATTAAGTAACACATGGGACTCAGCTATTGTAGGTAGCGCTTATATGTTAGGTGGTGCTGTATCTTCTTTATGGGATGGTGGTAGCGGATATGAAGCAGCTATAGATTATAATCAAGAGTTACAAAATTATTCACAAAAATATTTACCACAAGCTTTAACCTCTGATGATAGTAGCACTGGCTGGCAATACTTTGGTGATATGATGGTACGTAATTCACCTTCAATAGTAATTGCCGCAGGTACTGTTGCTACTGGTGGTGTAGCTGGATTGGCTGGGGCGGGCGCTAGAGGAACTATGGCCGCTGTTAATGCTTATTCGAGAGCAGCTGCTAGTACATTTTTTGTAATGGAAAGTGGAGGCCAATTATCTAATTTAGAAATACAGCAAAGAGAAGCACCTAAAATTATAGCACAGCTTAAAGAATTAAAGCAATTAAAAATAAACGAAGGAGCTGCGCAAAAAGAAATTGACGAAATAAATTCTCAAATACAAGAACAAGAATCTATATTAGATTTAAGCTATTTTCAAAAAGGTCTCAACTCAACATTTTATGGTGGTACCGCTGCTTTTGCTGAAAGATTTGGTACATTAGGGTTTATTAAAAACTTTCAAAAATATTCAAAAGCAATAGGTGGTAATCAATTTAGAAAAGCTTTTGGTGAAAGACTAGGAACTAATATATCAAAGGCAACTGGTAATGTTGTGGCTTTAGGTGGAATTGGTCCAGCAATAGAGTTGTTAGAAGAAGGCTCAACTTTAATGATGCAAAATATATCTGACAATGTAGTGTTTAGTCCAGAAAACTCAAAGAGTTTGTTTGAAGGATTAGATGGTGAATTTATTAGAAATGTATATACTTCTTCTTTAGCTATTGGCGGTTCAGGTGTGTCACAAAACCTAATGTCATTTGCTAATAACGAAATAAAAACTCGTTTACAAATTGCCAAAGAAACTGAGTTAAAAAACAAATTAGTAGATATACAAACAAGGTATAACGCTTTAACAGATAAAAGAACAAAAGAAGGCTTTGATTTAAGAAGACAACAGAATCAAACAATAAATGAGTTAGCGCAGGTTAACACAGATATTGCAATGAATTTATCAGTGTCAAGAGGAATGACCCCTTCCGAAATTGAAACTATATTTGAAAACAATGCTAAAATACGTAGATTACAGTATGATGCTAACAACCTACCTGTAACAGATTTTGGCAGAAGAGATAGAAGAGAATACGAAAGGTTAAAAAATGAAGCACAAGATCTTTATAATGCAAATCAAAATATATTAGGTAGATATGATAAAGAGCTTGAAAAACAAAGTAAAAAAGCTTCTAACCCGCTTGAATATAGATTTAACAGAAGAAGATTTGATACTTTTAAAGAAATAGCTAAAAGCAATAAAAAAATTAATATTGTTGAAACTAACAGTAAAGAAGAATACGAAAAATTTCTTAAAGATAACAAGATACGTTTAACAAAAAATAATGCTTATGGTCAAGGAGTAGCTGCATTTATTAATAATACATTACTTATTAATAATGAGGTAGCTGATGCAGTTATGTTTAAGGGAGGTTTAAATGCAGAAATAGCTTCAGTATCACCTTTGCATGAACTTGGTCACCAGCAGGTAAAAGCGCAAGGCATAATTAAAAACAACAAACTTGTTTCTGACAATGCAGCCGACATTATCGCTAGTTTACAGCAAGATTTTAAAACTAGGTTTGAGCAGGGTAAAATTAGCGAAGATGCCTACAACAACTTTCAAAAAAGATTAAAGGCATACACTAAACGTAATAAAGGGCAGGTTGATGCAGATGAATTAATACAGCTTGTTTCTGATTTTACAGCATTAGGTATATTACCTAAAAGCTCATATGGCAAGTTGTGGGGTGCAAAAAGTCTTATAAATAATATTTTAGCGCTAGCTAATAAATATGGTAAAGGAAATAATTCATATAAAGACTTCTTTCAAGTTAACAGCGCAGATGATGTATATAATTTTATTGCTAACTTTCAAAACAAAGCAGCTAAATTTAAATTTCAAGCACCGCCAGAAGAGAAAAAAGATAAAAAATTAAAGCCATCTCTTGTTGTAGAGAAGGTAAAAGATAGGCTAAATGCAATACCATTAGACAAATTAAATTCTAATGCCGCACAAAATATAATAGGTAATGAGTTATTCGGCATGGTTGAGACTCAAATTAGAAATAGATTCAATTTACAGCCGGATCAAATAGAGGAGCTTACAGCTGATGTTATTGCAAGAATATATGTTGCACAAGAAAATACAAAATGGGACGGTAGAGGTACCTTATATGGCTTCCTAAACGGCCGTATCGCTAAGCGTATACTAGATGCGTTAAAAGCTAACCCAGATTATCTTGATGTTGTAACAAAACAAGAGTTAACTGGCCTTGAAAAAGCATCACAGGTGGTTGATGATCAACCTAAAGTAACTAAACAAAAACCTAAGTTTAAAACATTAGCGGAAAGTAACGTATTGCCTGCTGATCAAATAGCTTCTGTTAAGAAAAAACTTATAACAACCATAAGAGTATTAAAGTCTAGGCAAGACGCTAAAAGATCTTTAAATAGAACAGTAACACCTGTAATTGCTGAAATCAGAAAAGAAATGGGCAAGCAGGCTGATATTGAATTTAAGAAAAGATTAGGCCCTAAAAAAGACGGTATACTAAAAAGAAACTATCTTAGATTTAAAAAGCCTATACTTGAAAACATGACAACTACATGGCTTATGACGGCTATGCCTTTTGCAGTACAAAAACAAGTTGATGGTAAATTTACTTCTGATTGGCAAGGTAAAAAAATAGATAGAGAAACTGTTGATACAGATAAAGCAGGTAGAACTTCAGGTGCGGATATAGTTAGAAGATTGCCTAATATTGCGGATAGAGTAAGCGACGAACAGTTCTTATCTTACATGTTTAAAGACGGTGAACTTATAAGAGGTCGTAAAGAATCTTTGTCTAAAGCTATGGCGGAGGAGTTAGCATTTGATATACTTAATCAAGAGTTGAATGACCCTGATAGTCCGTTAAGAGTAGCGTTTGAACAAAACCAACAAAACTTAGGTGTTGTCTTAGCTGAAAACTATGTGCAAGAATTACAAAAAGACATTGAAAGAGGTAATGTTAAATTTAGTTTATCTGGACTAAACCCGTCAGAGTTTCAATCATTTAGAGGCAAGTTGCCTGAAATAGCAGGTGCATTAGCTACTTTAGATGGGGATTATGGAAGAACACCAACTGTTATAAAAAATGTTTTAAAGACTATATTTGAAGATGAATTTACTAATAAGCAGTATGACGGAATAGCTAAGCAGTTTTTTAATAGATTAAAAAGTGTAAATACAGCTAAAGATAAAGACGGTAAATTTATTAATAAGCCGGGTACTTTTGTAAAACCATCACAAGAAGAGGTTATAGACTATGTATTTGCCGTAGCTCTTGATCAAGACACTAACGAAGTTATATTACAATACACTGGAGCAGATAGAAATTCGTTTGCTAAAGATGCTAGTATAAATGTATTTAATGATTCTCAAAATGTTCAGGATGCTAGAGACAGTGTTGAAGCTTCTTTAATTAAAGCAATTAAAAATGGTGATTTAACTGTAGCCGAAGTTGTTGCATTTTTTAGTGGCACATTTGCAAACTCTGGTAAAATAGGAGTATATACAAATACTAAAGGTGGTTTATCATTTAGATCAGATTTGTATGCAAAAAAAGAACAATGGCTACCTGCATTAAAAAGAATTATACCTAATTTAAAGGATGTAACTAAGAGTAAAATAACATTGACTAATGGTAAGGTTATTGCAAGAGACATAAAACCTTCAAGTTCAGTAGAGGCTAGTATGCTAGATGGTACTTTTGATACCGCTAAAAATAAAAAAGATGCTAAAGCCGCTTTTAAATTTACTAAAGCTATAATAGAAGGAATTAAAAAAGATAACCCTGTAATTCAATCTATGATATTAGCTTCTTTAAATAGTGGTACAAATACAGCACTTAGGGCAGCTGCACCGGTAGCATGGAATACAGTTGGTTTTGATAGCAAAATTACAAGTGATTATAGATATGAACATATGACACCTGCAAGAAAAGTGTTATATGATTTATATAGAGGTATTGTATTAAATCAAGATGTAGATATAGCAGCTGTGCAAAAAGATTACCAAGTGGCTATAATACCAAAAATAATGGATGACGTTATTGGTGATGTTAATTTAGGTAGATTTACTATTCCTAATCATATACCTGGTGTTACTCCTAACTATGAAAGATATTATAATATATTAACAAGAGGTAGAGTGCAATTTGCTATTAGGTCTCTTGAAAATCCTGATCTTGTTATTGGTGAAAACTACGCAGAGTATTTTAAACAAAAAGATAAACCTAACATTAAGCTAGAAGCACCGCAAGAAATAGAAAGAAATATTAATTTTGAAAAAGCATTTAAGCTGTCTATAAACTTAGACTATGGTAAAAATCCTAAAGGTATAACAGTATTAGATTTTGACGATACAGTAGCTATATCCGATAGTAAAGTTATAGTTATTATGCCTGCAAATTTAGAAGGGTTGAGCAAAATTGATAGATTAATAAAAGAAAATCGTTTATATGGCCCTAATAATGCAATACTTAGAAATAGATTTGAGCAAGAGTTATTAGCTAGAAAGAAAAAAATAAATGAGTTAGAAACCCTGAATGATGCAAACGAGTTAAGAGCATTGTACAAAAAAGCAAAAGGAGAAAACAAAGAAAATATAAAACTTGCAATACAAGAAAAGTTTAAAGCTGTAGGTGAAGAAGTTGTTACAGACTCACAAATAAATATATACACAGGTGAAGTTATGAAAATAACACCTGCTGAGTTTGCTGCAAGATCAACTGATTTAGAAGCACAAGGGGCTAAGTTTGATTTTAGTGAATTTAATAAAGTTGTAAAAGGAAGAAAAGGACCGTTGTTTGATTTAGCATTAAAAAGACAAGAAAAATTTGGTAATGATAATATATTCATACTTACCGCAAGACCGCAAGCGTCGGCTCGTTCAATACAAAAATTTGCTAAAGGTTTAGGATTAAACTTAAAATTAGAAAACATAACGGGACTTGAAGATGGTTCGCCTCAAGCAAAAGCTGATTGGATTGTTGGAAAAGTAAATGAAGGTTTTAATGATTTTTATTTTGCAGATGATGCGCTTAAAAATGTTAAAGCTGTGCAAGAAGCTTTAGATTTATTCGATGTTAAATCCGATGTTCAGCAAGCAAAGATGAAGTTTAGCTTGAACTTGAATAAAGATATTAATAAAATGATAGAGCGTAATAAAGGTATTAAAGCTGAAGCTACGTTTTCTAAAATATTAGCAAGAAGAAAAGGAGCTAAAAAAGGTAGGTTTAAATTCTTTTTACCATTTGGCGCGGAAGACTTTAGAGGTTTAACATCTTACACGTTAGCAGGTAAAGGAAAGCAGGGTGAAGCTGATCAAAAGTTTTTTGAAGATCATTTAGTAAATCCTTATATAAGAGGTGTGGCTGCAATGGAAAGAGCTAGGCGCGCACTAAAAATAGATTATGCGGGTTTATTAAAAATGTACCCTGAAATTAGAAAGAAGCTTAATAAAAAATATCCTGGCATGCAGTATACTCGCGATCAAATGATAAGAATATATTTGTATGATAAATCTGGATTTGAAATACCTGGCTTATCTAAAACAGATTTAAAGAAGATTAAATCTTTAATTAACAAAGATGCTGATATGAAAGCATTTGCAGAGGGATTGCAGTTAATTACTAAAAAAGATAAATTTGCAGAGCCAAGTGAATTCTGGGACACTAACAATATATTAATGGATTTAAATTCATTAACAGATAACGTTAGCAGAAAAGAATACCTAGCTGAATTTATAGAAAATGTTGATGCAGTATTTGATGAAGCTACTTTAAATAAACTAGAGGCTGTATATGGTACTAATTATGTTGATGCTTTAAAAAATATAATTAGCAGAATGAAGTCTGGTATTAACAGACCATCTCAACCTGGTAAGTATGAAAGAAAATGGTTAAACTGGGTTAACAATTCTGTTGGTACAATAATGTTCTTTAACAGACGTTCAGCTATATTACAGATGTTATCTTTTGCAAACTTTGTAAATTGGTCAGATAATAATCCTATAAAAGCTGCAGCAGCATTTGCTAATCAACCAGAATATTGGAAAGCATGGTCAGAAATATTTAATTCACCTAAGTTAAAAGAAAGACGTGGTGGTTTAAAATCAGATATACAAGAGCAAGAGATTGCTAATCAAGCTAGAAACGCAAAAGATAAAGCATCCGCTGTAACAGCTTATTTATTAAAGAAAGGATTTTTACCTACACAAATAGCGGATAGTGTGGCTATCGCAACAGGTGGTGCTACATTTTTAATTAACAGAACTAAAACATATCAAAAACAAGGTATGTCTTATGAAGATGCTAGAGCAAAAGCTTTTGAAGATTTTAGTAAAATATCAGATGAAACGCAACAGTCTGGTGATCCTATGCTAATCTCAGCTCAACAGTCAAGTCATTTAGGTAGGCTTATATTAGCTTTTCAAAACACTCCTATGCAGTACAATAGATTAATTAAAAAAGCTGCACAAGATCTTATAAACGGTAGAGGTGATGCAAAAACAAATATAAGTAAAATAGCTTATTATGGATTTGTACAAAACTTAATATTTAACTCATTACAACAAGCTTTGTTTGCAATGATACCTGGTTTTGATGATGGTGAAGATGAAGAAGATGACGATGCAGCATTAACTAGAAAGCAAACTAAAATTTTAAACGGTATGGCTGATTCTTTATTAAGAGGATCCGGTTTGTATGGCGCAATAGTATCAACATTAAAAAATTCTATTATGCGATATAAACAAGAAAGAGACGAGGGCTTTACTGGTGATCAAGCACAGACGTTAATAGAGTTAGCAAATATATCTCCGCCAATAGGATCTAAGCTTAGAAAAGTTTATGGCGCAATATTAGGGGATCAATACGATAGAGGTGTAATAAAAGAAAGAGGCTTTGATGTTATTGATGGGCAAGGAAGATTAAACTTGTCTCCAGCATATAATATAGTAGGTAATTTAACATCTGCATTCTTTAATCTACCATTAGATCGTGCTATTGTCGAAATAGAAGGTATATCAGAAATGCTGGACGATAGAAATTCTGTATATCAAAGAATAGCTTTAGGATTAGGCTGGAGAACATGGGATGTTGGCGCTGAAAATGAAGAAGAGAAACATATCAAGCTAATTTTAGATATGATAAAAGAAGAAGAAAATAAAAAGAAAGCTGCACATAGAAGGTTAGTTGCAAAACAAGAAGAATTTGAAAGACTTGCAGCTATGACACCCGAAGAAAAAGCAGCATATATAGCTGAAGAAAAAAGAAAAAACTCTGAAAGAGCAAAAAAAGCGGCAGCAACAAGGCGTGAAAATAAAAGAATAAAAGACTCAATTTTATACAGCAATTAATTATGGAACCATTTAACATTAAAATACAACAATTAACGCAATCAAAAGGTAAACCTGAAAATCAAGAGGTTACTATGAATGCAGACGGATCCGGCGGTCCTATATTAAAAAAAGATGCTTGCTATCGTAAAGCAAAAGCAAAGTATGATGTATTTCCATCTGCTTATGCTTCTGGTTATATAGCTAAGTGTAGAAAAAGAAAAGGAAAAATAAAGTAATGGCATATAAACAAATACCTGCATCATCTACGGTTGCGCAAGTGCGCAAGACAGCAAAAGGCGCATCACTTAAACGTTGGTTTAAAGAAAAGTGGATTGATGTACGAACAGGAAAACCGTGTGGAAGAAAGAAAGGCGAAAAGCGTGGCGTACCTTATTGTAGGCCCAGTAAACGTGTTTCCAGTAAAACTCCTAAAACATCTGGAGAAATGTCTAAATCAGAGAAAGCTAAAAAGATTAGAGAGAAAAAAGCGCTTGGACAACCAAAAGGTAAACCAAGGCGAGTAAAACCGGTTAAGTAATGGAAAATATAAGTAAACATATATCTTATAGAGAAGGTATAAGAAGTACAACAGCAGATAGACGAGGTATTGATAATAAACCTGGTCAGGTTGAACTTTGTAATATGGAAATAACAGCAGAAAGAATATTCGAACCTTTGCGTGAATGGGTCGGCGGCCCTATACGTGTAAATTCATTTTATCGCAGCCCTAAATTAAATAAAGCAATTGGCGGAGCTAAACGCTCACAACATATGGAAGGGCGCGCAATGGATTTAGACGATACGTACGGGCATAAAACCAATGCTGAAATGTTTTATTTTATAAAACAAAACCTAGATTTCGATCAATTAATATGGGAATTTGGAACCGATGATAACCCAAATTGGATTCATGTAAGCTATGTTTCCGAGGATAGCAACCGTAATAGATGCTTAAAAGCATATAAAAACGCAGACAACAAAACTAAATACATGGTAATATGAAAAATTTAATAGTAGCTTTACTATTCTTATTTAGTCTAAATATAAATGCTCAATCATTTTTTAAGCAAGTATATGATGACTTCTTAAAATACGGAACTATATATGGTGCCGGTGATGTTAAAAACTCTATAGAGGCTAGCGATAACATATATTTTGTTAGAACAAACCCAGATAACTTATATGATATACCAGAAGTAATTGATAATACTCCTGAATATCCGTTTGATTATCGTATTGGATTTGGAATAAGAAAATTAGCTAGATTTAATTATGAAAGAAAACCTAGAAATTACTATGATGGAACTGAAAATCAATTAGCATTTACAGCTCCTTCATCAGCTATTACAGGTTTAGAATATCAATTACATTTTGAAAAAGAACGCTGGCGAGGTGAATATTTTAATAACAATAGATTTTTTATTAAGCATACTGGTAAATATCATATTGCTAAATTAGAAAGCAGACAAGTCGGTAAAATAAATGTAGAGTATCAATCAGGCGAACTAAGAGCTAGGTTGCCTATAGGTAAAAAGTTTAGTATATCTGCAGGAGCAATTTATCGTACACATGAAAGAGCTTACGGTTATAATCCAATTGAAATATGGCTTAACGAGCAAGATGCTGATGGTAATGCTTTAAATCCATGGTGGACTTTAGGGTATCAATATGGATTTATAGATATACCTTATTCTTCTACGGTATATAATCAAGATGGAACAACCTCTGAATTATTCGCGTGGCTATGGCAAAATTCTCAAGGTGATGTAGTGGCATGGACAGATGAACAATTTAGAGATCAGATATTCGGTAGATTAATGAATAGGTTTAATAGAGAAGCATGGGATTTACTAGAACCATTCGGTG
>FUFK010048871.1_pt1 | contig 11417 bp, 8 predicted proteins | sample 1021851 | NCBI WGS metagenome assembly FUFK01 (sample SAMEA51879418, study PRJEB19060) | metagenome
AGAACAGCACCAACAGCACCAAGAAAAAACATTGCAAGAACTCCAAGAATAACATTCTCTATCATTTGAGCTTGTCTTCTTTTAGCTTCTTCTATTGCTTCTTTCTTTTTCTTTCTTATATTTACTTGGATTCTAATCACTTCATTCCAAGCATTTGGTCCATAATTTAAGTTAACAAAGTTACGAAGTTCGTTCTCCATTTGTTGTGCTTTTTTAAGAGCAGCAAATGATTCTAAAGCTTCCTCTTCAACAGAACCAAAAGACCTACCTTTTGCTTTATTATGACCTTCCTTAACCTGTTGAATAGCACCCATCCATCTGCCAAGGTCTTTGGACATACCTTCAATTTCTTTCCCAACCTGAAATCCTCTTTTAATCGCATTATATGCAGTCGTAGCAACACCAATAGCTGATATAGGGTCCACATCATCTCCTTATTTATAAGACCATATCCAAGGTCTAGGACTTGTTACTGATTTTCTGGGCATAGTATCTATATGTATAAATCTNTTTGCATGNACTCCATTTTGTTTTACACCAATACCTGTAAAACCTAACTCCATAGCTAGTTTTACTATNTCAAAAGCTTTNTGTCCAGAGCATACAACATCAACAGCACAACCTTTTAGATGAGCTGACCTTTTACTACCACCTATAGCTATATTATGTGCTTCACTTCTATAACCAGAACTAATAGTCATAGGTTGTTTTAGTTTATCTCTTAACTCATCAAGCTTTTCCATAAAGGTTTCATCCATGTGTATCTCTCCTGTACCTTGACATCTTAATTCATCTTCAGAAAAATACTTCCACCTTTTGCTCATTACTGTTGTCTCCTTATCATATCATCTATCTTACTTTCTAATCTATCAAATCTTTGTAAGAGTTGTTGCATATCATCTTTAACATCTTCTTTAGTGGCATACATAAGAGCCATCTTTTCTCTAGCTTCTGCAGCTTCTTCTTTTACTTTACTAATAGCAGCAGATGTAGAACGTATCCACCATAGAAATCCACCTATTGCCATTGTTAGTATTGCGTTCCATATCATTGTCATATCTGCCATATTAGTCCCTTTCAATTGATTTGTTTTTTATTCTATCTTGTATTTCATTTATTTCTTGTTGAGGTAATTCAATACCTAAAGGAGATAAAAACTTTTTATAATTTCTTATATCTTGTGTTGTAATAGGATTTATTATATGTTGGTCATCAATAATTTTTTTTAATACATTAAATTTACTTCCTCCTATACCTTTTTCTTTAGATATTTTTAAAAGTTCCATAACATCTGTTAGACTATATCCTAAATTTAAATACTGTTTTAACACAAACTGTAATTCTCTTTCCTCAAATATTTTTTTCTTTTCATCATCTATTTTAGAATTAATTAAATCTTGTTTTGTTATTTGTGGACTAAGTAATTTTTCTGTAAATCCAGATTTTTTACCTTTTAATAAATCATTAAATTTATTTCCACTACCTCTACTAATACTATTTAATAAAGGTGTTATTTTAAACTGAGCCTGTGCATCTAAATCTAATCTATCTACCTTAAATCCTAATTGAGATGCTATATCCATTTCACCAGGAATAGATAAATGATTTAAATTTTGTCTTGTTGAATATAATGCTCTAGAAGGATAACCTTTATTAATTAAAGAAGCATCCCTACTAGCTAATTGTTTTTCATAAGCATCTCTTTTTAATATAAACTTAGCAATACCAGGAGTAAAAGTACCATATAAAAATTGTAAAAGAACATCAAACTCAGTTTGATTTTCATCTCTAATATTATCAAGTCCTTTTATAATTTCTTTGGTAGCCATAGAAGGAGCTATAAAAGTAGAAAATAAACTATCAAATGTTGCTAATTTTACTTTATCTAGTTCAGGACTTTTACCCCATTGCATTAAATTTTCTTTATTAAATTTAGGGTCATTAGCTAATCTATGTATTACACGACCAAAGTTTTTGGGATAGTTAAAAGGGTCAAAAGCACTTAAAGAAAGTCTATCTACAACATTACGATTTAATACTTTTTTAATAGGACTAAGATAAAGATGTTTATTTAAAAAGTCATATGTTGGTCCCAAGTTTCTAATAGCATTATCATCTTTATCAGTTATACCCATTAACATCTTTGATTTTTCTGCAAGAACATCAGCACCTAAACCTGCTATAGTAATACCTGCCATTCTTTTTGCAGCTTCTCCTGTTAATACAGTATTACCACTTATAGCATCATCAATAGTATATTTAATTAAATTTTTTGCTACTCTTGTAGATTCAGCAGCAAAGGTAGCAAAGTCTCCTATAGGTGCTAATCGTAGACCTTTTATTATTCTAGGAGCCATACTATAATTAGGTAATAAATCTCTTGTTCTTCTTGCTGCTAATTTTTCTAATTCAGTATCACTAATATTTGGATAAGCTTTTCTTAAATATTTTTTTGTATTTTCAAAATGCATTATCTTAAATATATCATCTTCTAATTGATATACATCTCTTAATTTTCTAAAAGGAAATTTAGCTATTTCTCTTGGAGTAAATCGTCTATTAAAATATGCATCAGGGTCATCTGCAAATGTACCTAAATTTCTTTTTAAAGTACTTGTTACTATATCAGTATTTGTAATACCTAACTTTCTATATTTATTAAATTGTTCAGCTAACTTTCTATTATTTAAATTACCTAATTTAGCAATAGCATATTTACCTGCATCATAAGTTCCTCTAGCACCTGGTAACATTCCATTGGAAATCATAAAGGTTACGTTACCTAAAACATTTCTTGCATGAGTAATAGGATTACCTACAGTAGCCATAAATTGTGCACCTGTTTTTACAGGAGCCCAAAGATTTCTTACAAAAAAACTATGTTGTTTATATAAATCATTTATTCCTTCACCTAATATTTTTCTATAATTAGGGTCAGCATATAATTGTTCTAAAGGATTTTTTACTTTTCCAGATGCAACAGAACCTCTACCAAATACTTTCTCTAATCTTTCTGTAGTAATCTCTGTTAAATTGTCTAGTCCTCTAGCTGCTGTAGGAACTTCACCTTTTACTCCTCTAACTGCTCCACCACTTGTTATTAAATCTTCTGCTATTTTTTCTAAGTAGTCTACTTCAGCTTTATAAGTAGATAGTTTTTCAATAGTTTTTATATAATTTTGGTCTGCTTCTTTAACTTCTCCTAACAAAGCTCTTATTTGTTTTGGAACAGGTTTTTTCTTTTTTAAGTTTTTTACAGTATCTGCTGACCTAGAATTTTGTATAAAAAAATCAGCTATGTCATCTATAGAATTATTATCACCTACATATTTATTCATAATATTAGCAGTTTTTTCTAAGTCACCACCATATTGTTTTAATAAATATTGAGAAGCATCTTTAACAACACTATCTGATATTTCATCTATTCTTCCTGATTCAATTTTAGGAATAGCTTTTTTAATTCTTTTTTGAATTTGTTTTTTTATAATAGGATTATCATAATAGTTGTAACTACGTTGCACATAATTTTCTAAGTTATTATCAAATTGACTAATTAAATTTTGAGATATACGAGGTGATTCAACATTAGCTATATCACTAGAACTTGTAAGAAACTTAGATAACTCATCTATATTACCTCTCATTTCTGTTATTAATTCTTCTAATTTAGGAGAGTTATTAATACCTAATCTTGCTAATACTCTTCCTATTCTATTTGGAGGAGTTCTTAATGCTTCATTTACTATCTCTCTTTGTTCTTGATTAAATCCACGCATTAATTTTCTTAATTCTCTAGCTAATGCATCAGCACTTTGTACAGCATTAGCAGGAGCATTTTCACGTTTAAGAGTTTCTTCAATAACATTATCTTTTACACCTCTACGTGCAGTCACATATGCTTTAGCTCCTTTAACTAAATTACCTAATTTAGTTCTTTCTGCTCCACTTGCTATATACTTTAATCCTTTATATGCATTAGTTAATCCTAAATAACCACCAACAAGTGATACTTCTAATCCTAAGTTATTAAGAAAAGCATTTAATCTTTGTTTAGCAGGACTATCATTAGGGTCTATTTCTAATCTTTCTAAAAACTCTGTTGATTCAGGAAAATATTCACGTAGTAAATTAACAGCATTTTCACTAGGCTTTTCTACCATAGTAGCACTACCTGCACCAACACCAAGAAAGCCTGCAACTTTAGCAGCTTTTCTTCCTTTTCTTCCTAATGCTCTATTTACATTTGCTAAACCACCTCTAATAGTTCTATTAGTTTTAGCTAAAGTATTAGCTCCTTTAGCAATTTTGACCATTGCTGTTGCAGGAACTAAATAAGAACCTATGTTACCTACCATATTTTCAGCTTCACCATAGATTCCTTCACCATGATAAGGGTCAAATAATTCATCAGTAAAATCTTTTACAGATTCAGGTATATATTCACCAGTTTTATCTGCAACTTCATTAAAAATATTTTTAACTTTATCAGTTGTAACAGGAGCAACATCTTCAAAAAAATCTACAGTTTCTCTACCTGCTTCTCCAAAGGCTCTACCTGTAGCACGTATAATAGGGTCAACAACAGGAAGTCCAGTTATTTCTGTTGGTCGTATTAATTCTTCATCAGGTGTTTCTATATATTCATTATATGTTTTTTTAAATTCTTCTTCATCAAAACCTTCTTCTTCAAGAATTTGTTGATACATATCTTTTGTTAATTGATTTTCAGCAGCTAAATCATCTAATTTTTTAGCTACATCTCTAAATGATTTTGAATCTAAAGTAATTGTCATGTTGGTTGATTAATTATTTTCTTTGCTTGACTTTTATTAGGTAACAAACCAGAAGCTCCTTGACCAGTTCCTAAACTGCTAGTTCCTGTAACTTTATTAGGAGTTATATTAAAACTTATATTTCCTTGACTTGCAAAATTTCTAATGGCATCTTCATATAATTTTCTATAAACATCATCTGCATTAGCTCCTTGTTTAAAAAATTCTTTTTCATTAGCAGCAAATATAGCAAGTCGTGAAAGAGCTGACTTTCTAGCTGCTTGATGTACTTGTAATAAATTTGATGTGGTTGTTGTAGTTCCTCCTTTACCATCAGGAACAGTAATAGTAATAGGAGTATTTTCATTTAATGCAGTTATATCAGCTTCTCTTCCTAATACAGAAGCTAAAGTCTCTTTAGCATCATCTACTTTTAAAGCTGTTTTAGGTATAAATTTAGCACCTGCTTTAGCTAATGCTGCTGCTGACTTAGCATCTATTTCAGCAAGTTTTTCTGAAGCAGCTACTGCAGTTGTTGCAGCAGTTACATCATCAGCAGCAGTTGCTTTAACTAATGCAGCTTCTTTTTCTGCTACAGTTCTTTCAGCATCTCTTGCTTTTTTATCTGCTTCTTTAACTTTTTTACTAACTTTAGGTGCTTGTCCTAATGCAGCTAATATTTGTCTACCTGTGCTTCCTGCTTCTGTAACTTCAGGATTAAATATATTTTCTGTAATACCTTCAAATAATGCTCCCTCTCTAGCTACTTGTGGGTCAACTAAAGCTGCTCTATCTTTTTTAATTTGTTCGTTTAATAAATTTCCTATTTCTGTATTTGATACACCTTGTCTTTGTAAAGTTTCTATTAAAGAAGCTATAGAACCTCTTAAAGCTTCACCACCAGTTGTACCACTATCTACTGTAGGAAAAGTTATAGGTTTTCTTGTTGCCATAAAACTATCATAAGCAGTACCACCTATAGCTCTCTTAACTAACCCTGCAATACCACCACCAGTTTTGGCTTGAGTAGCTTGACCAAATACAGGTTTACCAGTAAATGTTCCATATAAACTACCTATACCTGCTAGTCCACCTATAAGTTGTTGACCTAAACTAGGTTGTGGAGGTGGAGGAGCTGCAAACTGTGTTGTAGTTAATGGAGCACCTGTTACTACTGCTTGATACTTTTGCATATCTGTATAAGGTTGTTCTCTTTCTTGTAAGAACTGTCTATATGCTTCATCTAATGCAACCTGTGTTTGTGCCTGTCTGGCTTCACCTACAGACTGTTGAGCACCTAGTTCTGCTAATCCTGTTTTTAAAGCTTGTGGAGCAATATTAGCTAATTGTGTAGCACCTTGTCCTTGTCTAGTTCTTTCAGCTTCTAATGCTGCTCTAGCATCTGCAAATGCTGCAGCACTACCTTTAGTTTGTATATCACTTAATAGTCTAGCTTGGTCAGCAAGTGTTTGTGCTTCTAATAATGTACCTCTAGTACCACCAAAAGAACCTGCAGCTATTTGTGCTTGTCTAACTTTAGGTAATACATTTTGTTCAAAAGCTTTTTGTGCTTCTCTTTTTTCTATATCTACAACAGCTTGTTGATATGGTGACATAGCTTCTTGTATTTGTTCACCTGTAATAGGAGCAATAGCTTCTCTTGTTATCTGTTCTGCTTCTGCAAACTTAGGTGCAACCTGTCCTTGTAAACCTGCTATACCTGTAAATGCTTGTTCTTGTTCTGGAGTAAATTGTGCAATCGTTGGACCTTCATAAGGAACAAAACCTTCTTCTGTTCTTTTATCATATAGTGCTTGAGCTTTACTTAATATATCTGAATAGTAAGGTTTTAACTCTGCAGGTATTTCTCCAGATGCTATTGGTTGTGCACCTACTGCAGGTTGTTGTTGTTGTGCTCCAAATAATGAAGATAATATTGCCATTTTATACTCCTTGTATCATTGGTTTTAAAGCAGCTAAACCATCTATTTCTTTAGGTTGCTTTGTATTACCAAATGCTTTTTGTCTAACTTGTTTAATTGTTTCATCCATAACTTTTGCTCCTTCTTCAGGATTACCATCACCTAATGCTGCCATTGTATAACTATCTACTACATATTCTGTGGGACTTACTGCTAATGTTCCTACCTGTTTTCTACCTTCTTTAATTGGCATATATACATTATCATCCATACCACCACCTTCACCAGGAACCATACCACTAAACTCACCACCTGCAGCTAAATTAATTAATCCACCTTCTTTAGTTTCTACTGTTTCAAAAGTAGTTCTAGGTGTAAATTGAAAAGAACCACCACCTACTGCTCTATCTAAAATTTGTTGTGCTGTAAGTGTTGCAGGTAATGTAACTCCACTTGGGTCTGTAATAACTCTTTGTGTACCAAAACCAGTAATAGTATAACCCATATTTTCTAACTCATTAAGAGCTTCTTCTTCAGGTTGATTTTGCATATTTCCTACCTCAACAACTGATGCTCCTAAATCTGCAGTAGCTCCTTTTGTTAATAAATTCATAGCTCCTTGTTTAGTAAAAGGATTAAAATCTTGACCTATAGCACTACCTATTTCTTTTACAGGAGTAGGTATAACTTCTCCTATTTTTGCAGTTGTTCTTTGTAATAAGTTAGGTGATGTTTTTGGTGCACTATCTAATAAAGCTTTATCTATTGCTGCTATATCTTTTCCTACTTTAGTTTGTTCAAAAGGTGTTTGTATAGCATCTGCAGATATTCCTTGATTTATAGTAAGTCTAGGGTCAGCAGCTTCTCTAGCAATAATATCGTCTGCAATTTGTGATTGAGTTTTATCACCCATAAATGTTTTACCTGCCATCTTATTAGATATACCTCTTCCAACACCTGCAGTTCCACCAGTTATTAAAGCAGCTTTTGCAGAATCTTTAAAACTTCTACCTGCTAATAAATTACCTGCAAGTGAACCAAGACCTGTTGAAGCACCAAAAGCTACTGGACCCATAGCAGCTACTTGTGCACTTAAACTTAAACCTGAAGCAGCAGCAGGAACTCCAAATCCATAATAAGCAGCAGCATATGGAGCAGCTATAGCTAATGCAATAGGTGCTATTGTTTTAAATGCTTTTGATTTTGCAACTCTACGTATTGGTTTTGTTATTCTACTTACAGCTCTTCTTAGTCCTTTTAAGAAAGCTTCTGGCATACCTGTTTCTGGATTAACAGTAATAGTAAGCATAGAAGCTAAACCTTGTAATTCATCAGGTCTAATATGTAATAAAGATTTATCACCACCTCTACCATAACTAGCTACTTGTTGTGCCATAGCCATAGCTTCAGGATTAGGTTGTCTTGGGTCTTGTTGTTCTACCTGTTCCATAAGCATAGCTTCTGCAGGTTCCATATCTTGTTTTTCTGTTATAGCTTCTTCCATCATACCACCCTCTTGCATACGTACTTGTGGTAATCCCATTAATCCTTGTTTAGGTCTTTTCATATATTGCATTGCTTGTAATGTATCATTATAATCAGAACTATCTAAAGCACTTTCAAGATTTTGAAAGTCCTGAACAGTTGGTGAAGTTGGAAGTGCATTAGGATTTATCATTTGTTATTCCTCTTGGATTCATATAGTTGGATTGTGGTTTGGTATTATTTGCTATAAAGTTACTACTATTATACACTATTTTTTGAGAGTTTGCCATAGGTTCTACCTTTTGTTGTGCAGAAAAATATCCATCAGGTACTACTTTTCCTGTATTTAAATTACCTATAAAGGTACTATTATAAACATAATCAAAGTATTTTTTATCAGTCATTAATTTAAATCCTGCCATGATGTTTCTGCTCCCAAACTTACATATCCTTTAAACTTACCTGTGGATGCTGAATAAGCTATATCACCTGCTTGTGGATTTGTAATATTAGTAACAGTAGTTACTGTAAATATNTTTGTAGATGGTCTACTATCTACTTGTATATCTCTTGTATTTAATTCATTAATTAAAGTAGAACCCCATTTCTCTAATAAAAGATATAGTTGTCTTACTTCTTCATTATCTTGCATTTGCATACCATACAACTTAGGTAATAAAGGATATTGCTGTGCCATTATCTTCTACCATCAGGTTGTATAGCTAATCGTACTGAACCCCATCTCCAACTTGTATTAGCTGCATTACAAGATACTCTTATTCTCCCTTGCCTTCCTCTTGCTCTCATATCTATCTTAACTGTAGAATTTGTTATTGTATGTGGTGGTTGTGGTTTTTCTCTTTCTGTTGGACTTTCAGGAAAGTCTTTTGTTTTAATAGAGAAAGTTAATGCACCATCATTTAATGTAAAGTCTGGTATCACTCTAGATAAAAACATAATCTCATTACCATCTGCCATGTCAAAATCTGCTGATTCTATAAATGAAGATTGTGGTTGTCCATTCTCTGTAAATACTCCTGCAGGTTCATTGTTATATAAATTATTACCACCTGCAGTTACACCTGTTGTTATAGTATTTCCAAATACAGTTTTATCTGCAAAGGTTGTAAAAATACTAGAACCATATGTCCAATAGTTTTCACTTGGTGACCAGATAACATAACTATCACATTCATCAGAATCTGTTGATGGATATAACCAAATAACTTCTTTAAACTCTGAATTAATACCACAAAATATTTTATCTTTTTGGTCTCTGTTTAATCTATCAAATATAAATCTTCTAACAGTACAATCTAAATTTTTAACTTGTCCATCAAATACATAGAAATTATCATAACCCATCCATACAGATATACCATCATAATCAGTTGCTGCATGTGGTGCTATTAATCCACAGTTACTACCTAATTGTTGAAACTGAAATGTAAATGGAGGACCAACAAAGGTCATAGTCCATAATGAATTATCAGTCCATATATTAATAGCATTTCTACTTCTCACTCCTCCTACTATTTCTGTACCATCTGTTAATACTGTTTCACCTGCAGTAGAACTTAATGAAGGAACCCAGTTTGTTATATCCTCTTGATTAGACCATCTAACAGTCATAGGGTCAAATGTTCCTGTAGGTGATGCTGTAGTATTAAAAGCATTACTACCTAAACAAATTAAATGTCTATCATTAGGTGATACAATAATAGAATTTACAGTTGTTGGTGTTGAGTTAGTAGCACCTGAAACTAATGTTGCTCTTAATGGTGTAGCTGAAGCATCAGTATCATAAAGATAAATAGAGCTACCTCTTCTATTTGCTATAACATCTTCACCAAAGTTATCTAAACTCCATTGTGTAATTTGACTGACAAAATCACTAGCACCTGTTGATGTTGGTTGATTCCAACCTCTACCACCTGCTACACATACACCTGCTGTAAAAGAACCTGCACCATATCCTAAACCTGCCACAGCATTATCAGTACCAGTACCTAATAAAAAATGTATAGTTCCACCACCACTAGATGATTGTGCTGCACTTGCAGTTGTTGCTACGTCAATAGCAAAAGTATTAGAATTAATAACACTAACAGCATACGTTGTTGTTCCTAATAAAATATTACCACCAATTGTAGTAGAACTTGTAAAGAAAACAAAATCTCCTGTNNTTCTACCATGACTAGCTGCAGATACTGTAACTGTATTTGCACTTAATGCTACAGAAAAAGCATTTGTTAAAGTTGTNCTTGCAGATACTGGAGTTATATCAAATATTTGGTCTCCATTATGTTCAAATAATTTTTTAGAAGTGCCAAANGTTGCACGTTTTAATCTTCTATTATCTGCCCATGTAAGTAAATCTCTTGCTGCACCATCAAANGTAGATGATACTCTTGTTTCAAAGCCACGNATATTTTCTGGTTTACCTGCTCTAAAACGNACTTTNTCAACATCATACCATGCACCTTTTTCTGCATATTGTGTTGACTCTCTATAGATTCCAGGTTTGAAATCCATTTTTACTAACTTAGAACTTGTTGACATTTATTTCCTAATCAAAGTTTTTTAATAGTGCTGCATCTATTGTTGTTGCACTTCTTGTACTATATACTAATATATCTACATCTGATGCACCTGTGCTTAGTGTTGGAGATGCTCCAGATACAAACTGATAAGCAGAATTATAAGCTAATGTTCTANTACCTGTACTATCTTGTACTACATATATTTGTCCTGTTTGTCCTGCTACTGCATTTGTAGGAGCTGCTAATGTTCTATTACCACCTATAGTAACTAAAAAGTTATTACCTAATGCAAANTCTACTGCTATACTTGCAGCATCTGTTAATGTAGTTATTGGGTTATATGCTCTAGCAGATGTTCCTACTTTTAAAGAACCTGCTTCTATATTTAAGTCACCACGTAGTGTAGCATTAGATGTAACAGAACTTCTTACATATCTTGCATCAGCTATAGATACATCAGGTATATTATCTGAACCTGTTCCTATATTAGCAGAAGCTGCTGTACCAAAACCTTCTCCTCTAGTATTTGTAGCAAATACACTTGTACCATCACAAATAACTAAACCTATAGAACCAGAAGGTATATTATATCCATCACCACTAGCTGTTTTAAGTTTAATTACATCACTTGCTGTAGTATTAGCAGATACTTTATTATTAATAACATAGCTTTTAGACTGAGCAGGTATTAT
>FUFK010066610.1_pt1 | contig 11417 bp, 20 predicted proteins | sample 1021851 | NCBI WGS metagenome assembly FUFK01 (sample SAMEA51879418, study PRJEB19060) | metagenome
CAGTTACCACCAACCTCTGTCGAACCCCATAAGACCGTATACAAACCCACCCAGAAGACTAATACCAACAACAAGAACCACTGCCAATACGACATATGTTATAACTTTCTCTCTAAACACTTGCTTGTCATATACTTCTTTCTGTCTTCTCTTGCGTATCTGTCCTTCCATCGCAAGTAAATCGTCCCATGCCTTGCTTCCGTGGGTGAACATTAGAAACTGTTTTAGCTCATAGCGTTGCTCTTCTAGTTTCTTTTTTGCAGTAAACGCTTCTATGGCTTCTTGCTCTACACTGCCACCACCAAATACTTTACGTAGCATTGATGGGTTCTTGGCTGACTTGTGTGCATTGTCTACATCACTGACTGCTCCCATCCATCGTGACAAGTCTTGTGACATTGCTTCCAAGTCTCGTCCTGCTGCAAATGCTCTTTTGATACCGTTGAAAGCTGTGCTTGCTGTAGCGACTGCAGCAGATATGGTAACAGGGTCAAACACTAATCAGCGTCCTTGATGGTCAGTTTACCTTCCTTTACTTGTTTTAGTATTTCTGCGTAGTGTCTGTTGTTTGGGTCTAGTGGTACAAACATTTCTTCTTCATCTACAGTTATCTTAACCACAGAATTTTTATCATCATGTTTTATGTATTGTGCATCTTTTATATTCATACTTACTCCTACAATTCTGCGTCAAAAGCTATATAAGCATCATCATCACCATCTCCTACAAATGTTAGACCGTTACCCCCACCATCTGTAAATCCACCAGAATCTGTTGCAACTATTTGTGGTATATGTGTGCTTCCATATCCTAAAGCCACTGTAACACTGTCTGCGTTAGGTGCTGTAGTTCTAAAACTACCTCCTGAAGTAAGTGACCCTTCTGCCCTCATTTCTACAGGTAGAGGGACCATTACCATTGCTGTTGTACCACCTATAATGTGTCCACCAACTCCTAAAGCACCATAAGTATTACCTGTAACTTTTCTAATATAATATCTTCGGCATTTCAGTAATGTCCTCTCCAAAGGCTCATGCTCAAACTCTGTTGGGTTCTGCCCTACCTCTAACTGAACACCTGTGATAAAAAAAGTGTTGTCTGTACTTGAAAAGAAACTGCCTATACCTGCTGCTCTGTTAGCTGCTGTTTCTGATGCCCAAGATGTAGCAAGAGTACCACTTGTAAAATTAGAACCTCCATGTAACCAAATATTTAAGTTCATACTATTAGCGTTATCATCATCAAACGCACCTGTAGTATCAGCAGGAAAATTTATTTCATGTCTTGTCCAGTCTGTTCCCACTGTAAAAGTTTTACCTACTTGTCTACTGTTATCATTGTCAAATAGTTCAGCAACATATGTTTTACTTGCATTTGCTTTGGCATAAAAACTAACAGCAAAAGGTTTAGCACTTGATGTTCCTTTTGCAAAGGTCTGTAAATTTTGACCTTCTATTCTTTGTTGAAATATTAGCAATTCATCAGCAGCTATGGATGTGTCTGCTGTAGTACATTCTAGTTTTAAACTATTTGCAAAACCAGTAGGAGCATCTGCTACTTGTGTAGAAGAAAATCTACCTGCTGTATTGTTAAGGTCAAATTTCCATCTATCTAAATGATATATACTTGAGCCACCTAATCCTGTAAATCCTCCTGCATCTCTTTGCTTTACGTTCATTGCACCATTGATGAGAATATTCCTGTTTACTCCACCACCCCCTGCGTTGATGTTGCCTATAAGGTTTGCTAATTCTGCTGCTTTGCTCATGCTAAATCTCCGTGTGTAGCTGATTTTGCCATATCAATATCTAAGTTAGTGTCGTTAGATAAAAAAGCTGCCATTCTATATTGGGAAGCTGTAGGTGTTTGCCCTTGCATAGAAAGAAAAGCATTACCATTTGAACTATTTGTCCCACCAAAAGTTAAAGAGTAATGATTTCCACTAGCGTAAGGATTTGTTATGTTTACGTTAAAATCACCTGCGTCAACATCTGCAACAGAACTTGTGTTAAAGCTATCAGTTAGAGAACCATCTGACATATCAAGATTGCCTATCCAATGTTTACACAACCCCTGTTGCAGATTAGTCGTGGTGCTATTCCCTTCGCCTGTCACAGCGATTGACCCTGCTGTTGCTGACACCTGTTAATGTATTTATTTTAAGTGTTGATGCCATTATGCNAANTCTCCAAACATTCCTATTCTAANGTGTTCACAATCTTCAGCCGTNTTGTTTGCAGCNTAGCTAATCATTACTTGTGTCGAACTTGTCGTTTGCTGATCTGCAACACAGTGAGGTATTCTTTGATTGTAAGTAGCACTAGGGTGTTCTCCATTTCCTCCCCAACCATAAAATACATTGGCATAGATGCTAGTAACAGCAGGTGAATATATACCTGTGTTGTTATCCGTCACAGACGCTATGTTAAAGCTGTCATTTAATGAAATAGTTCCTTCTCCATCTAAATCCATAAAAGCTTTAATTAAGCCTTGTTGGACACTCGTAGTCACAGAACCACCTTCACTTTTAACAGTCATTTGAGCAGAAGAATTAATTTCGATAGCCGTAGTACCATTAGTGTGTTTTATATTTTGTACGAGAATATTACTCATAGTATTGCTACGTTTCCTCCTGAGTTTATGGTCAGTGTGATACCACTTGCTATGGTCAGAGGGCCTGTGACGTTAGCGTTTTCTGTAGCTTCTATTGTTGTGTTTACGTCTAGTGTCTGAGCATTGGTTCTAAACATACCACCATTCTTAAACGTGCCTTTGTTCTGTGTAGGTATCGTAATACTTGTATCCGTAGCACCAAGATAGATAACAAAGATATTACCTGTGCCAGTTGATGGAGCTTCTGTGAACGTAAGACTTGTACCATTTGGCACTGTAAATGCGTCTACACTCTCTTGTATTACACCGTCAACGCTGACTATTATATCCTCTTGAGCAACTGTCTGATTTAATGTAAAGACGGTTGTAGAGCCATCTCCGTTAAACTCCTGCGTAGCAGGTCTTGATGAAAAACTAGAACCAACTTGACTACCAATATATGGCATAACTCCTCCTATGTGCTAATGGCATCCACCACAGAAACCCAAACATCTGCACTGCTTGCCGTATTGCTTTTTACTTTTAGTGCATCACCAGACTGCATTACAACCTTTGCTCCACCGTCTAATATTTGTAGTGCTGATCCTGCAGGTATGGGTGCATCTTTAATTAGATGAATATCGTTAGAACTATCGTTGATGTATACCTCTACTGTAATCTGCGAAGAGGTTACATTTGCTACCATGATCCCAACTATAGCGTCATCTGAGTTTGCTGTTCGTAAAGTTACGGCACTTGTGCCTACACCGTTGGCTGTATTTCGTTCAAAATCTTGTGCCATATATTCTCCTTTACAATGCTATCGCCATTGCTGTGGCAAAACCTTTACTAGCTGAGTCACCTGCTGCGTATGTTTTAACGTCAGAGGCAGGAACAGATTTCATCGTACCCCCATCATTAACGATTATACCATCACTATCAGCTATTGTTATAGAGCTACCTACAGACGTATCACCATCAAGCAAGTTTAACTCTGCTGCTGTAGAATCAACGGCAGCAAGTTTAGTAAAATCAGCTTGTACTAATCCTGATACACCATCAAGTAGGTTTAACTCCTCTGGTGTAGATGTAATCTGTGTGGTACTTGCTGCTGCAAGAACTGGCAAAGTACCTGATTGATTGGGTAAACTAATAGTTCTGTCGGCTGTAGGATCAACCGTTGTAAGTGTTGTTTCATGTTCATTGGCTGTAGAACCCTCAAACACCAAAGTATTCTGAACATTTATGGTTGTACTATCCACTGTTGTGGTTGTGCCACTTACTGTTAGATTACCTGTTACTGTAAGATTATCGTTCACTGTTGTTTCTGAAGTGGTATGCCCTATAGATATGGCAGTTCCTGATACACCTGTGCCTATCGCTACAGACTCACTACTATTAGCTGTATCAACTACAAGGTAATTATCTGACCCCTGCTTTATTGTGAACGCTGTAGCTGAGTTGTCGGACACTGCTACGTTTATATCCGTTCCATCTGGACTAATAGAGTCTACAGCTATATCGCCCACGTTTGTGATATTATTATCACCAAAGCTTACGTTATCGCCAAAGGTTTTGTTTGTCAGTGTAGCCGTAGATGCTGTTGATACCAGTCGAGCATCGCCACCTGTGCTAGGTANNGTTAGCGTATTNTTAGCACTNTCTGANTGAGGGGCNGCAATTATTGTTTGTCCGTGTGANTTAGCCTCACAGTTTAACTTTATAGCACCTTGATTGTCGTTTCCTTTTACAACAACTTTCCCTGTTCCGTTTGGTGCTAATTCTAAGTCTCTGTTTGATGTCGTTACAATATCGTGGGTCTGAACGTCCAATGCTCCCCCCAACTGAGGACTCGTATCGTTTACTACATCAACACCTGTAAGACTTGCACCGCTTCCACTAAAAGCTGTAGCTGTTACCGTACCTCCGATGGAAACATTATTACTGCCATCTTCCACCACAATCTTGCTTGCAGGCACTGTGATAAACACATCTTTGGTTCCTGCACCAAAATCTACCAGATTGTTACTGTTAGAACTCGCTATAACTGATCGTGCTAGTGTTGTACCAGATGCTGTAAATGTTCCTAGACCAACCTCAAAAGCACCATTTGTATTATCAACAATAGCATAATAGGTTGTATCAGAATTAGATAGATTAGCAGTAAAAGTTTCAAAGTTNGTNACNGCACCTGCCAAGGTGATTGTACCTGTGCCTGTTGTCGTTGTCGTTTCACGAACTCTATCTGCTATTACAAATGCCATTATGCTATCCTTATTATTGCATTGCTTGAGTCAGCCGTTGGGAATACAACGGTAAAATCACCAGAAGATGCCGACTTATCGGCTCCAAAGTCTAAAACACATACCGATGTATCACCAGTAGTGTCTTCATTAAATATTAACGCTCCTCTAGCTGTTAGTGTTACATTGCTAAAAGTTAGATCAGAGAAGTCTGTAAGAGCCGTTGTGCCTGATGTGCTAGGGTCTACTCTTGTTAAGGTTCCACCCTTTGCTGTATAATTTGTTCCTGATACTTCATTACTTGTTGTATATTGTGTGGTGGATGCGTCTAAACTCGCACTTGATGTATACAAGGCTAGTTTAAAAGTATTACCCCCACTATTTAGAAAGTTGTGCTTTGCCTCTAATAGTTCCTTCTTAAAAGACGTACACATTGCCTGTGATATAGCCATTATAGTCTCCTTATGTGTTCAGCAAGCTGTTCTTGACCTGCATCTTTAATAGCGTTGTAAATAGTTGTTCTGTCTGATTTTATAGCTTCTTTCATGTAAAACGCTATAACTTTTTCCAGATGTTCCTTGAACGCTCTTGCCTGTTCTCTAACTTCTGGAGTAGCTGTATCACTTACCTCCACTATTTTGTCAGAACATCTCTTGGCTATCTCTTCTGGTGTAAAGCCTCTGTTCTCTGTTGTATGTACATTGACTATGGGTGTTTTAGGTAGCTCCATTAACATTACATTATCCTTGGTTCACCGTTTCTATAACTATCTCTTTTGTTTCTGCCATCGGCAAGTTGCTGTAGTCCTGCCATAGCCTCATCATAGCGTGTTTTGTAAAATGATATTATATCAGCTTCACCCTTCATGAATGTGTAAGCCTCTACCAATGTGCCATATAACAAAGTTGCCTCTGCATTATCACCAAGCCATGATGTAGAAGACGTAACTATTGATGGTGGATCGTAGTAGTAATGAAGTTGTACTGTATATGTAGAATCTGGGGTAGGAGCTATCAAAAAGTTATCCCCATCAAACAATGAGTAGTAAACAGGAAGACCTGATGTTGCTGTAGCAGGGTATGCCTCTCGTATAAAGTTTACATCTTTGGGAAGTAAAAAAGAGTAATTACTACTGCCATCTACAACAGCAATAGAGAATACAGCTAGAAAATCTGTTGGCTTTGCTAAGAACCTATTACTCGTAGTAAGTGACGTAGTTACGTTCTTTCTGAGTTCTGGGATAAGAATAGATCGGTATATTCTTTCCTCTGTTTGCCTGACGAAGTTAGGAATATTATTAACAAAAGTAGTTTCGGTGTTGTCGGTATATTCCTTGATCGCATTTGTTATTTCTGTATAATTCATTTTTTGCTCTTATTGGGTGCGTATAGATTATCAAAAATCTGGTTAACATCCAAGACATAATCTAAATCTGACTTAGAGTAGTGTATATGCTGTGATGGCAAGAAATCAGGAGGACCTTCCCCTATTTCAAACCACGCAGGATGTGTAACACGCACTCTGTTGTTAGGCAACGCTACTATATTTCCTGTCCACGAACCTGCATCTAGTAACTCTAATACATGACTTTGCTTATGTTGTGCAGGATCATCGGCTATCTCACTCTCTACATAGTCCACAGTAAATAAATATTTAGCAGGGTAGAAGTCTTTGCCTATCTTTGCTAACCAAGGACATGGTGTAGCCCTATCCAAAACATACACAGCGTGGTGGAGGGAGGAACAATCCCACGGCTGTGCATAGTGGACAGGCATGGGTTCTGCCCACTCCTCAACTGGAGTATCTGCTACTAAAGCCGTAATTGGCATTCTAGCCCACATTGCTCCACCATGTACATTAGGCTCATCCGTGTCATCGGTTTCACAGCCTGTAAATATAACTTGAAAACTAAGACATCTATTTGGCATTGTTGTCACGGCAATAGCCATAGCGTGAAGGAACTCCCCATGATACTTCTGATGATTATGGGTATACTCCCTCCGTACCCAACATTTGAAATGTGGGATATTGCTTTGTAGATAAGGCATATTTTAAGACTTTTTAGTTAGTTTNGATCCAACTTCATATNCATTTTGGCAGCTTCGCTCTTATCTTGGCAAGGCTCATTGTGGCTCCACCACCTTNCATCATCATTTTCTTCTTCATTGTGGCTCCACCACATAGCATACACCCTTTTCTTCATTCCAGTGGCTCCACCACCACGCATCATCTGCTTCTTCATAGTGGCTCTACCACCTGCAGCCATACCTTTCTTCTTCATCTTTCCACCACCTACATAACCTTTTTTATTTCTTTTCATCGGCATATCTTATCTCCTTAGCTTGTTGTTACCGTGACAATGCCAACCAGACCAAAGATTGGCGATATTTTTAAATCAAAGTCGTCAAACTGAGCAACACCAACAGATAACTCTAAAGGCTCTGTTTGGTCTGGTCTTGCATCAATTATGGACTGAGGATCGTCACTTTTTATCTGACCGACAAAGTTTTGTGGATGATCTGGATCAACCACATCTCTTCCAACCCTCAAACCATTTCTTTTACCATTGGTAAACTCGTATACAAGGTCTTCCATTTTATAACGAAAGCCTGTCCTATCGCATATTCCAAAAGCATATTTTCCCTTAGCGTAAGCCATTAGACACTCGTGAAGAACGTGTTATAGGGAACAAACTTTATAGAGGCTGTCTCTGTGTCTTCCCCTGCTGCTAATTCAAACTGAAACTCATACTCTTGTTTTAATCCTGCCACTCTATCAGCAACTTCTGGTTTCTTCATGGCTATGTAATACGCCAATCCTGCTACAAGACATGGTACAAACCGTGGTGGCACAAAATTCGTTGTGGTTCCTGTTATACCAGTTGCAATACTATCAATGCCTTTTAGTCTGAAAAAGGCTAACGTATATGTCGTGTCTGGAACAGGGTGCAACGTAACTGTCGTAGAGCCTGCTAGTCTTTGTACAAATATCTGTGTTGGCTTGCCTTGTGTATTCTTATTTGATTTTTGGGCAAACGTAGAAACACTTATTCTATTTACATTTGTGTCAAGCTGTGATGTTCCTGTGCCTGTTCTAATTGTATGCTCAATGATATCAATGGTATCTGATGGCATGGTGTATGTGGCTGTGCCTGCTGACAAAGATAATGTGCCAGATTCTATGGTAAAAAGGTTTATCCCTCTGTTTTGCCACTCTAATGTTAATATCTGAAAGCTACGCCTAGCTGTCTTTAAATCATAACCAGAACGCATTTCAAGACCTGCTCTCTCAAAGGCTTCCTCAAATATCTCTGGTAAGTCTGGTGTTACAACTGCCATTAGAGCCTCCAATCTCTTCTATTTATAATATTATTCCTCATTCTTTTCAATCACTAATGGTTTACAGTAGGCTGAGTAGGTATTCCTTGTTTGTCTCTCATTGTAAAAGTTTATCTTATTAGCATACCAATTACACTTATCTATGCTCCCATATTGTAAAGATTCATCGTAAATCTGNGTTCCCTCTAAAATTACNAATNCNAATACAAGCGTCTTCATTNTTTAAAACTATCATTNANGCTNTCTANNACTTGATCNATNTTAGGNNNCTTNCCANNNGGNTCATATNNACANNGNNACTCNNNNGGACANTNNCCTTCNACNACTANGGTNTANGTATCNTTTGCNCCTTTNTANANNCATACTTGCTGTCCNTTNTTAGCNNTNNNTCTTTTATATCNNCTACAGGTTATGTACTTTGGGTCTTCTCTAACNCCTCGTCTAATCTCNTGTTCCCATGTCCAATCACTAAACTTCTTTANNAAACAGGTANANCATTGCTTNATATTCTCTGATTGTGCCACATAGATAATAGTTCCATCAGTACAAACCCACTCAAATGTTTCTTGACCACCTTGTTTACGGACACATTTATCNCTAGTCCGATAACCACCATCCTCTGTCNANNCCCATNAGGGNNTAGANNAAATANACCAAGAANAGCCAAGCCAANANNAAGNACAATNNTAAGNNCNACAATNCCNATAACNTTTTCCCTNAATATCTTNNTNTCATATATNTCNTNNTGCCTNCGNTTNCNTATCTGACCNTCCATNNGAAGCAAGTTCATCCCANGCTGNTGCTNCCNTNTGTNAACNTNANAAACTGCTTNAAGNTCGTAGCGTTGNNCTTCTAAACNNTTGTTTNGCAGTANANGCTTCNATNGCCTCNTGCTCNANNNTTCCCCCNCNAAANACNTTACGAAACATGGTAGGGTTNTTNGCAGATTTNTGAGCTGCATCCACATCACTNACAGCACCCATCCANCNNGATANGTCNTGNGNCATNGATTCNANATCACGACCTGCCTGAAACGCTCNNTTNATNCCNTTAAANGCNGTGNNTGCNGTNGCGACAGCAGCCGAAATAGTTACTGGATCNAACACGTTAGTATGTTTTACGCATCTTCAGAATGATNGTATATGTATCAGCACTAGAGTGACCCACAGTAGTAAAGTCAATATCACCTGTCTTTCCAGACCCTGCGTTATTTTTTATACCACCAAACTCACTATAGTCATGATACCCACTCTGATTTTCACCTAACTCTATTATAAACTTGTCAGAGGTTGCATCGAAGAACATTCTAACCTTCATGCCTATGCACTGCCACCAGATTTTCTCTATGGCAACACTCGTACAAGTATTGCCATTTATATCTGATTCCAATGCACTGACATCGACCTTTTTAACGGCTGACTCACCTGTGCCATCAGAAATGTTTGTAAATTTCATAACAACGTGTTTGTCACCGTCAAAGAGGGTTTGTGATGTTACTGCATCAGCCATGTTATCCCCCTATTACTGGTCAGCAAAAGCAGGTACGTCTTCAGAGACTACATTACCCCAAATATAGTAATTGGTACTATCTTTAGCTACTATATTTATTTCCATGCTACCAAAGTCAGTTAATGTTAACTTTGAGTTAGAACTACCGTTTGCATAAACACCAACATTATCTGCGTTGGTATCTAAATGCTGTACGTTTCCTAAGAAAAAGTTAGCATTACCAGGGGTAACAATAATAAGATTTTGCGCTTCTTCTGCTGCTCCTGCATAGATAAATTTAAACGTAGCTCCTGCGACTGGGGCAGGTAANGTTATTGTTCTATCTGATGTTATAGCAGGTACAGCAAGAACTCTTCCACTATGTGTTGCATTATCAAGTGTTTTATCCTCGTCACCTAACGCAACTGGTGCGTCACCCATAGTAATAATCTCTGTGATTGTACCAGTAGTTGCGTTTTTACTTACTGCTTTAANTGTACTTNNAGACCTAATNGGTCCNTGAAATGTAGTGTTAGCCATGTAAACCTCCTTGTCTTGGCTGAAGTCAATCACACCATGTGATTGTCAAGGTAAGCGTAGTATAAAGTAAAAAAGGGCGACCCGCAAGCCGCCCTTTGATTTTTTCTTAGGCTCCTGGGGAACCAAAGATTCCTAATGGATCAGATACACCGAAAGAGTATCTCTCTCTAGCCTTATATCTGCTGTTACCTGTGTCAAAGTCAGCATCCATAGATGTAGCCATTGGACTACGTGTGAAGTGCTTTAGACCATTTGGTACATCAGTTAGTAGGAAGAAAGCGTCTGTATCAGTCAGATAGTGATTGATAGTGTAGCCCTCTGGGATAGAACCATTGTTGCGTAGTGCATTGAGGTCGTTATCCGCAGTTCCTACTCTGCCTTCAGTTTCTAACAATCTTGTTGCCACAAACTGTAGATTCGGTGGGATCACTAACTTTCGAGGTCTCGCTGCAATGAGAAGTCCTCTTTCATCTGTCCACCCTGCGATCTGAATAACAGCGGCTTCTAATGAAGTCTCGTTAAGATCAGCGGCTACTGATGGTTCGTTAGAGTTAGTTCCACCACTCACTAATGGGTGTGCAGTAGAACAAAGCTCCACTCCATCTCCATAGGTAGTACCAGAGTCAAAAGCATTGTTTAAGATAGTTGCTGCTTTTACCTGCTTGGTGTACGCCATTGCACGAGCTAGTGCCTTTGTATAACGTGCTGACAAAGAGTCATACAAGTTATCTTCGATAGCCTCCTCAGTAATTGCGAAGCCCATCGCCACTGTCTCGTGTGTATAGCGAGCTGTGAATGCTTCCTGTGCATTGTCATATTCGATGGCAGAACCTTCGTCTTTGACTGGTGCAGCAGAAAAGCCTGATAGTTTAGTTTCTTCTTCGAAAGAACGATCAGAAGTCTCTGATTCAAAGATCTCCGCATGTTCCTCCCCGTACTTTGCATACTCTAAACCGAATAGTGCATTAAGACCAGGAAGTAGCTCTTTAAGAAGTTGCGCTCTAGAAATTGCCATTGTCTATACCTCCTACAGTCCAACTGGGTTACGATAAGCGTGTCCACCGATGAACACGTTACTACCATTGTCAGTATGTGTGCTGTATATGACAAGCACTTCTTGGAAGGTATCGCTACCTGTCGCTGTGCTGTCAACTACATCAATGATTTGAAATGGTAGTGTTGAAGTGGTAGCAACAGAGTTGTTGATAGCAAGCTT
>FUFK010061286.1_pt1 | contig 11414 bp, 15 predicted proteins | sample 1021851 | NCBI WGS metagenome assembly FUFK01 (sample SAMEA51879418, study PRJEB19060) | metagenome
AATTTTATATTTAGTCATTTTTTTTCCTTCATAAAAAATTGGGGTAGGAAACCCTACCCCTGTTAAATTAACAAGTAGAAATTTCTTCAATGTCATGTCTATAATTTTTAATTAAATATTCGCAAACTTTTTTCCACGTATTTAATTTTATAGAATCGACATCACAAGCGACACCATCAAAATATTCATTGTCACAGACAATATAAAAATTTGAGTCCTCTTCTATATTGCCATAACAATAAATTGTACCGCCATTTTTTTTATTATGAATGTAATCTTTTTTATACATTTTTTTTACTCTCCATTTGTTAATGTTATAAGAATATATTATATTATCTTATATATAATAACAACTATTAATTTAATTATTTTTAATTTTATTTTTTTCTTGTTGCAAAAATGTCACATAAAAACGGTCATCTAACCTACGGTCAGATGACAACGGTCATGGAATGACCTACGGTCATTCTATATACGGTCATTTTTCAAAATTTTTTTTAAATAAAAAAAATCTGAGCTGAGATTTTTTCAACTCAGATTTTATATTTGATTTTAAAAATTAATGTATTGGATAAGAAACATTAACAATGTCAGCATTCCAACAAGCTCTGCAATTTCCACAGTTTCCTAGTTCTTTTTTTATAGGGTCTTTATGTTTTAAACTTTTATATTCTTTTAAACTTATCATACTACCATTTTTAAAAGTTCTAAAAGCTTGACATTCATTACCAATAAAAGATCCTAGTTTAGAGTTTACAGTACTAGTATTNTTAAAATTATTGGATGGCTTTCCGTCTACCATTGTAGCTGATAATCTTAAAACAACATTAGATGGAAGAGATCTAATTTTTAAAACTTCTTTCCAAATTTTATTCTCTCTTGAAGGTATCCAATGTTTACAATTTGGGGTGTTGTCACAAACTGTTAAAATGTTTAAAGCCATTACAACATTTTGAACGTCACCACTATCGAACCACCTAAACAATTTAAGTTTAGATAAAAGCCATATCATAACAGGTATAAAATAANTAGAATTAAAAAACTCTAATCTNTCATTCATNTTNTTTTTTACGTTTGGCATATTATACATACCTTTTAATGCGTAACAATTATGGCAAGTACTACCAACAACATTGACAAGCTTAGATCCAACATTGCATAAACTAGCAGATAATGAAATTGATTTACTTGGCATTTTAGACGTATTAGANAACATTGATTTAAAATATTTNTTTTGNTCTTTACTTAAAAGAATGTCGCAATTTTTAGCTGTTAATTTATTCATAATTTTTTACTCTCTCTATAATTAAAATATGATACTATCCTATAACATAAAATATAATATAACAAGTAAATAATATAAAATAATAAATTATTTTTTTATGCTGTGATAAAAATGTCACAGCAATAAACCCTGGGTGATAATGATAATCATTCGCAACTAGGGTAACTTATAGAATTTCAAAAATAAGTTTTAGAACCAAGGCCCCCCCACCCCCGTGTATGACCGTAGGCTGTACACAGCCTACGACTGTAATAGTTAGGTTGATAAATTTATTCAAATATATTATCGTTTGGGCATGTCAACGAACTTACAAGCACTGCCTGATGAGGTGCTAAAAGAAACACTGTTACTGGAAGAACAACTCAAGAAGCTAGATACTCGTGATTTGGCTCGTGATAAATTTATGGCGTATGCAAAACATGTGTACGATGGTTTTATTGAAGGACGGCATCACAAGATCATAGCCGAGAAGCTAGAAGCGATAGCCGAGGGCAAACTAAAGAGATTAATTGTCAATATGCCTCCTCGACATTCTAAGTCAGAGTTTGCATCCTATCTCATGCCATCTTGGTTCTTGGGGCGTAATCCAAAATTAAAGATAATACAGGCTACCATGAATACAGAACTTGCTGTAAGATTTGGTAGAAAGGTTCGTGATCTCATTGCCGATCCCATATACGCAGAGATCTTCCCCGACACGGACTTGAAACAGGATAGCCAAGCAGCAGGTAGATGGGAAACCAGTGCTGGAGGGGAATATTTCGCAGCAGGGGTGGGTGCTGCGATGACAGGTCGTGGTGCGGATTTATTAATTATTGACGATCCGCACTCGGAACAAGATGCTCTATCGAGCAGTGCGTATGACACGGCTTACGAGTGGTACACTTCTGGTCCACGGCAGAGATTGCAACCAGGGGGAACCATTATCATTGTGCAAACCAGATGGTCAAAGAAAGATTTGACAGGAAGGTTACTGGGGGCACAGGCAAGAGATCTAATGGCAGATCAATGGGATGTGGTAGAATTTCCAGCCATACTTCCTTCGGGGGAACCATTATGGCATGAATTCTGGAAAAAAGAAGAATTACTAAAAGTCAAAGCGTCACTATCCGTTGGTAAATGGAATGCACAGTGGCAACAAAATCCTACATCTGAAGAAGTGGCTATGGTCAAACGTGACTGGTGGCAGTTGTGGGAGAGAGAAGATACACCAAGACTGGATTACATAATTCAAAGTTACGATACAGCGTATAGCAAAAAAGAGACAGCGGACTATAGTGCCATCACAACGTGGGGTGTNTTTGANCCAAAAGAAAACGGAGAACAACATTTAATTTTGTTAGATGCCAAAAAGGGGCGTTGGAACTTTCCAGAACTAAAAGAGATTGCTGTTGATCAAAACGAATACTGGGAGCCAGACATGATGTTAATCGAGGCAAAAGCGTCTGGTGCATCTTTGGCGGATGAGCTACGAATGCTGAATNTACCTGTTACTACGTTCAGNCCCGGTAGGCGTAAAGGTGGGGGTGGTATGGACAAGACCACAAGGATGCACATGGTGTCTCCTATTTTCGAATCTGGAAAAGTGTGGTATCCTGATGAAAAGTTTGCTGACGAAGTTATAGAAGAGGTTGCATCTTTTCCAAATGGCGATCATGATGACTATTGTGATAGNATGACAATGGCACTACTTAGATTTAGACAAGGTGGTTTTATTAGTTTACAAGGAGANGATGAACCAGAAGACTGGTTTCCAAGAGGGGCAAGGGAATATTATTAATGACTAGACTTTTTAAAATCAGAAGAAAGTTAAACAAAAAGCCTATAAGAAAAGGAAAATTAGTTAAAAATAGATTTTCTGATATACTGGCTCCAGGCAAAAAAAGGGTAACAAGGATTACATAATGGCTGAACCAGAAGTAAAACTTAAAAAAAGTAATGAAAAACTTGTTATGCCCACACCAAGACCTTTGAACGAGAGCATAGGACCAGAGTACAAACCAGAGCCTCCACCTAGAAAACCACTAGGAAAAATAAATCCATCCACTTTAGCTGATGTAGAACTTAGAGCAGACATGGATCCAGCCATGATAGATCCTTTTTCAAAACTAGGATACAGATTAGTAGAGTTAGGTGATGTTGATTTCTTGGCTTATATTCAAGAAAAGGGAATGATAAGTAATGTAGGAGGACAGTATTTTAAAGATAAAAAAGAAGTAGCTAGAAATCTTAGAGATAGATTTAGTATTTTTAAAGATTTAGAAAAACAAGGAATAAAAGTAGATGATATACCATCTGGTGGTATAGCTACTGTTACTGTAGGACGAGACAAAAGAATTACTGTTAAAGGAGAAGAAATAAAAACAATGGCTCATGAATTAGGTCACGCAGCTTTTGAATATTTAAGATCTAAAAATTTACTGCCTCCTAATTTTCAACGAGCAGCTAATCAAAGAGAGGAAACTTTTATAACAGCTTTAGATTATTTACGATCGGCTGGTGATAAGTTTAATTTTGGTCGTCCAGAGGAAATATATGAAAAAGCTAAAGGTTTTAATTTTGTACCAATGGCTCCATATCTTGAAGAAAAGGCTTTTAAATCTGTGGACAGAGGCACAGCGAGAGAGTTATTTGGGATAGCAGAAAAAGAACTAAGAAAATTAGGTGTACCCCCAGAGGCACAGAGAATGTCAGAAGCACCTGTGCCTGTACTTAGATCGGAAGTGTTCCCTAAACCACCTCCGACTAGATCATCACAGCTAAATATGATAGAAAGATTATTTGGCAGATTTTTAAGGAAAAATTAAAATGGCTACAGAACCTAGAAAAATATCAACAATGGTAGAAAGAGCAATGGGAGCAGGGGGTCAGATGATGCCCGAAGAAGATAGTCTCCAGATCGAACTCCCCAGTACCGAGGAGCAACTACCTGATGGTATAGAACTTGTAAACGAGGAGGTTACTGAGGTTATAGCAGTNCCTTATGATCATGATGCAAACTTAGCCGAGGCACTTGATGAGTCGGTTCTTGGTTCTTTGTCCTCGGACATTCAAGCTAAATTTCGTGAAGATGTAGAATCCAGAGAGGACTGGGAAGAGGCTATATCCAAGGGTCTAGGACTTCTTGGCATAAACTATGAAGATAGNAGTCAGCCTTTTTTAGGTGCNAGTGGTGTTACACATCCGTTATTNTCTGAGGCTGTNACNCAGTTNCAAGCACAGGCATACAAGGAGATGTTACCTAGTGGCGGTCCTGTAAAGACACAGGTTCTCGGAACTCCGACCAAGGAGACTGAGGCACAGGCACAGCGTGTAAGAGATTTCATGAACTATCAGATAACTGAGGTTATGGAAGAATTTGATCAAGACACAGATCAGATGTTATTTTATTTGCCGTTGACAGGTTCTACATTCAAGAAAATTTATTTTGACGAAACCAAGCAGAGAGCCGTTTCCAAGTTTGTACCAGCCGAGGACATGATAGTTCCGTACTCAGCTTCTGATTTAAGAACAGCAGAGAGGGTTACACATGTTGTCAGAATGACATATAATGAAATCAGAAAACTACAAGTAGCAGGAGTTTACAGAGATGTTGAATTATCTAGCTCAGATGGCGACCAAGATGAAGGAGCTATCCAAGAACGTGCTGATGAGTTGTTGGGACTACGCCCGAACTATTCTGATGATGTCTTTACCTTACTGGAGTGCCATGTTGACTTGGATCTGGAAGGTTTTGAAGACAAGGATATGGAGGGGAATCCTTCGGGGATTATGCTTCCTTATATTGTCACCATTGATCAAGGGTCTGGAAAAGTGTTATCAATTTCTAGAAACTTTAGAGAGCAAGACCCACTAAAAAGAAAGAGACAATATTTCACTCATTACAAGTTTTTACCGGGTTTTGGGTTTTACGGCTTTGGTTTATTACACACAATCGGTGGTTTGTCTCGTGCAGCCACCTCAATATTGAGGCAATTGATAGATGCAGGTACTTTATCGAATCTTCCAGCAGGTTTCAAAGCGAGAGGTGTTCGTATTCGTAACGATGACGATCCTCTTAATCCTGGTGAGTTCAGAGACATCGATGTCCCAGGTGGAGATCTCAAAAATTCCATCATCCCACTGCCATACAAAGAGCCATCTGGCACATTAGCACAGCTTTTAGGGGTAGTTGTTGACTCTGGAAGACGTTTTGCACAGGTTGCAGACGCAAAAATAGCAGATGTTAACTCTCAAGCACCTGTTGGAACCACTGTTGCACTCATAGAACAGGGTTCAAAGATCATTTCTAGCATACATAAGCGTCTACATTACGCTCAGAAGCAAGAATTTCGCATGTTATCGGAGATTTTTAGCGAAAATCCTGTTCCATACCCATATTTTGTTGGAAATGTGCCTCCAGAGACCATGCAACAGGACTTTGATGGTCGTGTAGACATACTTCCAGTGTCAGATCCTAACATTTTTTCTATGTCACAGCGATTATCACTTGCTCAAACACAATTACAGATGGCACAAGCCGCACCACAGATGCACAATCTTCGTGAGGCGTACAGAAGGATGTATGATGCGTTAGATATTAAGAATATTGACGCAATTTTGCCCGAGCCACCACAACCAGCACCTATTGATCCAGCAACCGAGAACGGAAATGCACTAAAAGGTATGCCTTTACAGGCTTTTCCCGAGCAGGATCACGAAGCACATGTTAGAGCACACATACCTTTCTTGGCAAATCCAGCATCACAGGCAAATCCACAAGGATTTTTGATGTTACATGCACATGTACAAGATCACATAGGCATGATGGCTCGAGATCAGGTCACAGCTTTCTTCCAAAAAGCTATAGAACAAGCTCAAGCAGAAGGTCAGCCAATTCCACAGATGGATCCTGCAGCAGTAGAAGCAGCGATTGCTCAACAAACTGGTGAAATATTGAATGAATTACTACCATCATTAGCACCAGCAACACCACCAGATCCTCTAGTTGAGATCAGAAAACAAGAACTTGAGAATGACTCAGCAGAGCTACAGCGTAAAGCAATGAATGATCAGATGAATTTTCAGATTGACGCTGCCAAATTACAACAAGCCTATGAACTTGCACAACAAAGACAACAACTACAGTCAAACATCGCTGACGATAGAAACGATGTAAATGTTTATAGAATAAACATGGCTGCTGCAAAAGCTAACAAAAAGAAGTAAATTGTGATAAAAGTATATTATGGATCCTGTAACTATATCAGTAGCCGTAGGAGTGGCATCGAAAGCATTTGACGCAATCAAAAAAGGATTTGCAGTAGGTCGTGATATTGAACAAATGTCTGGGGACATTGGAAGATGGATGGGAGCCGTATCTGATGTTGATAATGCAGAAAAACAGGCAAAAAACCCTCCATTATTTGGTAAATTATTCAAGGCTGGGTCTGTAGAAGAAGCGGCTATGGCAGCTTTTGCTGCAAAAAAGAAGTTAGAAGAACAGCGATACGAGCTAAAAATGTTCTTGAATATGACTTATGGCCCACAAGCCTACGATGATTTACTCAAGATGGAAGGACAAATACGCAAAGAACGACAGCAAACAATATACAAACAACAACAGTTGAGAAGACAAATTGGTGAAGCTATTACTTGGTTAATAGTTGTAGCTATCATAGGTGGTTTTTGCGTATTAGTTGCAGGTATTTGGATGAAAAAAGCAAAAGCAGAGAACTACATACAGATGACAGAGGGTTATAAATTCAAACCTAGAGACTACACAAACCAACAAAAGATATGGCAAGGTAAAAAAAAAACGGTTAAGTATACAACTTGTAGACTTAAAAAGAGAATTACGTCAAAATACACAGACAAAAGAGCGTGTATCTATCAAGGAGGTAACAAAACTTTTACCATGTTAATTGAAAGTTGGTGTCCAAAAAAGTATAAATGTGTGTATGATCCTAACGGCACAGAGCCAGACATCGATAAAGTCATGGAAAGTTTACGAAGTATAGGTAAAAAATGACACAGAAAAAACTACAAAAAGACTCTATTTTAAATCAATACGACCTCGATGGTGACAACACAATCACAGACGAGGAGCTCCAAAGAGCAAAAGAGATCAAGGAAACAGAGACAAAATTACGCAAAAATCTTGCACAATTACGCATGGCTAGATACACTCTTATAGGTATGGGAGTTTTTACAGTCGCAATGTTTATAGTTCCTATAGAGCGTGTGCAGGCGTTGGCAGATATAAGCAACCTATTTTATATATCAGGTGCTGGTATAGTGGGGACTTATATGGGAACAAGTGCATATATGGCAAAGAACGGAGTTAAATAATGTTACAAGCGTTGATAGGTCCAGTCACTGGACTACTAGATAAGTTTATACCAGATGCAGACAAAAAGGCAGAACTCGCTCATAAGATAGCCACCATGTCTGAAAGACATGCTCAAGAATTAGCACTCGCTCAGATAGAAGTTTTAAAAGAAGATGCCAAGGGCAACTGGTTTCAAAGCTCGTGGCGACCCCTTATTGGTTGGATTTCGGGACTCAGCCTAGGTATAAATTACATGGTATCGCCAATTTGTGCTGGTTTCGGGATTATGATCCCACAAGCAGATATGTCTGTGATGATGCCTTTGATGTTTGGTATGCTCGGAATCGGAGGAATGAGAAGCTATGATAAGATGAAAAAGACGGATACAAAAAAATGATAGAGATAGTCCCAGCAAGCATTTGTCCTATACACAAAATAGCATATACTAAAACAGAAACAGAAGAACCAATACCTTTTGCGGGTGTTGTAACACTTACAACTTATAAATGTCCTATGTGTGCCATTCCTATAGAGGAGACTGAATATGAAAAGGAAAGTTAAAAAAGTCATGAAAGGATTACAAAAGGCTAGTAAAACACATGCACAACAAGCTAAACTTTTAAGAAGTGTTTTGAAAAATGGTAAAAAGAAAAGATCCTAAAGTTGGAACTGGAAAAAAACCAAAAGGTTCTGGTAGACGTTTGTACACTGACGAGAACCCTAAAGACACAGTTAGAATTAAATTTGCTACTCCAGCAGATGCTAGAGCGACAGTCGCAAAAGTTAAAAGAGTTAATAAACCTTATGCAAGAAAGATCCAAATATTGACAGTTGGTGAACAAAGAGCCAAAGTAATGGGTAAGTCAAAAGTGGCTGCTATATTTAAAAAAGGTAAAGAATCTATAAGGAAAGCACATGGCAAGGGTTAGACAGTTTGCAAATGATTTAGGAATAAACTACAATCAGGCAAAAGATTTGATTAATAAGGGTCGCAGTCGAAGAGACGGAGGTTCACAAATATTGGAGAAAACAATGAACAAAGTAAAACCGATCAAAGCAGCTAAAGGAAAATTTCCAGATTTAAGTGGTGATGGTAAAACAACCATGAAAGATATTCTTATTGGTAGAGGTGTAATAGAAAAACCTCAGAACAAAGCAGGTGGTGGAATGCCAAAGATGCCAAAATACAGAGACGGTGGTGCTTTTAGAGGTTGTGGTGCTCAAGTCAAAGGTAAAAAATTCAAAGGAATATTTTAGTGGAAGTTGATTTTACAGACTACACTCAAGCTACGCCTGATGCAACGGCAGTGAGTCAAAGAGATACGTCTGAAGAAGATAAACAAGCGTTACAAACTGCAAGAGGCATAACTGAAACTAATCCGTATGGATACGAAGGATTTTTCAGTAAAGCTTTTGGTATAGATCCATCCAAAATAGACTATTCTGGTATCATGAGTGCTTCTAGTATAAGCGACATTGCAGACGCTAATTACAATCGCTATGTAAATCCTATGAACGATCCTAATAGACCTGGGTTTGACCCAAATAGATTAGCTGGCACTACACAGAGAGATTTAAATAAAGGCTTTGGTTCTTTATTTGGTAGCTCTTTAGGAGAACAAACACAATTAGGTCGAATAAAAGAACAAAAACCAGATCCTTTATCAGGTAAAGATACGTTAGCTTTAAATGTTTTTAGTTTAGTTGGTGGAGGTTTACCTTCTTTAATGGCTAATATAAATGCTAATCCGTCTAACTTTGTTCCAGAGCAAGCACCTCAATATGATCCAACAAGAGACCCAACAAGCAAAGATTATGATTCAGAAACATATGATAAGAGCTACATAAGTGGTGCAATTGATACAATGTTTGGCGAAGGAACCACCCGACAAGCAACAACTCTTGTTGAAGACGCAGTTAATTATCTTAGTAATTTAGGTAGACCTTAGTGTATATAACAGAATTTTTAACCAAATATAAAAAAGATTTAAATAACAGAATTAATGACATAAGTATTTCCTTGACCAGTGGAAGTGCTTCTGATATTGGTCATTATAAAGCAATGGTAGGTGANATACAGGGANTNACCTATGCGTTGGAACANATACAAACCCTGCTAAAAAAGGTNGATGATGAGTCTGATAGTACCTGATTACGTTCTAGCACANAGGAACGCAAAGAAAAAAGCCGAAGAACAAGCTAAAAAGCTAAAATTAATAGAAAGAATACCACAGCCAACAGGTTGGCGAATACTAGTNATGCCNTACATNGGCAAAGAAAANACTGAAGGTGGTGTTTTTGTACCAGATCCCGTAAGAGAAAGAGAAGCACGAGCCACAGTTACAGCGTATGTAGCTAAAGTCGGGCCTTTGGCTTACAAGGATATTGACAAATTTGGAGAAGACGGAGCTTGGTGTAAAGAGGGCGACTGGGTTTGTATTGGTCGTTACGCTGGNTCACGGTTNCANATAGAGGGTGGNGAAGTNAGAATAATCAATGACGATGAAGTCATTGCAACCATTGTCGATCCTGACGACATTAAATCATACGGAGCTTAGTATGCAAGAAGAAAAAGATAAAGTCGAAGAAGAAATAGAAGAGGGTCAAGAAATAGTAATAGAAGAGGAGAAGGTTGATGATGATAAACAAGAAGTTGTCGCAGATTCCAAAGCTCCAGCCGAGGAGGAGAAACAGGACGCTTCAGATGCTGATGACTTGTCTGAATATTCCGAATCTGTCAAGAAACGCATCAGCAAGCTTACGTCTAAGTTTCGAGAAGAAGAAAGACAGAGAAACGAAGCAATTAAATTTGCTGAATCTGTCAAGAAACAAAACGAAGAATTAAAAGCAAAATTAAATAAGCTAGATACTACATATGTTGGTGAGTTTGACACAAGAGTGCAATCTCAATCTATAGCTGCAAAAGAAGCTTATAGAAAAGCTGTTGAAGAAAATGATGTTGATGCCATGTATGAGGCACAGCAAAATATTTCAAGAATAGCTATGCAAGAAGCTAAATTAGATCAAATGAAAAAAGATAGAGAGGAAGAGGCTGAAAGGGCAAAGTTAAATGGAACAGCATCTGCTCCTGCACAACCTGCACCAGAAACTCCTCCTCCAAGACCAGACCCAAAAGCGGAAGATTGGGCAAAGAAAAACACATGGTTTGGACAAGATCAACCAATGACTTATGCTGCTTTTGGACTACATAAACAATTAATTGAAGAAGAAGGGTTTGACGCAACGTCAGATGAATACTATACTGAATTGGATAACAGAATTAGGTCAGAGTTTCCGCATAAATTTCAAGAAACTCAAAAAAGATCTAATAGTCCCAGAGTCGCCTCTGCTGGGACAACGGCTTCAAAGTCGTCAACAAAGGGACGCAGAACAGTCAAATTGACTCCATCGCAAATAGCCATTGCGAAACGATTGAATGTTCCGCTTGAAGAATACGCTAAATATGTGAAGGAGTAGGAAATGGCAGAAAAAAGAATATCACGAGAAGCAGAAAGTCGTGCAAATAATACGAGGAGAAAACCTTGGCAACCTCCAGCTAAGTTGGATGCACCTCCACCCCCAGCAGGGTTTGAACATAGATGGATCAGAACAACCATTCGTGGTGAAGATGATAAATCAAATGTTTTTTCTAGAATGCGAGAGGGATGGGAACCAGTTAGAGCAGATGAATATGGCTCAGAAGCTGCAAAGTATCCAGTAATAGAAGAGGGTAAAAACAAAGGAATTATTGGTGTCGGTGGTTTAATGTTGGCACGAATACCCACAGAAACGGTGCAAGAGAGAACTGAATATTTTCGG
>FUFK010065982.1_pt1 | contig 11414 bp, 13 predicted proteins | sample 1021851 | NCBI WGS metagenome assembly FUFK01 (sample SAMEA51879418, study PRJEB19060) | metagenome
TCTTTTTCGTCTTCAAAATAATTTTTTAAAGTTATAGGATTAGCTAACAATCCTTTNTAAATTAAACTTTCTATTGCCCCAAAAATCTTTTGATGCATTGGGTCATAAAAGTTATCACTGTTTATAATAATNTTTATTTCATCAAATATTTCATTTGAAACAAGGATAGAACCAATTACGGCTTGTTCAGCTTCAATGTTGTTAGGTAATTCTTTAAATTTATCTTTAACTATTGTAAGATTATTTTCCATAATTAATCTTAAACTAATTTTAAAGAAAATTAATTCTAAATATTAACTGGGGAAAAAATTGTATAATTACTGAATGGTCTCAGCTGACTCAACTATAATATGTATCTCTGCATCAATATCAGAATGTAAAGATACGTTTACTCTAAAATTTCCAAGAGATTTTATTTCTTTAATTGGCTGTATCATTGATGGTGTAATATCCAACTTTTCTTTTTCTTTAATAATTTTGGAAATTTCTGTAGGCTTCACCGAACCATATAATTCTTTATTTTCAGTCGCGAGTTTTTTCACGATGAACTCTTTTTTATTAATTTTTTCTGCTATTTTTTTTGCTTCTTGTTTTNTTTCATTATCTTTNTTGGATAATTGAGACTTTATTTTTTCAACTTGATTTATGTTTTCTTTTGAAGCATATAACGCTTTTTTATTTGCGATCAAAAAGTTTCTAGCAAAACCTCTCTCCACGTCTATAATTTCCCCAATAGACCCAATTCTTTTAATGTTTTCTAGTAGTATTACTTTCATTTACAACAAAGCCAAGTTTCTTGCTCTTTTTATTGATAAAGATAATTCTCTCTGTTTCTTTTGACTTACATTAGTTATTCTTGATGGAAGAATTTTGCCATTTTCTGATACATATCTCTTTAGTAACTTAATGTTTTTATAATCAATTTTTGGAGCACCTTTAATTGACAATGGGCAATTTTTCTTAAATCTATATTTATTTGGTTGGAAAATACTTAACTTTGCAAAATTGCTCTGTTTGTTTTTTTTATTTCCACTTTGTCTTTTTGGCATAACTAATTACTAGGTTTTTCTTTTTTATCTAATTCATCTTTTTTTGAAAAAAAATTTGTTTCAAGATCAAATTTTTTTACTNTTACAGTTAAATATCTTAANAATTTCTTATCAATTGCNTCATTTTTTTCAAGTTCACTAATTACATTTCCTTTGCCTTTAAATTTAAAGTGAATGTAGCTTCCTTTTTTATTTTTTTTTTATTAAATATGATAAATTTAATAAACCCCAATTTTCGGTTTTTACTATCTCACCATCATTTTTTTCAATAATGCCTGAATATTTTTCAGTTAATTGTTTTATTTCACTTGGAGAAGTGTCTTGTCTTGCAATTATAGTATGCTCGTATAAATTCATTTAATTTCTTTAATAAAAAATGAGGATATACTATTATAAATCTTTAATTACAATAGCAAAAACAATAAAAAATATAGGTTTTTTTAGATGTTTTCACTAGTATTCCCAGGACAAGGTTCCCAAACAATTGGAATGGGAAAAGATTTTTTTGAAAATTATGATTTAGTAAAAGATCTTTTTAAAGAAGCTGANGAGTCATTGGGCATTAGTCTATCAAAAATAATTTTAGAGGGACCTAAAGATGAATTAGATCTTACTGTAAATACTCAGCCCGCAATATTTCTTATAAGCTATTCAATTTTTCAGGTAATGAAAAAAAAATTTAATTTGGATCTTGATAATGCAAAATATTTTGCTGGTCATTCACTAGGGGAATATTCAGCTTTATGTGCTGCTAATTATCTGAGTTTTTCAGATACTATTAAACTTTTAAAAATTAGGGGTGATGCAATGCAAAATGCTGTCCCAAAAGGAGAGGGCGGTATGTTGGCTGTTTTAGGTTCAAAAGTTGANATAATAGAAGATCTTTTGAGTGAAAATAAGAATAATTTTATAGCACAAATTGCAAATGATAATTCTGAGGGTCAGATTGTTTTAAGTGGAAGAAATAGTGACATAGAAAAATTAATCCATGTTTTAAAATCAAAAAATGTTAAAAACATGAAATTACCAGTTAGTGCTCCTTTTCATTGTAAACTTATGAACAATGCTACTGAAATTATGAGAAATGAAATTCAAAAATTAAATTTTCAAGAGTCAAAAAATAAGTTGATATCAAATGTGACAGCAAAAGAAATTTTAAATAAGGAGGAGCTTAAAACACTGTTAATTGACCAAATAGAGAATAGAGTTAGATGGAGAGAAAGTGTAAATCATATGATAAANAATGGAGTAAATCATTTCATTGAGATTGGACCTGGAAAGGTATTAACAGGTTTAATAAAAAGGATAGATAAGAATGTAAAAACTAATACAATCAATACCGAGAGTGATATACAAGGTTTAAAGTTATGATTAATATAAGAAATAAAAATATCATTGTAACTGGTGCGTCAGGTGGAATTGGTAATTCCATAGTAAAAAAATTGAGTGAGTTTGANGCAAATATATTGGCCACAGGAACAAAAACTGAAAAGTTAGAGGAATTAAAGTCAAATTTTAAAAATGTAAAAATTTTAACTTTTGATATTTCCCAAAGTGAAAAAATTGAGGAATTTATCGAAAATGCCACAACACAACTTGGGGGTAAACTGGACTGTATTGTAAATAATGCAGGATTGACACGAGATAATTTAGCAATTCGTATGAGTTTAGATGAGTGGAAAAAAGTAATTGATGTAAATCTAACATCTACTTTTCTCTTAAGTAAATTTGCCATTAAAAAAATGCTGAAAAATAAATCTGGAAAAATTGTTAATATTACATCTGTTGTAGGTCATACTGGAAATTTAGGTCAAGCAAACTATACTGCTTCAAAAGCTGGTATAGTTGCCATGTCAAAAAGTTTGGCGATTGAGTATGCCAAAAAGAATATAAATATTAATTGTATTTCGCCAGGTTTTATTAAAACAGCTATGACAGATAAGTTAGATGAAAAATTTAAAGAATTAATTATATCCAAAATACCCTCTGCAAGATTAGGAGAACCTGAGGATATTGCTAACGCAGTTCTTTTTTTAGCCTCAGATCAATCAAATTACATTAATGGTGAAACAATTCACGTTAATGGAGGCATGTATATGGCTTGACAAACTATGTTTTTAAACTAATAAGAATTTATATAACAAAGGATCAAAATGTCAGAAGATGTTTCAAGTAAAGTAAAAAAAATAGTTGCTGATCACTTAGGTATTGATGAAGCTAAAGTAACAGAAGAGTCAAGTTTTATAGATGACCTGGGCGCAGATAGTTTGGACACTGTTGAATTAGTAATGGCTTTCGAAGAAGAATTCGGTTCAGAAATATCTGATAGTGAGGCAGAAAAGATTTTAACAGTTGGTGATGCTGTAAAATTTATTGAAGGAAAAGCAAATTAATTTCTAAATGCCCATAGATAAAGATGGGGTGATGATCATTTTATCTTCTCCGTCAGGAGCAGGTAAGACTACTTTGGTCAATATGCTTTCAAAACTTAATAATTTTGAAGTATCCATTTCTCACACAACTAGAAGTCCAAGACCTAATGAAATCCCAAATAAAGATTATTATTTTGTTAATGAAAAAGAATTTAATAGACTAATTAACAATCAAGAATTTTTAGAATATGCAAAAGTTTTTAAAAATTTTTATGGTTCAACTAGAACACCAGTAATAAATAATTTAAATAATGGAAAAAATGTGCTCTTCGATATTGATTGGCAGGGTGCTGATCAAATTAAAAATAAAAAATTAGATTATAAATTAATCACTTTTTTTATTTTACCACCAAGTAAAGAAGTGTTGTTTGAAAGGTTATCTAATAGGGACATGAAAGATAAATTAATTGTAGAGGAGAGAATGGAGCAGTTTGAGCGTGATGTATTACATTGGATAAATTATGATTATGTTGTTATTAATAATGATTTAGAGGAATGTTTTAAAAAAATCGTTAATTTAATTCAAGCTGAAACAAAAGATGGATCAAAAGATTATGATAAAGATTTTATAAGGAATCATGTGGAAAAACTCACATCATAATTTCTCATACTCTTCAGTTAATTTATAATAAATTTCATGTTTTAAATTATGAGGTCTCAAATCTAAATCAATTTTTAGCTTTTTAAGCACATTGCTATCCTTGTTAAATAAAATACTGAAAGGCGTTTTCAATTTTTTTCTTCTTTGATTAAAAAAAACTCTGGTTAATTTTTCGAGATTTTTTGGGTTTTTGAATTCATAAAAATTTTTTTTTGGTGTGAAAAACAATAATGAGCTTTCAACTTTAGGTTTGGGTGAAAAGTTATCCGGACTGATATCACAAATTTTTTTTACACTTAATTTCCAATTAGCCAATATTGATAATCTACCATATTTTGATGAATTGAATTCACTTATAATTCTATCGGCTACCTCTTTTTGAAACATTAAAATTAAACAATTAAACCAAAAAATTTTTTTATCTAGATTTAGGACCCATTTTGCCAGTATCTCTGTTGAAATATTATATGGTAAATTTCCAAAAACGATCAATTTCTCCTCATTAAGAGTTTTTTCATTAATTTTTAAAATATCCTCGTTTATCAAAATTATTTTATCCTTAAATTTTTTTCTTAAATAAAAAGACAAAGCTTTATCTTTCTCAACAACAAAAAGTTTTTTTGGATTTTCTCTTAGGATATATTTTGTTAAGTTCCCTGTTCCTGGGCCAACTTCAAGTATTGATTTATTTTTAATTTCTATTAAAGAAACAATTTTTTTTAGTATATTTTCATTTATTAAAAAATTTTGACCTAAACTTTTTTTTACTTTAATCACTTTATAGTGTCTAAAAAAGTTAACGCTTTAATTAAACTCAGTGGGTTTGATCTATTTTTTCCAAGCATTTTTTCATTAGGTCCATGGTCAGGAGAAACTCTTATGAACGGAAGACCCAAAGTAATGTTAATTGCGTCATATTCAAATATTGTTTTTAAGGGAGTTAAAACTTGATCATGGTACATACCAACAATTACATTATATTTCTTTCTATTTTTTTTAAGAAAAATTGTATCAGCAGCATATGGTCCCGAAACTTTATGATTTGATTTAATTAAAGATTTTATGGTTGGTTTAATTATTTTTTCATCTTCATTCAAATTACTATTGGATTCACAATGAGGATTTAACCCAGTTATTGCCATTATTGGTTTTTTTTTTAAATATTTCTTATAAAAAATACTTATCAATTTAACTTTTTCTTTTATTAAGTCTTTATTTATTTTTTTTGAAACTTTTTTTATTGGCAAATGAGTTGTTAGCGGACATACAGATAGGTGTTGATTGTAAATCAACATAGCAAAATTTTTAGTTTTTGTTTTATCAGCTAAGTATTCAGTAATACCTAAATATTTTTTTTTTAAAAAAAATTTTTTTGAGATAGGACCATTAATAAATTTATTCGATATATTCTTTTTTAATATTTTTAGAGCTGTATCAAATGATTTTTGAATATAAACATTTGATTTACTTGAAATTTTATCAAAAGCACTTTTTTGGTCATAATTTATGTCGATCAAATTTATTTTTTTGTTGTTCAAACGATAATTTTCAAAATTTAAAGCATTAATTAAGTTTATCTTTTTATTAATATTTAACTTTTTCATTTGTAATTTGATTAAATTGAAAGATGCAATTAAAACAATAGGGCTGTTAAATTTTTTATATCTTAATGACTTAAAAAAAATTTCAAAAAAAATACTATTAGGCTCTCCAGCAACTATAATAATAGGTTTATAATTCATAAATCATTAAATCCTTTTTGAGTTTATTAAAATATATACTAGAAAATTGATTCAATTGTTCATTTGTTTTAAACCTAATAATTTCATTGACTTTTTCTTCTAAATTAAATTTTAGTGCACTTTTTTTTTCATCTTCAACTTTTATTATTATAAATCCTGATGAGGTTCTTATTGGTTTTGAAAATTCGCCAATTTCTAATTGCGAGATAACTTTTTTAATAATTTGATTGAGGTTATCCTCCTTGATCCAGCCAATTAGGCCACCATTAGATGCTGTTTCAGAACTACTATGTATTAAAGCTGTTTTTTTAAAACCTATTTTTTCTAAATCCATTAGAATTTTTTCATATTTGATTTTTAAATCATCTTTACTTTCAACATTAAAAACTATTTCTGAAAGCAAAAACTCTTTTTGGTAATCTTTTTGAGAATTTTGTAAAATTTCATTTTTTATTTTTTCTCTGTCAATTACAATTTTTTTATAAAATTTTTGATAAACCAAATCATTCCAAATTAATTCTATGGTTAACTTTTCTCTTATTGTATTTATATTTAGATTATTATTTTTTAAATAACTTTCAAAAATTTCTAAAGAATTTATTTCTGTTTTAAAGTATTTACGTCTAATTAAATCTAATAAAAATTTATCTTCAACCTTTATATCTTTAACTAATTTTTTTATTTCAATCTTTTTTATCTTATCTCTTAATATTGAATTTTTAGATATTTCAAATAACTCTGGCTCAGTAAGATTGTTTGCATTAGAATTAAAAATTTTAAGAAATTTTATTTCCTCATAAATATCAATTGAAGTAATTATTTCATTATCAATTTTGAATAGTATCTTATTTTCAAATGCATTAGAGTTTTTTACACTCAATAATATTATCAATAAAATTATTAAATAATCCTTTAGCTTTCTAAGTAAGCACATTTTTTAATTTACTAACTTTTGCTCAACAGCTGTTAAGGGAATAAGTTTAATAGTAAACATAAAATCTTCTGTTGGTTCCAGATCTCTATCTTGATAGTAAGTTTTATTATATTTAATGCCAGCAACTAAACAATCATTTCTATATTCATAAATTAAATCATAATATTCAGTCAAATCTATTTCCTTATTCTCTCTAGTTCTAAATGTTATAAAATTTTGATCATCTATGTTAAAAGTTGTCACATTTTCTAAAATGTTAGTACTTCCAACATCATCATTTTCTTCGATATAATTAAATGTGGTTACAAAATTATTTTTTGAAAAAGATGTTGAAATTGAATTGTATTGAATCTCATCTAAATCATGATTTATTGAGAATTCATAATTTAGTTTTATGTTTTCATTTAAGTTATTCGTCAATTTACCAAAATAGTTAGAATTCTTTTTGTTTAGTGTACTATTAGACGGAATATTTTTATTTGATTTTGTTCTAATAACTTTACCAAGATTTAATTCAAAGTATTTATTTATATTATCTATTTTTTCCTTTTTATAATCTAATCCTATTGTTAAGTTTTGTCCTGACTCAAGCGTATCTAAAAAACCAAGTCTATCTATATTAAATAAATTCTCAGTATTGATTTGTCTTTTTTCATTTTTATAAATTTTCATATCTGATGGATTTAATCTCAAAGATAATTTCGGGTTTAGATTATCAATAAAATTTTCATTTTTTTTAACAAGCGGGAAACTTGAGGCCATTTCAAAAATACTCATTAACTTAATATGTGGACTTGAATCGTATTCATTATTATTTTTTCCAGCACTTATTGTATTTTTTAAATAATAATTTAAATTATTCTTAATTCCATTTTTTGAAAAATAATCATAACTCTGAACACTCAAATTATTAATCATTCTTGATCTTAGACTATTTGTATCTTTTAATATGTTATCTCCTTGAGAAATAAAATTGAAAGATGCAAAATTATTATTAAAAAAACTCTTCGAAAAATCAAAGTAAGGTAATACATATTGATAACGATCACTATTTGTTTTTGAGAGGTTTTCATAAGCAGTAAAACCAGCATTGAATGCAAACTTTTCATTTTCTAAATTAAAATCTATATCTGAGGTCAAAGTGTTAAAATTATCTGGTTTAAGGTCTGTATCCATCAAATTTGTGTCAAAAACTTTAAGATAAGAGTCATTATTTACCTTTTGAAATGAAATATTTAATGAACTTTCAATAAAATTTTCGAAATCTAAATCCATTTCGTATTTTGAAAATAAATGAGTCAAAGTATTTTTTTCATTTGATTTTTTAGATTTATAGCCATCTACAATATTAAAATCAGCGATAAGATAAGAATTTTTATTTTGTTGTCTATACTCATTTTGGAACATGAAAATATCTTTATCAAAAATTGTTGGTTTAAAAGTAAAATCTTTATTTACGGATGGAGCATAATAATAAGGTATTTGCAAAGAAGTTCCTAAAATACTTGAATTGTTTATGTGAGGCACTAAAAGACCTGTTTGTCTCTTAATAGTTGGTCCAGGATGAAAAAATTTTGGAAAATACAAAACAGGAATATTATAAACTTTTACTACAGCGTTATCATAGTTAATTTGTTTTTTACTTTTATCATAAGTAATCTTATCAGCCTGAATAGTCCATGGTGAACAATTGTCATTTTTTTTACAGCTAGTAAAGACACCTTTGTTTATTGTAGTGACACCATTTTTACTTGATGAAGAAAGACCTTTAAATCTTGGATCATTATTTTTATTACCGAACATATCTTTTTTAAAATTAATATTTATATCTTGTGCGATATAGTTTTGATTTTTAAGATTAAAAACTGCAGTTTTAAAAAAATATTTATCATTAAAGGGCTGCTTGTATTTTGTGTTGATAAAAAATTTTTCACCTTTTAAAATTTTTTCTTTAATTGAATAGCTAAATTTTCCAATTTCATATCTTGTTTGATTAATATTGTCTATAATCGTAGCTCCAATATTTGAGCTAATAATCATTTGCTCTCTAAGTATGATAATATTTTCAGTTTTAAACTCATAGCTATTATCGATCAAAGCTTCTGCTTCACCTTTAAATTCAATTTTATCTTCATTTTTAAGATATAAAATTTTTTGCCCAGAAAAATAATATTTATTAATTTGATCCTCAATTTTTATATTGCCTGTAGCAATAAGAATATTTTCTATTTTATCAAATTCAAACTCATCAGCTTCAATAATGATTCCATTATTTGTCGTTATTGTACCTCTTTTTTTCCCAATTATTGTGTCACCACCATCTAAAATTTCTATCTCAGTTACATCAAAACTGAATTGATCATCACCATATGCTCTAAAAATAATTAAATTGAGTATTATTAATAAAAATATAATAATTTTATTTTGCATTTATATTTCTCATGAGTAAAAAATTGATAATTGTAAGCATTATTAGTGGGACAAACACAGAAGTAAGAACATTTATTTTTTCTGAAGTTCCAAGTACATAAAAAAAATTATTAACATAATAAATTATTACTGATAAAAAAAGTCCTATGATTATTTTAATACTTTTATTTTTAAAGGTTTTGGTATTCATCATAATTATTGCCGAAAAGACAAACATTAAAATAAAATATATAGGAAATGAGATTAATTTAAAAAGTTGTAAATCTATTTCTGTTAACGAATAATTAAGTTTTTTATAATTTTTTCTCATTTCAATAAGCTCAATAAACGACAGAGACGACATATTTGAAAATAAATTCTGTATTAATTTATAATCGAAATTAGTTTTAAGTTTTAATTTTTTGGATACTTCTCTATTGTTTTGAATATAAATTTCAGCATCTTTTATGATCCATTCTTTGTTTGTAATATCAATTTTTTCACTTTTGATATTTCTTATAATTTTGAAATTTTTATCAAATTCTGAAATATAAGTATTAACAAGTTCATTGTTGTTGAAAGAGCTTGCATTTATCATCAGAATTTTTTCATTATATATATCTTTTATCCATAAACCATTATTGGTTATTACAGCAAGATATTTTTTATCCTCAGTATAATTTGATTTTAGTCCTAAATATAAATTTTTTAGATTTGATGATAAATTGTAAAAAAAAGAAATTATTATTACTCCGACAAAAAAAGTGGTAATTGCTAAAATTGAGAATATTTTAGTATTTTTGAGGCCAGAATATTTAAAGATGTTAATTTCATTATCTGAAAAAAGAGTATTAAAAAAGAATTGTGTTGATATTAAAAAAATAAATGGAAACATTTCAAAAACAAATATTGGAGTATTTATAAGTGATAAATAAAGTGGAAAATAAGTTTCTACGTCTGTTTGTTTAAAGAACTCTAATTCTGTTAAAATATTCAGGATAAATATTAAACAAAAAAAAATCAAAAAAACATTTAATATAGAAAATAAATAAGTTTTTACTAAGAATTTGGTGTAAGTATTCATTTAAAAATTCTCGTGTGCTTAAATTGAAATATATAGTTAAGGTAAAGACCTATTACTAATACAACTGGAATTACAAAATATTTTAAATTTTTAACAAAGTCCTCATTGATCAACCTTATTGTCATTTCTGAGAGGATAATTGTTATAAAACCTATAAAAAAGATTAAAATTCTGTATTTAGGGTAATTAATATTCTCTTTAGATTTGAATATTAACATTAGCGCGATAAGTATTAATACAGGAATATACAATGGAATTATAATTCGTTTGTATAATTCCTTTATTATATTATCAATATTATCCAATCGACAATTTTCAACGCTAAAATTTTCATCTATTTTAAGAAGGGTGAAATTCATTAGATTATGATAACATCTAATTAGATCTAAAGTTGAAACCTCTTGGGTTTTTTTATAAGTGGTAGTATTATCATCAAAATTACTTAGGTTAAAATCAGTTTTTTTAAATTTAAAATTAGTTATTTTATCATTAATTACGCTTATCGTTTCTCCAAAGTTTAATTCTAAAAATTGACTTTTGCCTATTTGTTTAAATCGCCCTTCTTTTGCAAATGTAATTTGAAAATTATCTCCAGAGCCTTTTTTTAAATATATCTCTTTTAAATTTCCAAATTCATCTTTGGAATTACTATAAATTGTTAATCCTTTGACTGCATCATTAAAAATTTTTGGCTTTATAAAATTTTCCAAATAATTGTATGATGAAGTACGTAAAAAAGATCTAGCTAAATCTTGACTTTTTGGAACTATAGTAGCAGTGAGAAATATCTGAAATAACATTATTACAAAAGAAAATTTCACAAAAAAATTTATTAGATCAATTTTATTTATTCCAAAATTCCAAAAAATAATTAATTCATTTTTTAATTCATATTTTCCGATGACATATAAAAAACTAAAAAAAAGCACAAAAGGAACCAGTTTACTTATCACTTTTGGAAAATTTAAAAGAGAGAAATTTAGATAAACTAAATAATTTCTCCCATCTTCAACTACAATATCCAAAAAGTTAACAGCTTGAAAGACCCATATGATAATTCCTGAGGAAAAGAGTGTTATAAGAAAAAAAATTAAACAATCACCAAGAAGTTTTCTAAATAATATTTTTTTCATTGAAATCTATCAAAATATATTTATATATTT
>FUFK010047036.1_pt1 | contig 11408 bp, 4 predicted proteins | sample 1021851 | NCBI WGS metagenome assembly FUFK01 (sample SAMEA51879418, study PRJEB19060) | metagenome
AAACATTTGATCAATTTACAACAGAAATGTTAAGTGGCGGTGAAGAAAATAGTTTGTTTGCTAAACAAAATAAAGCTTTTGGAAGTATTGTTGCGCAGTATAAAAAAGATTTAGCTAATCCTGACAAAACAAACATAGCAAGTAGTGTGGCAATGTCATTTAGTGATAGAGCAGACAATGCAAGAACAGTTGTTAATATGGTGCGAGGCATGGGTACAAGTTTATATGGTTCTAATTATATGAGGTATGTAAACCCAGACTCTAGTGCATTATATGATGCATGGTCAAGAGAGCAAGCAAATAAAATGCGAGCTACTGGAATGTATCCTGGTTTAGATGGTGAGCAATTAAAGAAAAGAGCGCAATCTGATATGGATTTTGCTGGAAAAGAATCGTTTATGGAATATACTGCAAGATCATTTGGAGTTCCAACTGATACAAATAATATAACTATGGGAATGAGGAATAACTAATGGCAACATTTGAAGAATTTACAAGTCAATTTGGCAATAGAGATAGAATGAATGACCCCTCTAGTGTGTTCNCAAGATTTTTAGATGCTAATCCGCAAGCTACTTTTTTTGGTACATTGCCAGAAAATATGACGCANGTGCAAAGACAAGCATCTGGTGATGTATATAATCAAGCTATACAAGATTATTACGGAGAACTTGGTAGAAGAATAAGACAGGGTCAAGCACCAACATTNCANTTTCAAGAATATCTTAGAGATTTTCCATACACACAAAGATTTTCGCAAGCAACGCAAAGATCAAGAGATATGGCTAGGCAAAGAATATCACCGAGAACTAGAAGATTATTTTATGGCTAATGGTAACAAACAAATTTTTCGACACAACACCACCACCAGGAGATCCAGGTAGTACAGATCCCTCAGATAGACCATTTTTAAATTTTACTAGAAGGCAACAAACACAAAATAGCACGTTGCCAATTATTCCAGATGCATTAGACACACCAATGGCAAACCAGTTTGGTGATGTTTACACGCCAGCACTACCTATGTCTCCAGAAACAGCACCCCCACCTGCTCCAACATTTGAGCCAGATGTAACTGCACAACAACAAGCATCTACATTTAAAGAAATTACAGATTACAAACAAATATTTAATCAAATTGATAGTATTGTGCAGGCAGAAAAACCTAATTTGCCACAAGAAAAATACATTAAACTTAATGACATTGTTAATAAATACAGAGCAAATAAAGGTTATGCAAACATAGATCCATATGAAGCAGGAACTCTTGCAATGGATGAAATATATATAGAGTTAGATAGACCAAGACCTAGAAGAGTGCGTGATGAGAAAGCTAATGTAAGTTGGCGTGATACGTGGTCAAATTTATTGCAAGACAATATAAGTAAACAAGAAAGATTTGGCAGTTTTGGTGGTGAGTTAGCTTTTAATGATTTTAAAAAAGAAGAAGGATTGCGTAATGCACCTAAAGCTATATTTGAAACATTAGCTGTAACAACTGGTTTAGGTGGTATACGTCAAATAGGTGCTAGAACTTTTTTTAGAAGTAGATTAGGAAACACTAAAAGTTTTAAAGAAACTCTTAGTCCAAAAAATTGGGCAAATTATAATACGCTTGGCACAGTTTTAAGATATGAAGCGGCAGAAGAAAGATTTTTAATTCCGTATGCAACAGGTTTATATCAAGGTCAGCGAATAGGTGTAGGTTGGACAGAAGCAGAAGAACTTGCTTTTGAACAAGCTGTGCTTGCACATAGAGCTGAATTTGGTGATGGATTGTTTTCTAAATTGTTACAACCATTTTTAGTAAATACTGCTAATTACCATTCTACGCAAAAAAGATTTTTAGAAGAACAAATAGAGGGTATGAAAATTTTAGGCGTAGATGTAGAACCAGGTGAAATGCTTGGTTTCTTTACAGGTATTGGTGTATTACCAAGTGTTGCAAGTGGTATAACAAAGCTAGGTTACAGAACATTAAAAGCAGGTGGTAGAAAACTTGAATCAACATTATTACCAGACCTTGCTGGCAAAGCAATTACTTTTAGAGAAAATGCAAGAATAACTGCATTTAATGAAACATTGCAAAATCAAATTATTTTTGAAGCTGGTCAAAGATATTTAAATAATATTGTTAAAACTCTTGGACCAAAAGCTGTTGCAGATATTCCTAATCAATTAAGTAATGCACATAAAGCAGATGACAGAATTATTTTTACACCACTAGAAGTAAAACAAAATCTATTAGATCCGCAAATGCCTTTAAACAAGCCTGTGCTAGATCAAATAAATAGAATTTATGACGACATTCCAGACAATATGTCTGGTCTTGATTTGTTAGAATTTATGTCTAATCCTCACAGAAGAATGACTACAAATTATGCAAACACTATATATTGGAACACACATCAAAATGCAAAAAATGAGTTAATTGATAACGCAGGTAAAATTACTAAACCATTTTATAATTATGCAATTGAACCTACGTACAGACAAGCAATAGGTGAAACAGAAGAAGTTAGGGCAACAGAAGAAGCATTAAAAATATTTAATGCAAACAAAGCTCAGAGAAAAACTGCGGCACAAATATTAAATTTCTTTGGTTTGCAAACATCAGCAGACAAAGGCATAAAAGGCGTTGATGGTAATCAAATAGAATTTAATTTAATTCGTAATGAATTTGAATCTACAGCAGATGATATAAACAATAGAGAATTTTTTTCGTATGAGGAAGCAGATGCAGATTATCAATTAACTACTATACCTATAGTTAGCGATACATTTAATGCGTTAGATAGTATGCGAATAGCTTTAACATCAAATATTCCTGAAGTAGATGATGTTCTTAAACCATTTTTCAGTACAAATATAGGAGAAATTCCTAACAAACAAATATATAAACAATGGTTTGATGAATTTAATAAAATTATTAGCAAGAAAAATTTAGATATAAACAGAAAAAACACATTTGAAAACGCAATAAGATTAGTTGGTTTAGATGAAATTATTACAAAACCAAATTCACGTAGTGATTTTCAAACAATCTATGACCATGTAAGAATGAACATGGTTAAATACGATGTCAGAATAAGCGATAGTGCGTTTCTTAACGATGATGGTTTTGTTCAAATTAAAAATAGATTTGCAAAACCAGTATTAGATGGTAAAGGCAATAAAGTATGGAGATCTAAAGATTATTGGATAACAGAAGTAAAAGAAAATGTTGGTGGAAAAATTGAATCACGTTTTGAAGTTACTGACACGTCAGATCCTAGTAAAGCTGAATTAAAAACATCTGAAATGTCAATTGAAGATGCAATGCAATTTGTAGATGAAGCATCAACTGTGAATATACCAAATATTCTTACTGGTGAATTTAGTTGGAAAGATATTGCAATTGTACCAGGGCAAGAAGTAACTGTTAACAGATTAAGAAGAAGCACCTTTTACAATCAATATAACATTTTAGGTAACAGAGCTATTCGTAATGATGAAAAAATACTTAACCTTGTACACAATTACGAAGATTATGGTTTATACGATACTGTTGAGCGATTAATTGCGAAATATCCTGACATAAAAGTAAATGATTTATTAACTGAAGAAGTTGATGTTATTTATAAAGGTATGGATTCAGCAGATTATGCAAAACTAAGCTCAGAAATAGCTAAATATAAAGCATTAAGTCATAGACAATTAAGTTATGAAAAACATTTTGCTGGTGCAGACGCAAATGGTTTAGGTTGGGCAAGATTGAAAACAGTTACTCAGCCTGATGGAACACGAGCAATATCAGTTACTGAAATTCAATCATGGAAATCATCAAGGTTTAATGTTGAAAAAGATAGAGTTCCATTATCTAAAATAAAAGAATGGCAAGAATTTGAAGGCATGATTGACCAGTATAAAATTTTAAAAGAAAAACAAGCAAGATTAAGAGTCGATAATGCTGATGATGCAAAAAGAAGTATTGCTGATAACGATGTAAAAGAATATACAAAAAAATTACACGATTTTGCTGATAAAAATGACTTTTTAACAGAGTATTTGCCTTCAAAAGATGCGGCAGAACGTAGAATGTTAGAAGGTATGGACAATCCTTGGAACGGAAAGACGTTAAAAGTTGCACCTGGCACACCAAAATTCAATGAAAAACAATTTAATCAATTAATGGCTAGAATGATTCTTGAGTATGCATATAATACTGGACACGCAAGAATATTATTTGACGATAGTATTACATCAGTAGGACCAAGTATAACTCAAAATGTACTATCTCCTGATTTATTACATCGAGTTGATATAAATGCTATGTTATGGAGTAAAAATCAACTTGGTNAATATGAAATTTTGCCTATTGGTTTAAATAAAACTAATGATTTTACAACAATTTCAGAAAGTGATTGGAATATATTAAGTTCTAAATTTATAGCAAATGATATTGATCCATTATTTGACAAAATTTACGATCGCGAAAGGTTTAAAGCTAAAGACTTTGAGAGATTTTGGATTTATGGTGGAGCAAAAAAAGCTGTTGGCAAAAAGGAAACAACATATTTTGTTGAGCCTTATTTAAATGATTTAGTAAGCAATAGAATGACATATGACACTAAAGACAAACTTCGTCTTAATGTTCCAGGTCTTAATATAGAAGATATAGGCAGAATATATGGTAAAGATGTACAAGATGCAATTCTTACTGATGAAGTTGTAAGAAAAGGAAATCGTGGAGCTTTGCATTTTGGTAAATACCCTGAAAACACAAAATTAGATCCTGGTGGTAATTTAAGAAATATACTTGAAGGACCACAAACAGGTGCTTATTCGAAAATAAGGTATAAAGTTAATTTTGCAAGTGAGGCGACAAATAGCAATGCTGTTGTAGAAGAAGTTAAGTTTTCAGTACCTTATTACATGAAGCAGTTGTTTAAACAAATGCCAGAATATAAAGATGTAAATATAGAATTAGTTGCAACAAAATACGATACAACTGAAAAAGTGCCAAATTTAGTTAGAGTTATAGATGAAGCAGAATATGAAACTTGGTTAAATGAACAAGGAGAACTGACAAGACCAGAAGGAGATCAATTTATTCCACGAAAACAATTAGGCGATCGAGAAATATTAGATTTATTCAAAGAAAGTACATTTGATCCTTTTAATCCGTTAGATAGTGTATTTAAAAGTCAAGATGATTTTATACAAACAGTTATAAAACTTATGGAAGAAAATTTGGCTTTGAAAGAAAGTGAATTTCCAGAAATAAGAAATGTTGATATTCCATCACAACTTATTTATAAAAAAGCGTTTGCTATAGCTAAAGATAAATATAATGTATCTGACAAAGATGCGCATGAATTATTAGATGCTCTTAAAAGACGAAATATATCAGAAGATGATCAATATCGCGCAGATGTAATGCAGTATGAAGCACAACAATACTACGACCCTGACGACCCTTTTACATCAGAGCCAGATCCAGTTACTGCTGGAGATTTTGACGTAGAAGGCTATGATCGTGCATTTGCAATAGCATACGATGACGCAAAACACATTGATGCAATTACATTAGAACTTGATGGCAAGCCACTTACTATGCAAGATATTAAAAATGTTACTGATTTTGAAGTATTTAGAAAAACTAAGTCAGGTGTTAAGGCAAGCACTAAGTTTATAAACGAATCTAAAATAATAATAAACGCATATAAAAATGCAGACGCACGTGATATGTTTCACGAAATCGGTCATGTTGTTATTCCTAGATTAAGAGAATTTTTAGATGAAGCAGAATACAATAATGTAAAAAAATACTATGGTGTTGTAGATGAAAAATGGACACGAAAGATACATGAAAAATTTGCAGATGATTTTATGGATTATCTTAGCGACCCTAACAGTAAGTTTTGGACTAACCCTAAAAACTCATACCTTAGAAGAGGTTTTGAATATTTAATTAGTTTCTTTAAAAGAATGTTTGGGTCAACAATTACTGAACGAACAGGTTTGTCTCCAGAAATTAAAAAACTTATATATGCGGTACACAAAAAAGTACCAGACGAAGGATTTAGTAAATTTGATAAAGAATTAGATTTTCCAATTGATCCACAATCAAGAGCAGTAATTGATAGGATAGAAGCAAGCAATGCAAGAAAAGTTAGCAAGATTGAACGTATTGAAGAAATTATAAAACGTAGATCAAGTCCTGATAGTGATGGTAAGGGCAGAAAACCTAGAACACCATATGAAGAAATGTACGAAGATGGCGATGAACCATACAAAATTTTATATCAACACTTTTTGCCTAACCATGAAGAAACTGTAAATGTTGGTATTATGCGACAACTAGAAGGTGCGCACAATGCTATACAATCTCAAAACGAACAATGGGTAAGAGAAACACAAAAAGCAATTTACGATAAGTACAAAATTAATCAAGATAGTTTAACTACTGATTTAGATTTGTATGGTACTGAGACAGATACATTAGATTTGTATGCGGCATTGCATGGTGAAATATTAGTTTCAGATCCTGCATTAATAACTAAAGATATGAAAATTATAAATATTAGTGGTCAGCAGTTTGGAATAAAAACACCTGTAAGTATTAAAGAAGCTAGAGACACATTAACACATGAATGGAAGCGAGATTTATTTAACAGAATAACTGTTATGAGGCTAGAAGAAGAAAACGAAATGTTAGACTTCTTNTCAGACACATTTAGNGCAATTGATGTNGCAGGTTGGGATCCAGTAAGACTTGGATTTAATGCAGAAATATTCTTTGAAAAAATGATGGGTATACCTAATTACTTTCCAAGAATGTGGCAAGATAAAGGCGGTAAATTTTTTGGTCCAGGCAAAGCTGGTAGCATGCCAAGGTTTGCTAAAGCTAGAGCAGACAGAACTTTTATAGAGTTAGTTGCACCTAACGCTAGTTATGATTATGAAGGATTGTTGCCAAGCGTAGCTGATCCATCAATTATGATGGCAACTAGAAAAATGTATGGTGCAAAATATAGAGAATTGCAAATAATGATGAACACATTAGAAGAACGTGGGTTAAGAAAAACACTTGCAGATCTTGAAGATATGGGTTTATCGCAAACTGAAATAAATGATAATTGGATGATACCACAAATTGGTCCACAATTTGAAGGCATGTTAGTTCCAGGCAAAGGTGGAGAATTTGTATACACTCCTAAATATTACGTTCCAAAAAATACAGCTAAATTTTTAGAAAATATATATGGCGTAGAAGTTACTGGTAGAGGGTTTAGGTTGTTTGATATGTTTAATATGTTTGGTAAACAAATTAAAGTTGCATTTGCACCATTACAGCATATTGATATGTATTCAAGAGCAATTGCGTCTAGCACAGCAGGGTTGGTATTTGAAACAGTTACAGGTGGTTTTGTTAGAGACCCAGTAAGATACGGACGACAAGTTTTAAAAACTGTAACAGCACCAGTATCAATAGCATCAGATATATTTTTATCTAATATCCCTATGGTTGGTAAAAGGTGGAGAAATAGATTAGCTACACAATTGGCATCAGATAACTTTGTAAGTCCTAATTTAAAAGGAGAGGCTGGAAAAGTAACATACAAAATGCTTGAAGAACAAGGAGCTGGTGTTAAAGGTGATAGAGGTATTATTAATGGAGTTACAGACAGCATTAAAGGATTTAAGGAAGCTAATCCTAATTTTGGAAAAAGAATGTTAAAACAAATAAATGCAGTTAATAATTTCTTCCAAGGTGGATTATTTGAGGGTACATATAGATACACACAAATGCATGCTATTAAAAATTATGCTTTGCCGTACTCTCAAAGAGTAAACAAAGGTTTTACTGCACAACAACATGCGGCATGGGCGGCATCATACAGCAATAAACAATTTTCTACATTAGGTTTATATCAAGAATGGTTTAAAGGTGCTAAAGCTCAAAAAATTGTAAATGGTTTGTTTTTTAGTCGTATTGAAAACCAAGCACTTATAGAACAAGGTATTGAAGCTTTAGGTTTTAAAGCTGGTACAAATAAAGCATGGGATCCTAAAAGAGCGGCATTTTTTGCAAATAATTTTGTAGGCTTTTGGTTATCTTTTTACATAATAGGTAACTTAATAAACATTAACGCACAAATAAATAAATTTGGTATGCCAAAAGATCAAAAAGATTTTGAAGATAATTATTTAATGAAAGATGATCAGATGGTTCCGTTGCAAAAAAGTCCTACTGATGAGGGCTTTCCGTTAACTTATAATTCTAATTTTATGTCTCCAATAGTTGGATATTTTGGAAGAAATGGACAAGCTGTATATTTAGATCAAGTTGGTCAGATGGACACAATATTTAGATATTTTAACCCTATTGATGCATTACAAGGCAGATTAGGTGTTTTACCAGCAACTATAATGAGGCAATACACAGGAACAACTTTTTTTGGTCAACCATTTGAAAATAAATGGATGAGAGCAACGCAAGCTATATCTGATCTTAGTTTGCCATGGATGGCTAACAATGCATTAAATGTTACTGCAACTAAATACCCTCAAACTCAAAAATACATACCACAATCAGAAAAAAGATTAGGCGTTGCAGGTCAAACTGGTCAATTCTTTGTAAACTTGCGTGCAATAAATAACACAAAGCTAAAACAATTTGCAGTTGATAGTTACAAACGTGATTATGTAATGACAGGCGATACTTTTATGACAACTTTTAAAACTGATTGGAATTTATTATCTAATAAACAAAAAGAAGAAGTATTAAATAAATATCCACAAATAAGAGATGAATTGAATAGGCGTAAATTTGAAAATAACTCTCTTGAAAGAATACAAGCATTACCTGAAATAGAAAAAGGTGTTGCAATATCAGAGTTTAACGCAATACGTGAAAACGAGAGAATAAGGTTGCAAATAGGTATAATTAATGAGTTTGTAAACGATTTAGGCAGGTTTGGTTCTCAAGCGTTTGAAATGGCGCAAATAGAACGTGGTTCAGACATTGAGTACAGAAAATTGCAATTACTAAATGATGCTTTAGCAGATGTTGATCAAGATTATTATGCAGGCAAAGATGCAATAAAGCTATACAATGCCATGGATGAATATGAACCAGAAACATCAGATGAGAATACAAAAGCTATGTCAAATTATTATGATCAACAAAAAAGATTTACATCAGAAGAGTCTGGCATATTTATGATAGAAGATTGGATTGAGTTTAGAGATAAAGAATTTATGCCATCGTTAACAGAAAGCCAAAGAACATTTATTGAAGATAATTTAAAACCAAGTGATGTAGTAGGTTTGCAAGAATATTATGACTGGAGAAACATGGCATATGAATCTGGTTATTCAAGAGAATATTTTGAAACAAAATTATATCTACAGGAACGCTTAAAGGATATGTTAGAACAAAGAGATGCGATTCCTGATGATAAATATATTGACTAATTAACAATTATAACGCAAAATATTGCGTATGAAAGGAAATAAGAGATGGTAACTGAACAGACCCCATCGGGAGATTCAGCAAATCAACTTCCTAAAGATGAGGATAATATAGAAGATATTACTTCTACAGAACCTCAACAGGGAGCGGGTGAGCAAACTGAAACTGGTGCGGCTGACCAAACTCAAGGTCAATCGCCTGAACAACGAACTTTTAGTGCAGAGGAGTTCTCTAAATATCAGTCTAAGACTGATAAACAAATTAGTGATCTAACCTCACAATTGCAAGAAGAGCGCGCAACTAGGGAAAAAGCCGAGGAACAAGCTAGAATGTCTGGTTTGGAAAACGAAGTTGCAATTTTCCAAGAACAGGAAAAGCAAAAAGCTATGACGCAATACGGCATGGATGAAAATCAAGCTGATTCGTATGGCAAGCAACAGGCAGATATGATGAAAAATTTATATCTGAAAGATATGGCGGCGAAAAGCACACAGCAACAGTTAGCTGAACAATCTAGGGTAAACGAAGAATTATCTGGTAAAGCTTTAGTGAATGAAGTAGCGAATAAATATAATATTCCTGCTAATGAATTACAAGCTCTAGGTATTACAAATGCGGAAGCTTTAGATAAGATGGCGCAAGTTATTGCGGATAACAATAGGTTAAAAGCACCAACTGCACCACCACAGCAATTTGACTCAAACTATGCTGACTCTGCCGTAGCACCAACAGACGCTGAAAGTGTTGTTGATCGGTACAATGATGGCGACCCAAATGTTTCATGGGAACAATTTGTGGAAGCTGGCAAAAAATTAGGAATGAAATTTTAATCTAAGGAGATACAGATATGGCTTCTATACAGACGTCAAGTTCTGGTAACTTAGGATCGATACAGAGAACTGTAATATCTCAAATGAGATATACAGAAGAACACAACATGCCTGTTGTAAACCTAATTGAGAAGTTTACTTTGAGAAAAGGTGAAAAGCAGATCGATATTCCAAAAGCTGGACAGATGACAGCATCTGACTTAGTTGATGGTATTGACATGACAGATAGCGAAGATATTGACGCTACTGTTGTAACTGCAACAACAGCAGAGGTAGGTCTGAAAGTTATCATTACAGATAAATTAGCAAGACAATTCAACCAAGACGTATTTGGCGTTGTAGGACGACAAATGGGTGATGCAATGGCTAGAAAGAAGGACACAGACGCAATTGCGTTATTTCCATCTTTAAATAGCGGAACTGCTTTTGGTGAGGATAACAAAGATTTAAGTTATGCAAACGCTTCTGCGGCAATCGCAAAAGCAAAAGCAAATAAATTTGGTGGTCCACTATTCGTAGTACACCACCCTAACGCAATTTACACTCTAACTAAAGATGCGGCACAACTTGCCACTACTGGTGCGCAATTGCCTGACGCTTTTGCACAAGCACAAGTTAGAAATTTCTACACAGGTGTAAGAATTAACCAAGTACCATTCTTTGAAGATGGAAACATTGAATCTGTTTCTGGTGCTACAAATGGTGGTTATGGTGTGATTGCAAACAAAAGAGCTTTAGGACACGTGTCCTCACAAGCTAGAAGAGTTGAGAGACAAAGAGATGCGTCTCTTAGGGCAGTAGAATTAGTAATTACTGAAGATTATGGTATGTTTGAAGTAGATGATACTTTAGGCGCGGCTATGTACTACAGAATTAACGATTTAGCTACTAATGCATAATAGGAGGATAAATGCCAACAGATAAACAATTACAAGATATGCTTAACTCCAGAGGTTACGCTGTTCGTCCACTTGAAATGGGTGGTAGACCAAAAATAACTATTTGGAAAGAAATGCAAAGGAATTTTGATGATGGAACCAGCGAAACATACTGGGCGCCACATCCAAATATGCCTGGAGATGCAAGTTCCATTAAAAGTTATTTAGCTAAAGGTTTTG
>FUFK010051136.1_pt1 | contig 11404 bp, 9 predicted proteins | sample 1021851 | NCBI WGS metagenome assembly FUFK01 (sample SAMEA51879418, study PRJEB19060) | metagenome
ACCGCAGCCCCCATCTCAAGCAGGGTCACGGGAGTTGTCAGTGTGTTAGGCAGGCATAATCTGAAGAGCGACACAATTTGCCTGATATTCGCAAATCTAGACTGGCTCAACTGTTTCCATTGAGTGATTCGCACTAACCTGTAGCGTCGAGCCTTCAGCAAACTCGGCCTGTACAAAGATGATGATCGGGCGGAGAGAATGTAAATAAGAGCGGCTTTGCCGGCTCAGATCCGAGCGCACTACCTGGACACTGAGTCGAGGCGCTTAAGAGATATTCACTGCAAAACAAGTCTTGCAAGCCGGACGTCTTGCTACCACCATAATGTGTTAACACGAAGGATCTTGCGACCTGGTTGCTTCTACCGTAAAAACAGGCACAGCCATGACCCGACCCGTTCTGATTACCGTGGCGCCCAACGGCGCCCGAAAACTCAAGCAGGATCACCCTGCGCTTCCCATCTCACCCCTCGAACTGGGCGCCACGGCAGCCTCATCATTGGATGCAGGGGCCGCAATGCTCCATCTTCACGTACGAGACAAGGCGCTGCAGCACAGCCTCGACCCTGAACTGTATCGTGCAGCCATAGCAGAAATCAGGCGACAGGCAGGCGCGCAACTTATCATCCAGATCACCACTGAAGCGGTCGGAAAGTTTAAACCAGAAGAACAAATCGAGAGTGTGAAACAAACCCAACCTGAAGCGGTCTCCTTGGCAATACGAGAGCTGATTCCTGACCACACATTTGAGTCAGCTGCAGCAAAATTTCTCCTGTGGCTGTATCAGGAACGCATAGCACCACAGTGGATTCTTTATGACCAGGACGACATAGAGAAGTTTAAGTCATTCTGCACCAGAGGGCTGATCCCCGATGAGCTGGTGCATGTGCTGCTGGTAATTGGGAGATACCATGAAACTCAGCAGTCTGACCCTGCCGAACTGGAGAAGCTGATCCCGCATGTGGACCCGAACTGGCTCTGGTCAGTGTGCGCTTTCGGTTCGGAAGAAGGTCAGTGCATGAAAAGAGCAGTAGTACTTGGCGGACACTGCCGCGTGGGTTTTGAGAACAACCTTGAGGTTGCGGATGGCAGACAAGCAGCCTCAAACACCGAATTGGTCGAGGCCACCGCGCAGGCGATCAAAGCCTCAGGCAACATCGTTGCCGATGCCGATACAGCTAGAGAACTTTTTAAGATCGCGCCGCGCCGGTAGAAACGTCTGTCGGTCAGTGAGGACGAACAGAAAACCGGTAGCCTGCTCCTCGAACCGTTTGAACGAGCTTGGCATAATCAATAGCGGTGTTTTCGATTGAGGATAAGGCCTTGCGCAAACGGCGAATGTGCACGTCTATCGTGCGCTCTTCAAGGTATACGTTGACGCCCCAGACAGCATCTTGAATATGATCCCGACTGAACACCTTTTCCTGATTCAACATAAAAAACTTCAGAAGCCGAAATTCGGTCGGCCCCATTTCAAGCGGTTTATCCTCAATCGAGATGCGATGGCTGGTAGGGTCAAGCAGAAGGTCAAAGACCTGCAGTGCTTTATCTTTTTGCCGGCCGTTAGCCCGACGCAGAACCGTCTTTATACGCGCCACCAACTCACGAGGTGAAAAAGGCTTGGTGATGTAATCATCAACGCCTTCACTCAAGCCCTGAACTTTATTGTCCTCAGTGGCTTTGGCCGTCAGCATAATTATGGGGAGACTGGAAGTAATTTCATCTCGTCGCAGCCTGCGAGCAAGCTCAATTCCGCTACCACCGGGCAACATCCAGTCCAGCAGAACGAGATCTGGCTTGTTATCAATAACGGAGATGTGAGCTTCGCGGGCGTCGGATGCACTTATTGAACTAAATCCAGCTAGGTCAAGTGTTATACCGACCATATCTCGAATGGCAGCCTCATCATCTACTATAAGAATAGTGGACTCGCTCATAATAATTGCTCCAGCCTAGACGTAATCTCCGACGGACGAAAGCAGCCCGTCGGAGGTTCGATGTCACAGTTCACACTGTTTAGAATGTGAAAGAGTTCAGCATAAAAGTCGGGTTACTAGCCATAGAGATTTATGTCCTTATTACTGACCATCGTATCCATGCTAAGCGCCTCTNGACTGGACTAGAATGAGTAGTCCAATTGGAAACTGAACTCGCGACCCCTGTTATAGCCAAAATTCACATAGCCGGCTTGTGTGATCTCATTACGTTGATCCGTTAAATTTCTCGCTTTAAGGGTCATTGCCAGATCATCGGANAAATCCCGAATAAATACGAANTTTAGCTCGCCAAATGGCTGCTCGACTAAATTAGGTGCGGTCTCTATTCCAACCTCGTAGATTCTCTCACCATAGTAGTGATAAAGCAGAGTGGCGGTTGTGCCGGATACGGGCTCATAACCAAATTGGAAATTAAAAAGATAGTCAGACTGTCCCTGCAAGGGCCTGGAAGAAGACGTTAANACCCCAAGGTCTTTCTCGGCTATGCTGACCTCTGAATCGATCACAGACGCATTAGCCTGAATGTAGAAGTCTTCACCGATGCCATTNAGGAATCCATCTCCGAGAAAGTCTAGTCGCTTGTAGACCTCAAACTCTGCACCCGCATTATCGGCGCCTTGAGCNTTAATATAAGTCCCNGCTCTCTGGGTACTGCCTACTATTGAGGCCTCTATCGGATTCGTGAACTCTTTGTAAAATAGCCCTGCCGACACATAGTCACTGAACCCAAAGTACCATTCCCACCGGAGATCGAAATTCTCTAGCTCGGTAATTTTAAGATTCGGATTGCCAATGATATCCCGGCCATTTATTGGATTGGTGAACGCCGCAGGCGACAACTCGCGAAAATCCGGCCTCGAAACAGTCTGACTGTAGCCCAGCCGAAACTGGTGGTCGCCCGCGATGTAAGTCAGGCTGACGGACGGCAGGAGTTTATCAGTTTCCTGGGAGGCCCTGGAGCCAATACCTGGTCGGAATAAATCAAACGTATCGACAAACTGTTCAAATTTTTCCTGCCTGCCACCAAGAGTAAACCGCAATCTATCATCGAAGTTAAATTCTACTTCGCCATACACTGCATCAAGCGTATTCTGAGCCTGATAATTATCAGTCGGACGGGTTATTTCGCGAATCGTAAAGCCGTTAGACACAATGTTTGCTGGCACGAGTATTTCTTCCAGCGGCCTAACAAGCAGTTCAATGTCATTTGCCACTGCNCCCGCGAATGCGAAACCAAATCTGCGAATCTCAGATTCNCTCTCCTTCTCAACATNCATGTATCCCGCCCTGGTGGTAATAGTAGAGCCACCAGGACCACCGTAAAACGTCATGCTCAGATCAAGGCCGAAGTCCTGAACTTCGTCGTCGAGTGTGCTCCAATTCCTAAGGTTACCATCGACCCTGGAAGAGAATTCGCCATTATCGCGCCGGTATATGCGCTCGTCGGGAGCATCCCGCTCCGCATTAATCTTACTTAGCCGCCAATTTACGGTAAGTTCATTTAACTCTGGGAAGTAGTGATCTCCCTGTATTTGGTTAGAAAATAGTTCACGTTCGATCCACCTGGACTCATTCAATTCAACGTCCAATGAATCCTCCACAAACCCTGTGGCGCGCCCAACTAAATTGTCTGTTTTCCTGAGGACCACGGACGTGAGACGGACGTTGTGGTTGAAGTTAAAGTCTATACCTGTAGTAAAGATGCCGCTTGTGTCTATGCTGTGCTCCGTTCCTGTCCACGTCAGACCGTCGAATTGCATCATTCCATCGGTGCCTGGAACCCAGCTGTTTCGCTCAATGACGTCGGTGTCCCAGCTGTTTGAGTAATTAACCGCAGCCAAGTAATTTACCTTCGCACCGGACTCCCCGATCTCGTGAAAATTCCCCGTGGAGAGCGTTAGTGAAGCGTTGGGAGGCAGTTCCTTTAACTCGGGGGTATATTGATTTTTAAAACTTCGGCCTACCTCGTCTAGTTGCTCTTGGGGAATGCCGACTCCAGAGAACGGGCTGTATTTTCGTAGCTCTTGGCTGTTGGCGGTCGCGTCCTGCAAGGCTGCAGACTTATCACGCCACCCATCATCCATACCGAGCCAATCGGTATCTCCACCACTCATGTGCAAACCATCTTTGAATGCGACGTTCTGAACCATACCAGTCGAGCCTGTCACATTGAAAAAGAACTCATCTATAGATTTCTTAGTGCGCATTTGCAGAACGCCACCACCGAATTCACTGGGGAACCGCGCCGAATAGGTTTTTTGGACGAGCACGCTGTCTAGCACCGCCGTGGGAAAAAGGTCGAGTGGAACGACCCGGTTGATGGGCTCTGGGCTCGGCAAGAGCGCTCCATTCAACAGCGTCGTGGAATATCTCTCACCCAGACCGCGGACGTAAACATATTTACCTCCCACTGTAGAAAGACCCGATACCCTCTTGAGGCTCTCCGCAATATTAGCGTCACCAGTGCGAGTAAACTCTTCTGAGTTAACCACGTTAGCGACGGCATCCGTCGAGCGCTTCTCATCTGGCACGAACTGGCCGATAACAGATATTTCCTCAATCTGTTGCGAGCCGTTCTCATCTGCAAGTTGAGCTTGCGCGGAAAATATGGTGGCGGAGACGGCAAGGAGTGCGCATCGTTTGAGGTTAAACATATGAAGGGCCTTCGAAACGAAAATTTCGAGGGCATATTATGTCTTTTATGTGACAGAACGGTGACACAGATCAATCAGTACGAATCCAATTGAAACGCGCTTTATGGTAAAAACAGGGGAGCGCTAAACGCTCCCCCGCGAATACCAATTGCGTTGTTCGGTCTAGTCGTAATCGTAAGACCAGCCCTTTGTCCAATCGGAAGTGTCATCCTTCACGCCACCGATATGGTCTACAGTATCAAAGAATGTCCCGAGACCAGTAGTTACAGTCTTGGCATTTATTAAAGAACCGTTTGTCCAACCGTTGGGGCCGCCCAGGTCAACTGAGCCGGAAGTAGTGCCTGNTTGGGCTGCAAACCATTCCGCGGTCGTAAAGGTGCCACTACCCGAGAGCGCCGCCGCACAGGCGGTCGTAATGTAAGAGCGCTCCATTTTTAAAGTCCCNTTGAGAGTCGCAGCTGAAGATCCCGATTGGGAGAAAGTTTCATCACCCGCAATCAGGATGCACCCTTCAGTGGATTCAATCACACCTCCAACGACTGAGTTATACATCTGCATCGCTGTGCCGGCTTTGAGCTCGAATGCGTGGCCGCTGCTCTTTTGGGTGGAGCTGGTAATGCAAGTCAGGTTTGAGATCGTGGGATTAGAGCGCGGAGTGGCAATTGGGTTTGCCCCAAGGTTGTCAGCCTCGATACAGTTATCTCCAGAGGTGGTGTGCTTGATCACCACGTGCTGAAGGTTGCCAGTCCAGCCGTTGGTCCAGTCAAGGGCGTCGTCGTCTTGGCCTGTAATAAGGATGTGCTTTGCATTGACAGTCCCGCCGTAAAACTCGATGCCGTCATCGGCCCCATTGTGGCTGTGGATGTAATCGAGAGTCGTCCCGCTACCGACAGCGTGCAGTGAAATCGTGTTCAATTCGTCATCTGCCGTGATTGGATAGCCTGCGTAACGAATCTGAACATATGTCATCGATCCGCTGTTATCAGAATCGTTAGGGCTCGTGCCGCCGCCGTATTCGCCCGTAGAGCCCTCGCCCTGCGCGAATCCACTGGCGGTATTCTGGGTTGCGGAACCGTTGATCGCGACGCCGCCCCATAACCCCCGAGCGTTCAGAACATCGAGCGAGCCATCATCTTGGCTGGAGGTCATAATGATCGGCTTGTCTGGAGATCCATTGGCAAAAATCTTACCGCCGCGGCTGACCACGAGAGCCGACTGACCTCCCTCGGATATAATGTTCACACCTGGATCGATCGTTAGACTCACCTTGTCCGCGAACGGAGTGTTTACGGTATTGTTGCCAACAAATACGGTACCCGAGAAGAAGTAGGCATTGTTAGCGGTCAGATGCATGTCTGTGGTTATGGGGTCACCGACTGGGAGGTTGCAAACCGGCAAGCCATTATAGGTCGCGGAATTCGCAGTCGTCCCCGTTGGGCATCCGCTTGGGGTTGTACTGATCGCAACTGCTGCCGCTGTTGTGTTGTATGTAATATTTGAGATATCGCCGTCAGTGTAGTACGCGACATAGACTTTTAATGTTGTCCCCGTGAGATTGGTGTCCGTACCTATAAAATTATCGAGTATNGTGATGTCTTCAGACGCTGTGAGGGTCTTTGTCTTGTAGGCCTGGATGTTGGCGAGATCAAGCGGCACCCAGATNCCCCCGGATAANAGNTTAAAAGTTCCTAAACCTTCAACCTCGAGTGCAACAACAAGAGAGCCAGACTTGCCTACNTCGGCACTTTCCGGCTTGATCGTTGCAACGATATCGAAGGAATCAGCGGCAGGCATAACGGCCTGGTATGAAGCTCTGTTGTTGAGTGTACCGCCTATCTGTATCTCTGCACCCGTTTTGGGTCCAGTGAGTGCGAAAGCGGGAGGCTGCGCAGCCTGCGAAGCTGCAGAGGCTATGCCAAGAGCAACGCCNCTGGCGATCGCACTAAGCTTTATCTTAGATACTTTCATGTGTTCTCCTGTCCGAAACAACGTAAATTAGAAACGCCTCGCAATAATATTCCGCTTGTATTTCATTTCTGAGACCAAACCATTTCACTTTTATGACAAGCAAATGGACGCGAGCGAGTCATTGTTTCCAATAATTAACGCTAGGTCTTAAACTCTGGGCTCCATAACAATTCTNGGATAAAGATTCACNACTCCNATGCAATCCAATACTTCAGCNGAAAATCANGCTCTANGTATCGAAGCTCAACCAATAGGGCTCTTTGAGACCCCGATTGCCTATGGAAGACTTAAAGATGCTGATGCAGTAATGAGAGAATTGGAGGAGGTAATTAGGAAGCGCAAAACCGTATCAAAGGGGCTTAGTCGATCTAACCTGGGAGGTTGGCACTCCGAAAGTGACATGCTCGAATGGGGTGGCCCTGCGGCACAAAGGCTTGCTGAGGCTGCAGTCAAAATTGCCAAACGGATGAGTCACTTTAAAGAGTCCTCGACGGAAGACCGCCAATGGATTGTGCGCATGTGGGCAAACGTGACTCCTGCGGGTGGGTTAAATCTTTTACATAGTCATCCAGGCAATCTGTGGGCTGCTGTGCTCTACATTGATATGGGCCATGAAAAAGAGCAGGATCCCGGTGACGCGGGAGGAAATTTTTATCTGGAAGATCCGAGATTTCCAATGGCTGCGATGCGTGACACCGCCTTTCGAATTCGGGGGATCGACGGCCAGCCTCAGCAGTACCAGACAGAAATTCAACTCCAGCGAGGGAATCTCATCTTGTTTCCGGCATGGCTGCGGCATGGAGTTCGAACACATACCGGAAATAGAGAACGGATTACTATCGCAATGAATATCGACGCCGTGAGTAAAGACGTGAATCTATAAGTTGGTGGGGAGCTCGGGTAGTAAGGTCGCCTTCAAGACGCAAGAGCGCTGAAGGTGACCGAACTAATCAAGAACTAGTGCGCAGCTGCCGAGGTCGCTCTTCGAAAGCGATAGCGGATAAACGGATTGAGTAAGCGGGCCAGTCCCTTGGTAAAAGTCAGCGGGCTGTCCATCACGGCAAAGCAAAGGCATCCCTCTTCACTGGCAGGCCGATGCAAATCTTTGGCGGTGCGTACGACGAAGTCACCTGGCTTGTAGTGTCCGAGCTCGTCCTCGAAACTACCGTCCAGCACCAGCGTAACCTCGTTGCCCTGATGCTTGTGCACGGGCACTTGACTACCGGGCTTCATATATAAGAACTCGCACTGCGTCTGACCATCTAGTGTCACAGTTGCCTGATTGATGCCGCCGGCGAGCTGTCTCCAGACCAAACCGTCCGAAGCAACCTTCGCGAGCGCGCGGGGCAGCGTTACGCTGTGATCTAACATGTGGATTTCGGACACACTGTCCGCCGTAGTGCGGTCACCTTTTATTTGCGGGTGATCCACAATACTGTCGATCATTGCGGAAAAATTGATGCTGCTTGCCCTACGNTCCGGCGTGCTTCTGAGCCACTCTTCGGAGGCGGCCTCTTCAAGCTCACTAACCGATTTGCGGCAGATAGCACAGAGCTCGACGTGAGCGGAGATGACCACGTTCATGCCGGGTGAAAGAGTGCCTTGAGCGAAGCCCTCGAGCTGTTCAGGTGTAGGGTGATATTTAGCGTCGATATTCATACTTCGGTACCAACCATTTGTCTCAATTTTCCCACTCCGAGTCGGAGCCGTGACTTGAGCGTTCCGAGCGGAATCTCCAGCACGGCGGCAGCCTCTTCGTGAGTACGATCGTGGATGTAGATCTGTTCAACAACTGCCCGCTGAGCGGCGGGTAGTTGACCGTAAAAACTTTGTATTTTGCTGACCTCTACTTCCATGGTGCCCTCTTCCTCATGCACCAGCTGGGAATCTATATCAGACTCTTGCGGCCAGATGTCATCTGCGCTCACGGTCGCGGGTTGACGTTTCATTTTACGCAAAATGTCGAAACATCGATTTCTCGTAAGAGTAAAAATCCAGCTTTGGGCTGTGCCCCGGTCCAAGTCGTAAAGCGGTGCTTTTTGCCACACCGTCAGCATGGCCTCCTGCACGAGGTCGTGGGACAGCTGTTCGTTTCGGGTCAGCTTCATTCCCATCGCGTATATTTTGTTGGAGAACCGAGAAAACAGAGCGTTGAAGGCCGCACGGTCTTGGTGGTTGCCCACCGCAATCAACAATTGTTCATCACTATCCGAGCCATCGCTGGCGACTCTAGGTGCAGGCGAAGTTGTCGGTTTTTTTAACGATTTTTTGTTGACTAAAGAGCCCATAATCACGCTTCCAGCGCCAGAAACCACGTCTTCCATAACACCTTAAAACGAAATTCAGAGGGTTACGGNTCANTTGGAATAAGCTGTAGTTGTAGGGGTGATCTAAACAGTAACAGACTCCGTTAAAAGATGATACCAGTAATAGTAGGCACTTTGACTCCATGACACCGACTCCTGAACTCAAGTCTGCACAGAATCTGACCAGCGCAGACTACTTGGCGTCCCGCGTCAAAGAGGCCTATCAGAGCCTAGGCACGGAGAACTTGTCAGATGTAGAGTCGTTGTACGCCTCGGACATCTACTTCGAAGATCCGCTACACGCCGTGCAGGGCAGACCGGCTCTTATGCAGTATTTCACCAAGCAATTTGCCAACCTGCACAAGTGCGCATTTAAGTTTCATTCGACCATCGTTAACGACACCGATGTGTTTATGACCTGGACCATGTTCCTAAATCATCCAAAACTACGAGGGGGCGAAACTGTCCGAGTAGAAGGTGCAAGCTATCTGCGCACGCGAAACGGAAAGGTCTACTACCACCGCGACTACTTCGATCTGGGATCTATGTTGTATGAGAACGTCCCACTACTCGGTCGCATCATCAGAAAGCTCAAATCACGTCTCGGACAATGAACATACTGATTACCGGCACCACCTCCGGTATCGGTCTGAAACTGGCACAGGATTATCTGTCAGCAGGGCACACAGTCCACTGCTGTGGGCGTAACAAGGCAATACTGCAAGATCTGGTCACAGCATTCGGCGAACGAGCAAAGCCTATCAGCTTTGACGTGCAAAACCGAGAGGACTGCCTGGCCTTTCTCAGCGCCCTACCCGAGCTAGACTTGGTCATTTTAAATGCTGGAACCTGCGAATACATCGATGCCAGCAATTTCGATGCCGCCAGTTTTGAAAGGGTCATTCGCATCAATTTGATTGGTCTTGCGAATTGCCTCGAAGCGCTGATTCCTAAATTAACGGCCGGCTCCAGTTTGTCACTGATGGGCAGCAGTTCAAGCTACCTGCCACTGCCAAGGGCGGAGGCCTACGGCGCATCGAAGGCAGCAATCGAGTATCTTGCGAAGACACTCGCTATCACGCTTGGAAAAGACGGGATCCACGTCAGTTACATTGCTCCGGGATTTGTCGAGACACCTTTGACCGACCTCAATGACTTTCCGATGCCGATGCGGGTAAATGTCGAATTCGCATCGCGGCGGATACGACAGGGCCTCGAGCAAAGGCAGAGCGAGATCCATTTTCCGAAGTTGTTTACCGGCTTAATGAAAACACTCTCCTTACTGCCATTCGGCTGGCAACGATTTTTACTTAAAAAGGTCTTAATTCCATAACTCCCNTCACATCCATCTGGCAGCCTGGACCGTTAGAACCGGGCTGATCTGAGAAGAGCAATAAAAATGACAAGGCAGCGCATCGCAATTATTGGCAGCGGCATCTCAGGACTGACCTGCGCTTACCTGCTCTCGCGCGAGCACGACATCACGGTATTCGAGGCGAACGACTATATCGGTGGCCACACCCACACGGTTCCAGTCGAGACTACTTCCGGCAGCTATGAAATCGACACCGGTTTCATCGTTTGCAACGACCGCAACTACCCCAATTTCCTGAGTTTTATGGCGAAACTGGGCGTCGCGCTACAAGCAACAGAGATGAGCTTCAGCGTCCGCAACGATGCTGAAAATCTCGAATACAACGGTCACAATCTGAACACGTTGTTCGCGCAGAGGGCCAATCTGGTCAGACCAAAATTTATCCGTCTGGTAACCGACATTCTCAAATTCAATAAGGCCAGCAAGCTGGCAATTACTTCGAGTGATATTATTGACGTCACTCTGGATGAATTTCTTCNGGCACAGAACCTGGGTCGCGGGCTGCGGGAAAACTATCTGCTACCGATGGTTGCAGCCATCTGGTCCTGTAGCGTAGCTCAGGCGGGTCAATTCCCGCTAAGCTTTTTCCTCAGATTTTTTCTGAATCATGGTCTGCTCGACATCAAGAACCGGCCTCAGTGGTTTGTGTTGAAAGGGGGATCGCACAGCTACATCAAACCGATGACAGCCCGTTTTGGGGATCGCATCAGGCTGAACGCCCCGGTCCATTCGNTGACCCGTGANGAAGACTCGATAACCATCACATCCACCACTGGCACTGAACACTTTGACGAAGTGATACTGGCCTGTCACAGCGACGAGGCACTGACGCTACTGAAGGACGCGAGTGATCTCGAACAGGAAATACTGAGCAGCATGGGCTACCAGGAAAACAGCGTCATCCTCCATACTGATGACAGCTTCATGCCAAGCCGCAAACTTGCCTGGGCGAGCTGGAACTTCCTCGCTGGAGAAGGCGGCGAGGGTGCGGAGCAATTAGATGCAACGGAACTCGCGAAACAGTTGAAAAAGGCTATTGATACGGGGGAAGTGACGGTCGAGACACTTGGCGAAAATGTAGTGATCAATTTTCCCGAAGAAAAAACA
>FUFK010061876.1_pt1 | contig 11402 bp, 13 predicted proteins | sample 1021851 | NCBI WGS metagenome assembly FUFK01 (sample SAMEA51879418, study PRJEB19060) | metagenome
CATTATCTCCCCTGTCGATTATATTTTTTGAAGCTACGCTTCTCTTGTTTATTTTTATTTTTCTTATGAACTCTTGGTCGTTTCTTAGGTTTTGGTCTAGGTACAAAATCTTTAAACTTCCGTGCCATTATTATCCAAACAATGCTTCTATCTCAGCATCTGTTAATGCTTCCCCTGCTTTTAGTTTAGCTTTGCCAGATGTTTTTGCATTTGTTGTTGCAGTTTCTGCGTCTTTTAACTCTTGTATTTTTGCATTTACTACTGATTTAGTAGGTTTAGTAATTGAACTATCATGTACTATTAAAGTTTCATAACTTTGATCTTTACTACTAAAGCCAAACCATTGGCCAGGATGCATTTTTGCTAAAGCCATATTTAAATATTCTGTATCTGTCATCAAGTGTCTCCTAATCTTATAAATGAAAATCCTGTATTAGTTGATGTTGAATTACCCAAAGTATAAGTTTGAGTATTATTTACATCTATTTCAAATTTTACTTTATGAGTAGAGGTATTTGTAACATCAAGTATATGATGTGTAGTTACACCTCTATATTCAGTTGAATCAATACCACCTTGCCAACCTGATGCGGCTGGATCATAACTTGAATTATCAGTCGTTACCATAATATTAATTTTACTAAAATTATCTGATTGACCACTTTCTGTTTGAAAACTTGCTTGTGCTAAAATAAGCCAAATTCCTGTTGATGGAAATGTAAAAACTCCAGAACTTTCTGAAACAGCAGTTCCTAATCCTCCATACCCATCTGTGTCAATTTCTTCAATATTAGAAGTTATAGTAGCATCATTTTGAAAAGTTGTTGTAAGTCTAAACATACTTGCAGATGTAATCCCACCACCTTTAATAAGTGAGTAATCAATTCTTTTTAATGTACCAGCATCTGAGACAAGAAATTCATCCGTGTCTGCAGGTGCACTAGATAATTCTGTTGAACCAGAAATAATATCATTGTTAATTTTTGCAGCAGTAACAGAGTCAGCACCTAAAGCTGTAGCATCAACTTCTCCAGCTGTTAGATGTTCTGTACCAACTACATCATCTGCTATCTTAGCATCAGTAATAGCATCCGCTGCAATCTTTGCAGTGGTTACTGCACTATCTGGTAGTGATCTTGTGTTTAGTGTTATTATTGACATTGTTGCTCCTTAATTAATTTTATCTTGCTGTTGTTGGTACACCACCTGATGAAACGAATGGTGATTCTGCAAAGGCCATGTAGATGTAGGTTTGACCAGATTGATTTATTGAACCATCATTATCAATTACTTTTACTCCATTACTCATAAGTTCTAGTCTATCTGAAGCATATTCAGCATTATTTAAATTTGGAAATAAATGATGATTTAACTTATTGTAACCTAATCTTTTATTATCCATTAGTGTCCAATTATCAGCACCATCAATCTCTTTTAATAAAAAGAAAGCTGGCTTAAAACCAAGATAGATAAATGGGCCTCCACCTGATGCTACTCCATTTCCTTCGTAGCTTCCGAACTTGCTGTAGCCTTTTATTGATCGAAAACAATACGCAATCATACCCTCTGAGCCTCTATTAGTGTTTGAAGCCGCACCTACGCTAAAAATAGTGCTTGTAGGATTTGTATTTGCAAAAAAATCAGTATCAGTTCCAGCGGCAGAAGTTGAATTTAAACTAAGATTTTTATTAGCACCACCTAACTTTGTATGAAATGTAGTCCAATCAGTTGCAGTTTCTCTACACTTAAAAATTATCATTTCTGGAGTGCCTCCTAAGTTATGTGCTACAGATTGATTTGCACTACCTGATCCTGTAAAAGACACAATACTAAATCCAGCAGTTTGATTTGTTGAGCCTGAACTATCTAAAGTTCCAACACTTGTTGCACTTGCGTCATTAGTAAATGATGTTCCAGCTTTCCAATTCCATGCAACCATACCATTTCCAGCATCGCCACCCGTTCCTCTATGATTTCCAGTTGTAAATCCATCTGTATCAAATGATTTTATACTTTCTGCATTTGTACCTTCTGAAGCTGTGTCATTTGAAAATAATGTTTTAGTGCTTCCTCTAACTACATCATGTAAAGTGTGGTCATCTGCTACATCTCTATTTTTAATCCAAACAAAATCAGGTTGATGTCCTACACCTGTAACTGAAGTTGTTGCATCACTTGTTCCTGTCCAAGTTACAGTATTAAAATAATCTGTTGGTTTATCTATTGTAGTGTATGCCATTATCCATACTCCGCTAAGTTTTTAGTATTGAGTGCATAATGTCCTGATGGTACAGAATATTCAAAGTTTCCATAACCATTAGCATCACTATTTCCTGATGAAATTGAAAAATTTGGACTACCAAAATTAAATTCTCCATCTATTGCTGCATATCCATTAATAGCAAAATGATATGTTCCAGCTGGCAAAGAGGTTACTTGATAACCTTCTTTTACTCCATTTTTATAAAAATCTAATGTCATATCTTCTAAATCTAATTCCATTGATATGATGTCTCCATCTGTATAAGAATTTCCTGATGTATATAAATCACTTTGATTATTTACTATATTTCCATTGTTAGCATAATATCCCCATCCTTGACCTGTACTTTCATAACCAAGAGAACTATTAAAGGCCCAAGTTTCAATATCTTTAGCTATTCCAAAGTAAAATTGATTAGAACCACCTGAATCAACACATTTTGCTTCCATATACCATCTACCAGCACTAACTCCAATACTAGAAAAAGCATATCTAGTTGTCCATGATGTACTTCCACTTCCAGCAACAGCTTTTAAATTACCTTCTGAATAAGTAATAGCTCCATTATTTGGCTGTAAAGGATTTAATGTTGCATAATTATTAGTGCAAGTATCAGTAGATTGATCTACAGATGTAAGATTACTTACTGCAAAGTGATTATCATTACCACTTGTATCTGCACCCATACCAGAACTATTTTGACTTGTGCCTGTTTGTTTAAATTCTAAATAAAATCCATTTGTGCCAAAGGTTAATCCTGATACATCAATGGGTACCCATATGTTTGTGTTAGAATCAAATTCTCCAAATGATGTTGCGTCTAATTGTTGTCCATCAATCATTACTACTTCTGCCATATAGCCTGAATATTCATCAACTGTACCACCACCACCTTCATAGGCATAACTACTAACCACTGTCAATTCATTATTAAAAAATGTATCAAAATTTTGTGTTGGAAAACCTAGTGCACTTTCTGTTAAACTAACTTGTGAACCATTAACATAAACTTTTTGTCTATTTGCTTCAGTGCTTTGTGTAGTATCAATAGCAATTACTATGTTATACCATGCTGATAAATCTTTAAACATCATATCAGTATTCCATGTATAATCTGCACCAGCTATATCATTATCAAATTCTAATTGATCTGAATTATTAAAATATATCATTGAAGCAAAACCACTTTGATAATTTCCATCTGTCCATCCGCCAAATAAACCTGACTGACCTAAACTTGCTCTTTTTGTCCAAAAACTTAATGTCCAAGTTCTTCTATTACTTGCACTTGATGGAGAATGACTTAGATAATCAGACGAAGCACCATTAAATCTTAATGAGTTAGAAACTTCATAGCCACTTGATGCACTATTTCCTGGTAATATAAATGATACCATATTAACTTTCTAGTGTTGGAAGTTCACCTAATGGTCTCGTAACTGAACCATCCTCTTGTTCTGTGTATGTGTATAAAGTCTCAAGAGCTGGTGTATCACTAGCATTTGTAATAGCTGTTTCCATCTCAGCTGCTTTAGTTCTTACTGCTGCTCTATGAGTTGTAATAGATGATGGTACTGCTGTACCTGCATCTGCTTTTCTAACTATATACCAATCTGTTCTTTGAAGTTCCCCTGCAGCTTGTTGTTTAATTGTTCTAATTAATTTTGTTTTTAATCCTTCAACTGCAACATCACCTACATCTTTACCTTCTGGTATTTTACCATCTGTTTTATCTTGAGATGTCCATAGAGTATCTGCATGTGCTTTAGCTGTAGCTGTGCCCCACGATCTAGTTACTTTACCATCTGCAAATGCAAAAGATTCATTAGTATTAATATACCATTTTTCATCTTTACAATTTGTGCTATCTGTTTCTACTTCATATATACCAATAGCTTCTTTTTCATCTTTAGTCCATTTATAAAATATATCTTGTGGATATTTATTTTCATTTAGTGTAAACCCTTTAGGATGAGTAAATATTTTTGTAATAGATCCTGATTCTACTAATGCGTACATAATTCTCCTATGATAATGTTAAGTTAAGGTTTCTACCAACTTCTAACCATTTAGATCCGTTGTATTTAAAAATAAATAAATCACCTTTGTTAGCAGTAGTTGTTAATGTTGGGGCTGTGTCTTCTGTAAATTCGTATGTAGCGTTCCATGTTAAAGTTCTAGATCCTGTACCATCTTGAATAACTGTTAGTGCAATAAACTGACCTGCAGCTGGAGTTGATCCAGAAGGTGCAGCTAATGTTCTATTAGCACCTAGTGTAACTTTTGCAACTGGTGAAGCTATAACATCCCAAGTAATAGTTGATGCATCTGTTAATGTATCTTCTACATTTAATACAGCACCTGTAATTTTAGTTAATCCATTAGCATCTGCTGTTAAAGTTTTAGACGCAGCACTTGTACCTAGTGTTGTAATATCATTATAATTTATTTCTGCAGCTGTTGAACTAACTGCTGTGCTACCTAGTGTAAGTCCACCTTCTGGTATAACAACACCACTACCAGATAAAGCTGTAAATGTATTTGCAGTAATTCTAAAATCATCTGCACCTGCAACTTTAATATCTATCTGATCATCTGTATCTGCTGTAATACTTGTATCAGCATCAGCATCTAAAATTAATTCTTGACCATTAACATCTAGTGTACCTGGTGTAACTAAATTACCTGATAGTTTACCAGATGTAACTGTAGAGTCCGAGGGTACCCCTAGGTCTAATACATTACCAAGCAAAATAATGAAGTCTATAGAATCACCTGTAGCTAGATTGCTAGCGAATGTAATTGTCGATGAACTGACAGTAAATGAACTGCCAGGTTTTTGTATAACCCCATTTAAAGATACTATCATATGATTAGCACTTTCAGGTACTACGTTAGCAGACCCAACTTGCATAGTATATGCAGCTTGTCCATTAACTACTGAAATAGCATCACATATCTGATAATTACCAATTTGGGGTTCTGCTCCAATATATGCCATATTTATTCTCCTGGTTTAGTTGGAAATTCTTTTGTTTTTGTTTTCACTTTCTCAACTGTATCTAATCCATCTGTTAAATCTCTTAACTTAGTTCTATAAGATTGCCATTCAGATTTTTCTTCATCTGTTAAAACTGAATTTGGTAAATCTGTCCAATCTGATTCTTGTAACATTGCATTTCTTCTTCCTCTCAAAATTTCTAATGCTCTTGGTAATGCTTTATTTTGATTATCCAACATTCTTTCATCATAAGCCTTTTGTTCCGCCTCATTCATATCTACAAGTTTATCATTTACAATATGTTTAGTCATTTTTAACTCTCCTTAAATCCATAAATTCTAACTTTACCACCTGACCAATTTCCTGCTGCCGTATTTAAAGCAATTCCTGTAATTGATGTGTTATCAAAATATACTCCGTTATTATGATAACCAACAATATATTGACCTGAAGCGTCCATTTGACTTGATATTGATGTAAAATATGTTGGTTTAGTATCAATAGGATTATAAACTGTTAATTCTAAATTCATTGTGTATTCTGCATTTGAACTTTCTAATGATTGACCTAATCTAACATAAGATGAATTCCACATATCATTGGCTAAAGCTACAGTTTGATTTCCACTAGAATTTCTTTCTTGCCTAACTCCTGTAAATCTATAATCAGAATCATTTTCTATTGCACCACTTGACCCACCTGATCTAAAATTAAATTGAAATTCTCCATCAGCTGAGGGATATGCACCATCAACAAAAATTTTATAAACTCTATGGCTTGTTGAAAAAACATTATCAATATTAAAAACAGCAGTTGATAAATTGCCTGAATAAACTAATTCTACTGCTCCGCCTGCTTCTGCCCAAGTTAAACCGCCAGTATTACCTGATTGTGCTGATAAAAAATATCCATTAGTAGGTGCATTACTAATTTGCATTTTAGCTTCATTAATAGCTTGGTCTGCAATTTTAGCTTGTGTTACATTTGCATCAGCAATATGTGCTGTATCTATTGATCCATCAGTATAATGTTCGCTATTAATAGCATCATCAGCTATCTTAGCTCCTGTTACAGCATCTGCACCTAAAGCAGTTGTGTCTACTTCACCTGCAGTTAAATGTTCAGTGCCTACAACATCATCAGCGATTTTTGCATCTGTTATTGCATCTGCAGCTATCTTATCTGTAGTTACAATACCATCAGTAATATCCGAACTAGTAATAGCCGCTTTACTAGGTTGTTTACCTATAAATCCCATCTTACGTTATCTCCATTATTGACAATGTTCCTGATAATTTATCAGCAACTGAGCAATCAATTTTAAGTTCATCGGTAGCTTCTAAAACTACTTTACCACCAGAAAGAATCTCAAGTGAAGATCCTGCTGGGATTGTCACGTCTTTGATTAGAAATGATGTGCCGTTAGCTACGTCATTAGCCCCACCTCTATTTNCTGTATCACTTACAAGTTCTACCTCCGCTGTAACTGCAGTAGAGTGTATATTTGTAAGGATTAAACCAAGAACGACTGTAGTTGTGCTAGAACCACAAGTATACATTTTATAAGCAGTACCTGCTGAAGCTGGCTCTGCTGCAAATGTAACTACTTTAAATGTATTAGCCATTTGTTATTCTCCTTTTATTTATATTATATAGTTGTATTTAAAAAAGTCAATGTTTATTTTAGCCGAGTGCGATGGCTAGAGCTGTAGGATCATCTGTTACAAATCCTTGAGCTGTCATTAATGTGACAANTCTAGATAATGCAGCTTTTCTATTTGTACCACCTGCACCATCATCTACTACTATTAAATCTGATGTAGTTAAATCTGCACCAATATCTGTACCACCATCAATATCCATAGCAGCCAAAGGTAATGTACCTGTATCTCCAGTACCAATTAATGTACCTGTTGCTGCTGGTAAAGTTAGTGTAGATGAACTACCAGCCGAATGTGGCTGTGCTTTTAATGTTTGTGCATGAGCATTTGAACTCTCACAGAAAAATCTCATTTGTGCAATACTACCAGTTCCTGTTCTAATATCAATAGAACCATCAGATATAGTTACACCACCACTTGATCCATTACCATCAACATGAACTACACCAGAACCATTTGGTAATAAACTAATATTTCCATTTGATACTGATACAATATCATTACCATTAACATCTAGATCTCCACCTAATTGTGGTGTAGAGTCTTCTACTACATTTGTTAATGCACTAGATGTAGCAAGTCCAGATACTAGGTTAGATCTTGTAATTTTTTTAAGACCACCACCTGAAGTATCTACTGCTAATAACACATCATCACTAGCTACTGAAGATATTTCTGATAATGAACCTACTGCTATTGAGTTAAAATTTGTACCATCTGCAATTAATAAATTACCTGCAGTATTAGTACCCATAGTAATATCATCACCAGTTACTGTAAGATCTCCATCTACAGTTAAATTACCTGAACTATCTAATTTTAATCCACTACCAGATCCAACAGTTCCACCAGATTTAATTACTAGATTATCTGAATCTGAATCATCTACTGCAACGTGAAATTTATCTGCACCTTGTGTATCTAAAATAATTGTAGGATCACCTGATGCCGCATCTATTTCTAATGTGCTTGTTAATGTTACATTTCTAAAACCAGATATATCTTTATTAGAATCTGCAATAACTGCAAGTGATGCAGATACAGTTCCTGCTGTAATACCATCAACTAAGTTTAATTCTGCTGCTGTAGAAGTTACACCATCTAATATATTTAACTCTGCTGCAGTTGATGTAATAAGTGTGCCATCTAAATTAATAGCATCAACATTAGCTGTACCATCTACATATAAATCTTTAAACTCAAGAGAGGAAGTTCCTAAGTCTATATCATTATCTGTAATAGGTACAATAGCACCATCTTGTATTCTTAACTGCTGTACAGCAGCTGAAGATACTTCTACATAAAATTCTAAATGATTATTACTTGTATCTACAAGTATTTTATTTAATGAGTCTGCATCTCTAAGTGTACTAATAGGACCACCCTCACCTGCTGTTCCGTCATGTGAGTGTCCTGTTGTTGCATGAAATGCAGCCAATACTTGGTTAAACTCATCATTTGAATGAGCTGCAAGTATAGTATCACCTGTAGTGAAACTTGACTGTCGTGCTGAATAGCCTGCCATTATCTTCTTCCTCCTGGGGTAAATTCTAATTGAAATCCTTTAACTGAAAATGCGTCTGCACTGTTTTGATCATCTATCTGTAATGCTACTGCAAATCCTGAACCTTCTACTGTTTGTCTTACTAATGGAACACCTGATGCATCATACAATGAACTACCATAAACTGCAGCTCCATATTGTCCAGCACCACCTACAGTTGGTAGTGCAATCTTTTCTGGTTGTGGACTGTTCTGGTCATCATAATTATATCTAAGAGCTAAGTTTGCATCAATAGATGTACCTTCACCTTCGTAGTTTAAATTAACTCTTTGCATATATTTTCTGATACCAGGGTCTCCCATTACCATATCAGGTGATCTATANACTGCTTGAATAGTNGNTGTAGTAGAACCTGTAGCAAAAGTATTTCCTGTTTCCATTTTATAGATGAATCCATCATANCCACCAAANACTTGTGTNTCTACANTACTAATAAAATCTGAATCTGTNCAAGCTGGTTTAACACCAACTATATCTGCATANTCAAATCCAATAGATCCTGTATTTGGATTATTTTTTAATACACCTATAATTCCTTTTGATGATANTTGACCTGTAGCTGTAACTGGATAAAATAATCTNTATTGTGATTTATCTCTAATAACTAAAGATGTTATTCTATCTAATGTTACTTCATCAATTCTAGATTGTATTTGTCTAGATATAGATCCTAGTTCAACGTCACCAATTCTAGCTGTACCAGCAATAGTTCTTAAACCATCTGGTGCTAAAAATATAACATCACCACCAATCTCTTGAATNCTACCACCATCTCTNCATCCAATATTTCTAGTAACTTCTTGTACTGCAAAATTACTTGATGATGTTCCTGTTAATTTATAAATTCTATCTTCGCAAAATATAATTAATTCATTCCTAAATACTTTCATNCCAACAACAGTAGAGTCAACTTTAAATGATCCTGCNCCACTAGCTGTTGTAAAATTATCTTCTTCAAATGGTACACTAAATATAACTTCTTGTGAATTACTTGCACCAGCATAAAACATATGGTTTTGAAATGCTTTNACAAATTTAGGATTTGTAGGAGCTGTACCACCACCTGTTGCATTTACTACATCNACACTAAAACTAGAATCAATNATTTGTGCAGGTGAATGTCCTGTCGCAATAATTAATTTATCTGTACCATTAAAATTAAATTTTTCAAAATCGTATGCTCTAGTAGATGTACCTAGTCCAGTTGTTAAACTTGTCCAACTACCTGAAGTTGTACCTCTATGTATATCACCACCTCTAGCTACAATTACTTGTCCGTTAAATATNATTGAACAATCTATTACTAGACTTGTAGTGCTAGATCCTTGTGGTACAATTGTAGTATTATATTGAGCTGTGCCACTTATACGTCTNTAACCACCTTTAATATCAGGNTCAAAGTTTTGTAGTATAAGAGCTTCACCAGGAGCCATAGAAAACACATCTTTATTAAGTGTTAATCCTCCTGCACAACTCACTACAAATGGTGATATTAAATCAGTAGTTGGCATTTTACGATGTTCTCTTTTCTGCTAATTTTTGTAATTCGTCTAATTCTATTTTTTTTAAATTAAATTTTTTTAAATAATCTTTAGTGCTTTCACCAGTATTATATCTTCTAATATATTCTTTAACTTCAGGAATAGTCATCTTATCAGATACATCAGCTACTTGCATACCATTATCTTTTTGACTTTCTTCTTTATCTTTTTTATAATCTAAATTATCTTGGACTTTTTTATTATCTTCTCTTATAGCCATTATCTAACTGCTCCTATATTTGTTGTAATGCTTTCAGCTATTACATCTGTTCTCATATAATCAGCTTTTGTAGCATAATCTGTTTTTAATAATCTAAGTTTTCTTTGAAAATCTCTATCAGCTAATTGTGCATGCTGTGGATCTGATCTTAGCATATAAGTGTAGTATTTACATCTATCTACAACTAATGGTGAAAATCTATCAGGTAATGACATAGTATCACCATGAGCTGATAAATCTGTATGTGTTGTATAATAATCATAGCTTATAGCATATTCATTTGTATTTGGTATTGGACTAACACCAAATGATGTATAGCTAGGTATTCTNTAAATNTATTGTGGTATATCATATTGACTACTATTATTTACATCATCNACAGGTTTTCTNTTTTGTAAAAATTGATCATANGATAANTAACTTAATTTTCTTGGTGCAATATCATTTCTAGATATTCTAACATAATCTACATCTAATTGCACACCATCTGATTCTACATAAATATAAGATGTCTGTGCTGTAGCTGTAAATGTAGTATTTAATATAGCACCTTCTCTAAAATTAGTTACAGCTTGTGTAGTATTTAAATTTTGTGTCCCACCTGCAGATGTGCCTACCCTAACAATTAATCCACTTGATGAACTATTAGGACTTAAAACTCTGACTTGAAGTCTATATGTTTTATTTACTGTTGTATTAATAGCTTGATATGCAGCTGCATCATTTAAATTTAATCTACCATTACCACTAGATGTATGTGATGGTGATCCATCACCAGTTGTCCAACTACTTATGTTAGACGCAAACTCACTGTTTGTTACTAACTCTCTAGGTTTTAAACTAAATGAATCAAAATCAACTCTACGCATATCTGCAGGAAAATCATACTCACCATCTCCAATAGTTAAATCTTGAGTTGTTCTTGTGTGTAATACTGGTATTTCTGCACTTTCATTGTAAATATCATGTACTGATTTATTTACAAAATCTTTAACAGCAGTTTGTATACCTCTACTAGAGGCAAACGTGCTTGAAGTTAATTCTGTTTCGTTAAGTTCTCTAAGAACTCTGTTTGTCAGTTGTAGGTAAGTTGTTGCCATGCTGTAATAANTNTAANATTTTGTCTAGTTTTTGTTCTTGGTCATCAAGTCT
>FUFK010800085.1_pt1 | contig 11395 bp, 9 predicted proteins | sample 1021851 | NCBI WGS metagenome assembly FUFK01 (sample SAMEA51879418, study PRJEB19060) | metagenome
TAAATATCTAATTTCATTTCTCATTTTGAAAGACTTATTCCAATACTCATCTTTTAAAATAATATTAAATGATAAAAAATTTCTAAAAGAGTTAGGGACTGTTATCATAACAATAATTGAGAGGATTATAGAATAATTAAAATAACCAAAATTATAAGTGTTTAAAATTTTTATAATTAAATACAAAATATACCCAAATATTAAAACACCTAAGTGTCTTTGCCATGATTGTTCAATTGTTAAATCTGGATTTACTAAATTATTCATTATAGCCCAGCTCACTAAAATTATAAAATATGAAATTATAAAAAGTATGTATAATAATGATGTTATAACTATGTTTTTATCACGCTTAAATACAATAGAAGTTAATATTGATATTAATATTATCCATATCCATAAATTTAATTTAAATTCATAGAATTTTAAATCTACTTGTAACCTTTCAAATATTTTATTAAAAACTAAAAAAGTTTTTGTATGATATATGCTTTTTTTAGATAGTTCTTTAAAATTTACTATTAATATTTCTATTCTATATTTATTATCAATTTTGTCCTTTCTATATTCTCTAGATATAACTTTTAATTCATTATTAATATTATAAAATTGGTTCCTATTTTGATAAATTTCTTCTGATGGTTTGTTGTACAAACTTTTTTTCAGTAATACATCTTTGTTGTGATGAAATGAATTTAAAAAATAACTTAATATTAGACAGAATAAAATAAATAAAGAATTTTTAAAATTTTTTTCTATTACACTTAAAGATATAAAAATTAGACTTAGCCCAAAAATTACAATGATACCACTAAATTTTAATGATGGTATCGTTATGAATAAAAGTATAAATAGAAATGCATCCACTTTTGATAAATTTTTTTTAAAAATCAAAAAAAGAAGTGGGATTATTAATGAAATAATAGAGTCCACATAAAGTCTGTCAAAACCAGTAGTTAAAGAATAAATTAAAAAATATATTGATACAAAAGTTAATAATTTTTTGAAAAAATTTAAATTTAAAAAGCTTAAAATATTTAAAATTAATAATACTTTAAAAAAATTATTGGCTATTAATAAATATTTTTCATTAAATATAGAGAATGAATTTTTTATAAAAAAATACTGGAATAAAGAAATAATATTTATTTTAGTGTGTGTGCCTTTATCAAGATAATCAACGTTTATTGGAAGTATATTTTCAAAAAAAGTTAACTTTGGTATTATTCCATATTCAGAAAAATCATCGTATTTATATAAAAAAAGATTTCTGCAATACCATATAATAATTAAAAATATTATAGTTACTAATAAAAATTCATAGTAGTGACTCTTTTGAAAAAAATTTTTATTTTTTAATAAAACTAACAAAATAAATGGTGTTAATAGGTAAATAATCCAGTTACTAAGTTCAAGAAATCCTATTTTACCTAAAATATAAATAAAATAAGTAAAAATTAATGAAACGATTAAATATGATTTTATAATTTGTATTTTAAAAATGTAACAAAAAAAAAAACTATAAATTGAAATTAAAAAAAAAGGAGTAATTAATAGCATTAAAAAGCGTATATTAAGTAAATAATTAGTATATATTTTTTTATAATGATTTCAATTTTAGTTCCGACATTAAATGAGGAAAAAAATATACCTTTGCTAATTAAACAATTAAAAAAGATTAAATTTAAATACGAATTAATTATTATTGATGATAATTCAAATGATAATACTGATAAAATAATAAAGAAATTTATTAGTAATAAAATCAGATACATTAAAAGAAGATCAAAAGATAGGGACTTATCTAAATCAGTATTTCTTGGCGTTAAAAAGAGTAAGTTCAATTATATAATGGTTATAGACTGTGATCTTCAACACAACATAACCAGTTCTAATCTAATGTATAAAAAAATCAAACAAAACAAAATTGATGTCCTGATTGGTAGTAGATTTTACAAAAAAAAATACTCAGGTAACCTCGGGTTGCTTAGATCAATTTTTTCTTTGTTTTTTATAATATTAATAAATTTATTCCTTAAAAAATTATCATCTGATCCATTATCTGGATATTTTATGTGTAAAAAAAAATTAGTGCTTGATTACCATAAAACTTTTTATTTGAAAGGGTATAAAATTTTGTTTGATATTATTTATAATGGAAAAAAAAATATAACTGTTGAAGATATTCAAATTATTTTTAAAAAAAGGCTTTTTGGTAAATCGAAATTAAACTTAAAAATTGTTATAATTTTTCTTAAACAATTTTTTTATACATTTTATTTAAAATTAAGTAGATAGAATTAGATTTTATTATAAGATAGATAAAAGATACTAAAGATATTCCCACTAAATGTTTTGTAGTTGCCCAACCAATTAAATGAGTTGATAAATTAAAAATTAAAATTGATAAAAAATACAATTCATATTTATTTTTTAATTTGGTATAAAATAAGAAAAAGAAAGATAATATTGTTGCCAAATACAAACATAGTTTATTTGTAATACTGGTTAATATAAATAAAACATCATAACTTACTTTTTTTTCATAACTCATACCATCAGGATAAATATTTAATAATAAAAACTTAATTTTTAAATATATATTTTTTAAAACAATTGATGGTTTATTTTTAATTTTATAATAATTTTCATTTTTATAATAATAGTAAAAATCCCACTCACTCAGTAATTCCTTTTTTATTTTATTAGAATCTAAATTATCTGTACTAAGCTTTGGATAATATTTGCTGAAATCCTCATCGATTGACTTTGACATATCATAGGACTTCCATGTAGAAATACTTTGAGCAAATGGAAATCCTCCTGTCTTAATAAAACCAAATATACCCCACGAAAACATAGCTAAAGATACAAAAAATACAGGGATAAATGACTTAATTTTATTTTTCTTAAAGTTTAAAATTACAATTAGTAAAGGTATAAAAATACAAATTACAAACATTGATTCTTTTGTCAAATATAACAAGAATAATATTAGTCCACTTAATACATATTTAAAATTCATATGCGATATTAGAGATAAAAACAAACATGCCAGTAAAATTGAACTTATCGAGTCAGCATATGAGATTTCACTAAAAGTTTTAATATTGTAAGGTATTCCTATAAAAAAAAATATTATTAGGCAAAAATGATAAAATTTTAATTTTAGTGATTTTAAACTAAAATAAGTAATAAAGAAAAATATACTGAAAAATAACAAATTCTTAATTATTACTATAACAAAAATATTTTTAGAAATACTCAGCAAAAAATAAAGCAAAAAAGAAAAGAAAGGTAGTTTTTTTAAAACAAAATCGATTTTTTGATTTGCAATTATTTGATTATCTTGAACAATAAAAAATTCTTCAGTATTAGCATATAAATTATTTTCAAATAGATTGTTTAGCAAATTTCCATAACCAAATGGTATTTTTTTTATTATTATATTTATTTCGTTATCATAAAAAAATTCAGGAAATTGTTTCAAAAATAAGTAGGAAAATATGATACTAATTAATAAAGTTAAAGTTAAATAAAATATATAAAAAATTAAAATATATTTATTTTCTATATTTTTTAAATTTTTTGATAATAAACTAAATATTTTCATCCGTTAATTATATTATAAATTAAATCTTGTGATATTGGTCCAGGCAGATATCTATTGCAAGTACCACTGCAATAAGCATTTAGATTATTTGAAATGTTATCAACATACTTTTTTAATGGCATGTTGTTTATTCTTAAATTTACAATGTGATTTGATAAAAAGTAACGAATATTATTTGAGTTATATTCCAAAATATCCTCCACAGAGTACTCATATTTTTTATATTTTATTGGAAACTTTTGAATAATTAAAGTATTTGAAATTTTAGAGTTGTAACCTTTAATTTTACCAAAAACTAACTTATGCAATATTTCCTTTAAAGTCATTGGAATACAATAATTTTTTTTTAAGTCTGAAAAAATTTTTAAATTGTAATTACATCCTCCATCATAAAAAGTTATTTTGTCATTTTTTGACAAAAAATCTGAATTATGTAATAATTCAATAATACCAAGGTTTCCAAGGCATAGAGTTGCCGATTTTGTTCTATATTCTGAATTGTTTGAAGATAAAACAATTACATTTTTTTTTATTATAATCCTATCAATTTTTTTTTTTATCATTTTATTTTTAAAATGATTTTTCTTAATTCTAAAAATTTCTTGAGAATTTTTTCTACTTAGATAATAGGTTTTATTTATACTGTCATCATCAATAAATTTTCTTACATCTAAAAAGTTATTTTTTTCAATAAAGTTTTTAAAATTTTTATTTTTTAAAAAAAATTTGTATCTCTTATAGTTTACATACCCACCCCAAATATTAGTATTTCCACCAATATTTCGAAATTCATAGAATCTTTTACTTTTTTTAATTTGATTAGTTATATCAGTAAATATTACTGAGTTTTCTGTTTTAAAATCTTTAATTAGTGCACTCAAACCACTTCCTAAAATTGAATGATTTATAGTTTTCATAATGTATATTTATATTATGGGAAAAATATTAATTATAGGTTCAAGTTACAGTATTAAAGATACGTTTTCAAAAAAATTTTTCAATAAAAATGTGAGTTATATAGGTTTTAGAGAAGCATGGAAAAAAAAAGATATTGGTTATCACGACAAAATTATTCTATCGGGATTTCACCACGATATTACAAAATATAGTTTTAAAAAGTTAAATGCATATATAAATGATTATTGTAATTTTATTGAGCAATTAACAAAAAAATCTGATAAAATTTTGCTTATTTGCACCTATGTTCCTAAACAAATCAGTTTTAGCAGAGTAGTTTTTTTTTATTATAATATTTCGAAAAATTTAATAAACAATAATTCAATAAACATTATATCTTTTAAAAAAATTTTAGATAATAATTTTAAAAATTCTGCCACTTACAAAATATTAAAATTCTTTAAATTTAAATTTACAGATCAACATGATTTAATTAATAATACTGAAATTTATTTTTTAAAAAAAGTCAACAAACCAAGGTTTTTTTTTATTTTTCTAAAAAGAATAATGCTCTTAGAAAGAATATCTAGATTATTTGATATTGATTAAATAGTAACCTAATTTTTTTGATAAGTTAAGATTCTTTAAACGATAATTTGTACATGGAGACCGGCTGTACATACATACATCTTCTGATTGATAAACATAGAAGTTTTCGCTTAATTTTATTTTTTTACTTTTAACTAAATTTTTATTAGAAAAAGAATAAATATTCGGCCAGACACTTTTATTATTATAATTATTAGATATTCTAAAAATCTGTTTTGATATTATAGTTACCAAACATAATATAAAAAAAATTTTTGATATATTTATTAAATTACTTTTTTTTACAAACTTAAAAGGATAGAAACAACTTAAAATAAAAAATGTAATTAAGTAAGAATAACCATACCTATATAATGGAAATTTTAAAAAAAACAAAAAACTCCCAAATAGAGACACAAGAAGTAAAATTGAGTACAAATAATTTTTTTCTATTTTCAAATTAGAACTATCTCTCGAGGAGATGTACTTAACCAAGATTAAAGATAAACCAAAGTATGGTAAAATTATTTTTGAAATATACACTCCATGGTCTTTAAGCCATGATTTTAGCCAGTTAAAATTCTTTATATAATCGTCCATTTCAATATTCTTTAAATCTCTCTTCGGCCAAGATTTTGACCAAGCTTCAGCTGAAGTACTTTCATATTTAATTTCTTTTATGTCAGTCCAACCTAAATATTTTATACAAGAAATCTTAGTTGGGTATAAGAAGCATCCTGATATAAGTATATTTTTTATCATCCATGAAATTAAAAAAATAGACGATAATGAATACACTATTTTCAAATCTTTTAATTTAAAATTTTTTAATATAATTAGAGCCGGTATCAATAACGCTAAAACTAAAGTACTTTTATTTAAAAAAGCAAATACTCCAATTAAAGTTAAAAAGAAATAATCATAATTCTTTTTTGATAAAACTAGTGCTGTTAAATAAAAAAAGGTTAAATGTGCTACAGCATCGTTACCAAAAGAACTGTATCGATTAATTTTATAACTTATATAAATAATAATAAACAAAGAGAAAATATTTGAAAAGTCAAATTCTTTGTTTTTTAATATTTTTAAAACTTTATTAAAAAAATAAATTATAAAAAAAGATGCAATACTAGCTAGAGGTATAACAATACCCAATTCTCTGAAAATAAAATTATTATTTATAGCCGAAGTGTACTGTAAAATAGATACATGACCGAATCTAAAATGAATATTACTTAATCCAACAATTAACTTATTTTCATTTAAAATACTTATATAAGGTAAATGATAAAGACCTGCATCTGGCCTATTAACATTTGAATAAATAATGAGCAAAAAAGTAATTAATGAAGATAAAAATAAATAATTAAATTCTTTTTTATGAAATTTAAATTTTTTTATTGTGATTAAATAAGATAATCCGAAAACATAAAGTATTGAATTTAGGACTTTGTCTAATGGAAAAAAAAAATTTAAAACCAGAGCAATAAAAGAAAGAAAAATTACTCCTAAAATTGATTTAGTATTATAATTATTGAAATTTTTACTATCATCGTTAAATCTTAAAAAATGACCATAAGAATAAAAAAGGATATTAGTTAAAAAAGAAAATATAAAAATTTTGAACATTTTTTTTAATGTAATATAAATCTAATTTAATGCTATCAATAATCATTCCTGTTTTTAATGAAAAAAATACAATTGAAAAAATTATACATAAGGTAAATGAAATAGATTTCATTAAAAAAGAAATTGTAATTGTTGATGACGGATCAAATGACGGAACAAAAGATATCTTAAGAAATAGAATTTCTACTAAAGTAAATAAAGTTATTTATCATGAAATAAATCTCGGAAAGGGGGCAGCTATTAGAACGGGCAGAAAGTATATAACTGGAAATTATACTATTATTCAAGATGCAGACTTAGAGTATGACCCAAAAGATTATAAAAAATTATTAGAACCATTTAAAAATGAAAGTGTTAATGTTGTTTATGGTTCAAGAGTATTGGGTAAAAAAAGATATTATAATAATAATTTTTCATCAACTGTGAGAGTTTTTTTTAATCACATGCTAACAATATTATCTAATTTACTTAATAATCAAAATCTATCAGATGCTCATACATGTTATAAGGTATTTAGAACAAATATTTTTAAAAGTATTGAGTTAAAAGAAAATGGCTTTAGCTTTTGTCCCGAGGTAACAACTAAACTATCAAGATTAGATGAAAAAATTGTAGAAGTTGAAATTAATTACACGGGAAGGACTTATAGTGAGGGTAAGAAAATAAAATTTTTGGACGGTATATTTGCAATTATTACTTTATTCAAATATAGATTTTTTAATTAAAAATTTATGAAAAAAAAAATAGCATTAATATTTGGTGTTACAGGACAAGATGGTGCTTACCTATCAAAGTTTTTGTTGAAAAAAGGCTATACAGTTCATGGTGTAAAAAGACGAGGATCAACATTAAATACATATAGAATTGACGATATATATTCTGATCCGTTAATAAAAAAAAATAAATTTTATTTACATTATGGAGATATTACAGACTCTATAGCAGTTTTTAATATAATAAAAAAAATTAATCCAAGTGAAATTTATAATTTAGCAGCCCAGTCTCATGTAGCTGTTTCATTTGAAATTCCAGAATATACAACTAACACGGATGCACTCGGTACTCTTAGAATTTTAGAGGCAATTACTAAAATAAATAAAAAAATAAAGTTTTATCAAGCAGGAAGTTCAGAAATGTTTGGTAAAGTTGTCGAAAGACCTCAGACAGAAAAAACTCCTTTTTACCCAAGAAGTCCTTATGGAGTAGCCAAACTTTACTCTCACTGGATTACAATAAATTACAGAGAATCACATAATATATTTGCTTCAAATGGAATTTTATTTAATCATGAAAGCCCTCTAAGAGGAGAAACGTTTGTTACAAAAAAAATTGTAAAGGCTTTGTGCAGAATAAAACAAAAAAAACAAAAAAAACTAATATTGGGAAATCTCTACTCTAAAAGAGATTGGGGACATGCGATAGATTATGTTGAAGCTATATGGAAAATTTTACAACATAATAGACCTGATGATTTTGTAATCTGCACTGGTAAACAATACTCAATAAAACAATTTATAAATTTAGTAGCAAAAAACCTAAAAATGAAAATTATTTGGAGAGGAAAAGGAATAAATGAAAAAGCATATGACAGAGAAAATAATTGTATTATAGAATGTAATAAAAAATATTTAAGACCTGCGGAAGTAGATACTTTGCAAGGAGATTATTCAAAAGCACGTAAAAAACTAAATTGGAAGCCAAAAATTGGAATTAATGGCTTAATCAAAGATATGATTGCATATGAGCTAAATTTATTAACTGATGATTACTAAAAATACTAGAATTTTTCTAGCAGGTCATAATGGTATGGTTGGCTCAGCTATATTAAGAAAATTAAAAAGTAAAAATTATAAAAAAATATTTTATATTAGTAGAAAAAAACTTGATTTAAGAGATCAAAATGCAGTTAGAAAATATATTAATAAAATTAAACCTCAGGCAGTCATTCTAGCAGCTGCTAAAGTTGGTGGAATTCATGCCAATAATAAATATAAAGCAGAATTTATCTACGATAATCTCTCTATCCAAAATAATGTCATAAATTCAAGTTATTTAGCAGGTGTAAAAAATTTAATATTTCTTGGATCTAGCTGTGTTTACCCAAAATATTGCAAACAACCTATTAAAGAAGAATATTTATTATCAAACTATTTGGAAAAAACAAATGAGCCTTACGCTATTGCCAAGATAGCAGGAATTAACTTATGTCAAAGTTATAACGAGCAATATGGTTTAAATTATAAGAGCCTAATGCCATGCAATGCTTATGGAATTAATGATAATTATGATGAAACAAATTCACATTTTTTTCCTGCTTTAATTAGAAAAGTTATTGATTCAATTCAAAAAAATAAAAATTACATAAGTATTTGGGGAAACGGTCGGCCATTGAGAGAATTAATTTATTGTGATGACATAGCTGATGCATGTATCTTTTTTTTAAAAAAAAAAACAAATAAATCGATAATAAATATAGGATCAGGTATAGAGAAAACTATTATAGAATACGCATATTTTATAATGAGACATCTTAAAGTAAATTTTAAAATTAAATTTGAAAAAAAAAAATTAAATGGAACACCAAGAAAAATATTAGATAGCAATTTAGCAAAAAATTATGGATGGGTTTCAAAGACGACCCTAGAACAAGGACTATCCATTGCAATTAATGATTATTTAAAAAAACATATTATTGAAAGAGATAAATTTAATTTTAAATAGTATAAATAATTCCTGCAATATTGATAAAATTCTAAATTATTTATATTTTTTTCACTATTATAATTGACATTCTTTTTTATCTTTGTATACGTTCAGTGCCTGGTGATTATTGCGAAAGGGAAATACCCGATCCCATTCCGAACTCGGAAGTCAAGCCTTTCTGCGCCGATGGTACTTAGTCTTAAGACTTGGAAGAGTAGGACGTTGCCAGGCTAATTTCTGATGAAAAATCTTTTAATTGTTACTGGAGGAGCTGGGTTTGTTGGTTCAAATCTAATTAAAGCACTTTTAAAATATAGTTCTTTTAAAATAATTAGTATAGACAATTATTCATCTGGATCTAAAAAAAATCATATTAAAAATAAACAAGTAAAATATATAAATGGAAATACAAAAAATATTTCAAAAATTTTAAAGAATAAAAAAAAAAAAATTAAAACAATTTTTCATTTTGGAGAATTTTCAAGAATTTATCAAAGTTTTTTAAAAATGGATCAATGTTTAGACTCAAATACTATAGGCACAAATGCAGTATTTAATTTTTGCTTAATTAATAAAATAAAACTTATCTATAGTGCAACCTCAGCAACACTGGGGAATCGTGGTAAAGATAAAAATCTTTCCCCTTATGCTTTTTCAAAATCTCAAAATTTAGAGTTGCTTGAGAATTTAAAAAAGTGGTTTAAGTTTAAGTACGAAATAATTTATTTTTATAATGTATATGGCCCAAAACAGATAAGCCTGGGTAGTATGGCTACCGTTATAGGAATATTTGAAAATTGTTTCAAAANAAAAAANNNTTTNCCNGTNGTAANACCNGGNACNCAANCNAGAAGATTTACNCANATNNNNGATACAATNNANGTTTGNTANNTNGCTTGGAAAAANAATTTNTGTAGACATTATAGTATCTCACACAGAGAAAGCTATTCCATCTTGCAAGTAGCAAAGCTTTTTAAAAAAAAAATAAAATTTTTACCAAGAAGATCTGGTGAAAGGTATGCATCTGCATTAACAAACATGAATCTTTCAAATCGTGTCTATAAATACTTTGGTAAGAAAAAATTAAAGGATTATGTAGAAGATTTTATTAAAAATAATCAATAATTTATTGTTGATTTTAAGTTTTTTTTAAATATAAGTTTCATGCCTGGTGATTATTGCGAAGGTGTAATACCCGATCCCATTCCGAACTCGGAAGTCAAGCCCTTCTGCGCCGATGGTACTTTGTCTTAAGACATGGAAGAGTAGGACGTTGCCAGGCTATAAAATCAAATTAATTATTTTTGTAATAAGATAATCTAAATTAATGATATTTTTTTTTTTAAAAAAAAGTCGTATTCAATTTGCATTTTTCGTCTTTTCCAAAATGAAATAGATATTAAATTTGAGAAGGTTTTATCTAAATTAGCATTATGAACCCTCTTCATAGTTAATTTTTTTTGTAGTGAAATCATATCAAATTGTGTGTGAGCAAATAATATTAATTTTATATCTATAGCTAAATAGTTCCAACAAAAAGGTTTTCCTTTCTTAAAAAATTCATAGAGTATTTCTCTACTACAAGATATTGTGCTCGTTCCAAAAATTTGTGGCCAACTAACTAAAATTTTCTTAAAAAAAATATTATTTTTATAGAATTTAATTTTACTTTTTTTTTCGAAGGTATTTGAGAATAAATACGGAACATCTTGAACAATTTTATTTTTAGTTTGACCAAATATTTTTGATAAATTATTTAACTTTAAATTTGAGAATTTATCGTCCCCGTCTAAGAGACAAATATATTTTCCTTTAGACTTAGAAAACCCATATTGAATTTGATGCATTTGATTTAAAACAGGAAATTTTTTAAACTTTTCTTTAATATGAAAATATTTTAATTTTTTTGTATTTTTATAAGTATTTTTCGAAGGTCTTTTCGAAGTGTCAACAATAATTATCTCA
>FUFK010051400.1_pt1 | contig 11393 bp, 10 predicted proteins | sample 1021851 | NCBI WGS metagenome assembly FUFK01 (sample SAMEA51879418, study PRJEB19060) | metagenome
GGTGCTAAAACAACTCTTATATCTGACTTACCTTTAGCTGCATTTTCTAACCTAGAAGAAGATGGTAGAGGTATGATACAAGAAGATGGATTTTTCCAAACATTGTTTGAGCAATATCCTGAAAGTGCTATATTTGCACCACAAATTGCACAAGGTATTAACTCACCACTATTTAAACAGTTAGATTTTATTGCTACTGAAACAGCTTATGGTACAATGGGTGTCGTAGGTCTTGGTGGTTTTGGACAATCTATATTTTCAAATGGTCAAAGAGTATTAGGTAAATTACCTGAGGTTCCCGGACAAGTAACACGTTGGGGACAGAAAAACATGGATCAACTTGCTGTTAGTACTAAGTCTTGGTCTACTAAAATAGATTCAGAGTTTGTAAATCAAAAGTATTGGTTTGAAAAACAACAAGAACAACTAGCTGACTTAGCAGAAGCTGGTAGAGAACAAGTAAATAAACTAGCAGATGGTTTTAAGAATGCATTTACAGAAGAAAACATGTCTGATGGTGCGTTAAAATCAGCGTATGGTGCTTACAAAAATGGCTCTAAAATGATGGGTCAAGGTCTAACTAAAGCTAGAGATGGTCTAACACAGGTAATAAAAGATATACAAGAGATCAAACATACTAAATTTACAGGTAAAAAAGGTAGTCCTAACTCTGTAGTAAGTCAAACAGACATGGCTAAAGGTGCTAAGTCTGGTATNAATGATNTAGANCTTGCTAAAAAAGGTGAAGAATTAGTTGCTGATGANAACTATCANAGATATTTAGATAGTATAGATCCTAATAATAAGACTATAGGTAAAAGATCAGCAGAAGCATTAGAAGATATCAAAGAAACTTTGTTAGGTAGAGATGCTTCTACAGTAGATGACGCTACTTTTTATGGTGAATTTTTAGATAGAGATGTTAAATTAAATAAAAAATGGACTAAAATGTCTGAGGTTGACCGTTGGGCNGTACAGAATATTGANGTTCAAAACGCNGTTATGAANAGTTTACTTATGCAATTAAGNGATCTCTCTGCTACATCTAGCGAAATGATAGGTAAAACTGANATATTTGCTACAGATGGTCCAATGAAAAACGTTGCAGATAATTTAGTTACAGGTTTACATCAGGTAAAAAGAACACAGTTTATATGGAATNAAGCTAANNAANNNNTANNNGNAAANGGTGGTAAGTTTACACCTAAGGATATTGCTGNANTAAACAAAGCTTCCAAAGCACAGTCTAAACGCCTCCTACAGGAGACAAAAGAAGCTGTTAATACAATGACAGCCATGATGCGTGAAACAGGCGATGAGGAGCTTGCTGGAGCCGTATTAGACGTATTTAAAGTTTCCAACGATATACATAACTGGAAAGACTTTGATGCATTTATGAAGCAACAGATAGTCGGTGGTAAGTTTAATGGTGAAGTAAAGACTGGTGAACTAATAAAAGGTTTACAAAAAGTTATGGTACAAAGTATACTTAGTGGACCTAAAACTCCGTTAAGAGCTTTGATGGGTACTACAGTAAATAGTTACCTTAACACTATTAACCAAGCACTTGGTGCAACTATGCGTTTACCATTTACAAACGACGTTGCTACTTACAAAGCATCCATAGCTAAATTAAAAGGACAATTTGAACTTATACCTGAAGCATACCAAGTATTCCAAAGACAATGGAATGCTAAGTTTAACGCTAATATTGCAGATATACAAACTAGATTTACAGAAGTAGATACCGAAGCTGATAAATTGTTTGAAGCTAAACGTATTCACGTAGAACAACGTGGTACTGNTGGTGAAAAAGCAGCATTTTATATAAACAACATTACTAGAAATTTAACTAATAATAAATTATTTNGTTGGTCTCCACGTGCACTAGCTGCAGTTGACGATACTTTTAAACATTTATTAGTAAGATCTAGATCTAAAGAACTTGCAATGCGTACAGCAATGGAAAGTGTAGGAGATGATTTTGCAAAGATTACTCCTGAAATGTTGAAAAAAGCTGAGGATTTACATTACGGACATCTATTAGATGGTGATGGTAATATTAATATGGCTGCTGACTCTTTCTTAGAAAAACAATTTAGAGAAGCTACTTTAACATCTGAGTTAAAAGGTACAGCCGAAAAAATGGATAAATTATTTGGTAATATACCATTAATTAAACCTTTTTATTTATTTGCTAGAACTGGTGTTAACGGTCTTAATTTTACATATAAAAACACACCATTATTAGGTTTATTACATAAAGAATCTATTGCAATACTAACTCACAAAGGTAATACTTTTACAGAACTAGCAGATTATGGTATTAAAAATGCTGCCGATCTAAAAGCTGCAAGAAGTTTGTTAGCAGGTAGACAAGCAATGGGTGCTACTGTTGTAAGTACAATGGGTGGTATGTATATGGCTGGTCAATTAACTGGTAATGGTCCAGCTGATAGACAGCTTAAACAACAATGGATAAATGCTGGTTGGAAGCCTAATCATTTGTATATAGGTGATGTGGGGTTTGACTACAGATCGTTAGAACCATACAACATTATGTTTTCTACTATTGCTGACATTGGTGATAACATGGAACTTATGGGTACAGAATGGGCGGAAAAAAGATTACAAGCGGTTGCATTCGTGGTAGGTAGAGGTTTACAAGGTAAAACATATATGTCTGGTTTAGATCAGTTAATGCAGATATCACAAATGAAACCCGGTGCATTAACTAGAGGTACAGCTAATTTACTTAACAATAGTATTCCGTTAGCCGGTGCTCGTAATGAGTTTGGTAAATGGATTAACCCACACATGAAAGAGCTTAACTCTGATATGTGGTCTTCTATTAGAAACAGAAACTTAGCTAGTGAAGCATTAGCATTAGATCCATTACCTAACAAAAGTGACTTGTTAAATGGTAAACCAATTAATAACTGGAATATTGTAGGTAGATCTTTTAATGCTATTTCACCTATACAGTTAGATATTAGAAATGACACTCCCGGTAGAAAGTTATTATTAGATAGTAACTATGATTTAAAATCTACAACATATGCATACGGTGGATATTCATTTACTAAAGATGCACGTGTAAGAGCACATTTCCAAAATGCTATNGGTACAGTTCCTATAACAATAGGATTTAAAAAGTTTGCAAATGTAGAAGAAGCATTAAATCATTTAGCAAGTAGACCTGANGTTCAGAAGTCAATGCGTGAAATGAAAGCTAATGTAAACAANCCAGCTGCATACGATATTAATCCTAATACATATCCACATAACACTCTTATAGATAATGTTATGAATCAAGCAAGATCTAAAGCTTGGGCAAAAATTACTTCACCTGACCATCCCGGATATGCTTCTGTACAAAAGTTAATGTCTGAAAAAGATGGACATACATCTCGTACAAGAGACAATCGAAATGAAATTTTAGATTTAGGTAATCCTAGAAAAATAGACAACTTTCCTAAGAACTAAATGGCACATACAAAAGTAACAAAAACAGGTACCCAAAATAACGGTACACCGAATACATTTAGCTACTCAGGGAGTTTCGATGTATTTAAAGCAGCAGAAGTAGAAGTAGAGTTAGATAACGTAGCTCTTACTTTTACTACTAGCACGATTAATGAATCCGCCTCACCCCGAGAATACACAGTAGATTATAATAATAAAACAGTTCACGTTGGTGGAGCTAATTTAGCAAGTAGTAATTCAGTTGTAATACTACCTGTTACAGATTTAGGTAAATTAACTAATGAAGAGCCAAAAGCTAAGGCAACTTATCAACCCGGATCTTCTGTTACATCCGCAGACCTGAATAATAACCAGCTCCAATTAATGCGTAAAGCTTTGGAGTACGACGAGCAGAAGTTATCTTCTCGTGGTGGTACTATGACAGGTAACCTTCATTTAGGTAAAAATGTTGATATATCTTTTGAAGGTGATACAGATAATGCACATGAAATAACATTAACAGCTGCTGACCCTACATCTGACAAAACTATTACCTTTCCTGATACCACAGGTACGGTAGTAACAACTGGAGACACAGGAACTGTCGCTAGAGGTATGATTGCTAATGATGCAATTAATGGTGATAAAATTGATAATGATGCTATAAATTCTGAACATTATGCAGCAGGGTCAATTGACCTTGAGCATATGTCAGCTAACTCTGTAGATAGTGACCAGTATGTAAATGGAAGTATAGATAATGAACACTATGCTGCTGGATCTATAACTTCAGATAAGTTAAGTGATGCAACTGTTATAACATCTAGTGAGCAAGCATCTGCATCATCTAACGATACATCTTTTTTAACATCGGCTGCAGCTGATGCTAGATTCTTTAACGTTAGTACTACTGATACAATTAAAGATGGTCAAGCGTTTCCAGATAACGATACATCTATTGCTACAACCGCAGCTATCAACGACAGGATAATTGACCTTGTTGATGACGTAGGCGGGTTTGTGCCTATAGCTAATGAGACATCGTTTCCTACAGCTAACCCTGATGTGAACAATGGAGCTGGTACTCTTNTATCTATNAANGNNATAAGCAGTACACGNACNCCAAGTANNGGNACAGTTACNATTNCAAACGGTNCNGGNTCTAANACTGTAACTATTACAGGTTGTGGATCTACAGTTCTTACAGCAGGTTTTGGTGTCATTGTAGAAACTACATCTACTTTACATACATACGCATTTCATAGACTTGTACCAAANGCAACAGAGGTANCTACTGTTGCTGGCAGTATATCTAATGTAAATACAGTTGCCGGTATAGACGGTAATGTAACCACAGTTGCTGGTATAAGTAGCGATGTAACTACTGTCGCAGGTATCTCATCTAATGTAACTACAGTTGCTAATGACGCAACAGACATAGGTGCTGTTGCTGGTAAAGCTACTGAAATAGGTAGATTAGGTACTGCAGATGCTGTAGCTGATTTAGCAATACTTGGAACTACAGATGTTGTAGCAGATATGAATACTCTGGCAACATCTGCAAACGTTACAGCAATGGATAATTGTTCTGACGATATTGCAAATATCAATACAGTTTCTGGTTCTATATCAAACGTTAATACAGTTGCTACAAATGTTACAGCTGTAACTAACGCATCAACATATTTAAATAATTTTTTATCTCTTTATCTAGGTGAACTTGCTTCAGATCCAACTCAGGATGCTTTGGGCAATTCAATAAATGAAGGAGATTTATACTGGAATAATGTTACCAAATTACTTCGTGTATATAATGGAAGTGTTTGGCAAGGAGTCAATGACAATTCAGTTGAGCTTTTAAAGGTAGCTACTGGAGGATTTGAGCTTGTCTATACAGCATCAGCTGGTAGCAATAATATTGACCTTGGAGCTTTAGCAATATCAGGAGCACATTTCAGTAATGAATCTCTTCCAACAAATAAAATGTCACTCGCAAAAGGATCTGCAACTTACAACTTAGGAGGAATCTAACATGCCGGATCAATTACAACTTAGAGGTGGTACAACCACCGAACATAACTCGTTTACAGGTGTTACTAGAGAAGTAACTGTAGACACAACAAAGAAGGTACTTGTCGTCCATGACGGAAGTACTGCTGGCGGTACTCCTTTAATGAAGGAAGCTGGTCATAGTGGAGACGTAATATTTAACAGCGTAACTGTAGGTAAAGGTGCAAACTCTGTTGCTGGTAACACTGTTCTTGGAGAGACAGCTTTAGATGCTTCTGTTAGTGGTGCAAATAATACTGCCATTGGTAAAGATGCTTTAACTACTTTGACCTCTGGATCAGAAAATACTGGGGTTGGGAAAGATGCACTACAACTTTTGACAACTGGTGCAAATAACTCATGCGTTGGAAATAGGGCAGGAGAAGCTATGACAACTGGCAGTAGCAATACTGCAATCGGAAGTGCTGCACTGCTATCTAACACAACAGCAAGTGACAACATTGCGGTGGGTAAAAGTGCATTACAAGTAAACACAACTGGACATTCTAACGTAGCTGTTGGAAGAGGATCTTTAGACGCAAATACAACAGCTAATAACAATACTGCTGTTGGTCATCTCTCATTATCAGCAAACACTACTGGAACTCAAAACACTGCTGTAGGTGCTTCAGCTTTAGATGCTAATACTACAGGAAATTACAACGTATCTTTAGGAGAGCAATCTTTAACAGCAAATACAACAGGTGAAAGAAACACTGCTTTAGGTCAAGCTACTTTAAGTGCTAATACCACTGCTAGTAATAACACTGCTGTTGGTCAAGCCGCCCTTAATTCAAACACAACTGGAACAAATACTGCTGTAGGTTCTATTGCTTTAGATGCTAATACCACTGGTACTGCAAACTCCGCCTTTGGTCGTGATGCACTAGGAGCTAATACTACTGGAGGATCTAATGTAGCAGTAGGACAATCTTCTTTAGCTAATAACACAACTGCAAGTAATAATGTTGCGGTAGGAAATAGTACATTACTATCGAATACAACTGGAACACAGAACGTAGCTGTAGGAGCTAATGCTTTAGATGCTAATACTACAGGGTCATATAATACTTGCAGTGGAATGCATGCTTTAGGAGCTAATACAGAAGGTGAAAGAAACACTGCAATCGGTAATTCCTGTTTAGATGGTAATACTACAGGAGATAAAAACACTGCGGTGGGTATGGGTGGACTTTAGGAACTAATACAACTGCTGATAATAATTCTGCTTTAGGATATAACGCATTAAATCAAAACACAACTGGAACTCAGAATGTAGCTGTTGGATCTCTAGCTTTAGATGCTAATACTACTGGAAGTTATAATTCTGCTTTTGGATATTCGTCATTAAGTGCAAACACAAATGCTGATAATAATACAGCTTTTGGTTGGGCATCGTTAATTAAAAACACAACTGGAGCGAACAATGTTGCTGTCGGTTTTGATAGTTTAGGTGACAACACAACTGGTGCATCTAATACTGCTGTTGGTATGCGTGCATTAAATGCGAATACGACTGGAAGTAGTAATACGGCTGTAGGTAAAGATGCACTTCAGTTAGTTACAACAGGCACTCAAAATACTGCAATAGGTCAAGACGCATTACAGTACACGACTGCAAATAATAATACTGCTGTTGGTTATCAAGCAGGAAAAGCTAACACAACAGGATATGAAAATACCGCAGTTGGATATAAATCACTATTAGTTAATACAGAAGGTTTTACTAATACAGCTATCGGTAGTGCAACATTAACAAGTAACACAACAGGAGACAAAAATACTGCGATTGGTAGAGAAGCTCTTAAGTACAACACTACAGCAGATAGTAACACTGCTGTTGGTCAAGAAGCATTAAAGTTAAATACAACTGGAACTAGAAATACAGCAGTTGGTACAAACTCTTTACAAGCAAACACAACTGGAGACAAAAACGTTGCTATTGGAGAAAATGCTTTATTATCAAACACCACAGCAGATGACAATACTGCTGTAGGAGTAGGAGCATTAGATGCAAACACAACTGGTGCTAGTAACACTGCTTTGGGAAGAAATACTTTAACTGACAACACAACTGCTAGTAATAATACAGCCGTAGGGACAAGTGCTTTACTAGCAAACACAACTGGAGCTTCTAATACTGCTGTGGGCATGACTTGTTTAAGTAATAACACAACAGCAAGCAATAACACTGGTATAGGTTATTTTGCTTTGGCAGCCAATACAACAGGATTTAGTAATACTGCATTAGGTAAAGGTACTGTTCGTATGAATAGCACAGGTTCAAATAATACGGGTGTAGGTTTTGACGCTTTAAATTCAAACACAACTGGACATTCAAACGTAGCTGTAGGAGCTTTAGCTTTAGATGCTAATACTACTGCATCAGGTAACACTGCTGTTGGTAAAAGTTCATTGACGGCTAATACAACTGGAGCTACTAATGCTGCGTTAGGGTTTAATACCTTAGAGCAAAACACAACTGGAAGTAATAATACAGCATTAGGCGATGGTGCATTAAATGCAAACACAACGGCTGATGGTAATACTGCGGTAGGAAGACAAGCACTGGTATTAAACACAACTGGAACTGCTAACACTGCTGTAGGAAAAGGAGCTGGAGCTGCAATTACAACCAATAGTGGTAACAGTTGTTTCGGAATAAACGCAGGTCTAACCGTTACAGGAGGACAAAACACATTAATAGGTGCTTATTCTGGCAGTAGTTCTTTAACTACAGGAGTTAATAACACACAAATTGGCTATAACGTAGGAAATACTAATGAAACTAATACTATTGTAATTGGAAGAGATCTCACAAGTATTGGAAATAATCATTTTACATTTGGAAGTAATAGTGGTGGTAGAGTTTATAACGATTTTCATAGCAATGCGTCATGGACAAGAAGTTCAGATGAAAGAAAGAAAAAAGATATTATTACAAATACTGATTGTGGATTAGATTTTATAAAAGAACTAAGAACCGTTACATATAAATGGAAAGCACCTTCTGAACTTCCAAAGACATTTGTAGGATATGATGCAAGTATTACTGAACCTTTATACGCAAACAAAATGTATGGGTTTATTGCTCAAGAAGTAAAAGCAGCTTTAGATAAACATAACATTACTAATTTTGCTGGTTGGACTGAAGATAAAAATGGTGAGCAAGGTATTTCTTACGAAATGTTTATTATGCCATTAGTAAATGCAGTACAAGAATTATCTGCAAAAGTCACAGCTTTAGAAGCTGCCTAAACAATTAAACAAACTTATTTATTTTTTATTAAAACAATGGAAGAAAGAACTACTGATGAAATCGCAGCTATTTTTGCTGCTGCTGGAGATAGCGTTACTGTAATTGGTATTGCTAAAACTGAAGATGAAACTACAGATGAATTTAAAGATAGAATTAAGCGTAATGTAGAGCACCTTGAAATAATCAAGGGATACAAAAAGCTTGATGAAACTACTTCTATTTGGGGTTCAGAAGACTTTACAGCTATCGACAAAGCTATTGTTGATGGTAAAAAATTATACTAATTAAACATGACTAAACCATCCACAGAACAATTAAAAGAAACTTTACAACAGCTAGTTATTCAACATAACGAAGCTATACAAGTACAAAACAACTGTAAAGAACAGATAATAGCTGTTCAAGCTGTTATACAGGATAGAGAAGATGGAAATACCAACGATAGTACTTCCACCGACTCAGAAGATTAAAACGGTAGAAATACCTTTACCTAAAGCTGACGTACCTTATTATATTCCTTTAGTAGTACCCCCTAGCGATCTACGAGATGAAAAGGGGGTAAAACCTAAAACAACAACTGAGGTTCCGCCAGCTCCAAAATTAAACCTACCACCCTTACCACCAATTCCTATACCTTCGACTGAGGTTTTAGTTACAACTAGCATAGCAGCTGTTACAGCAGTTGCAGCTACAACTTTTACACAGCCGATTATAGAAAATATTAAAAAGAAACTACAAAAATTCCTACAAGGTAAAATTAACAAATGGAAGGAAAACCACCTGAAAAAGAAGAAAAGAAAGGACTGATAGGTAAACTAAAAGATGCTGCTGAAGATAAAGAGCATCAGATAGAAATCTTAGGTACTTTTGTTAGATTAGGTGTAGTTGTCTGGTCTGGGTTTATTATTACTATGAATTACGTAGACATACCGATGGTAAAGAAATCTGGCAACAGCGATATCACGTTCGTCGCCAGCGTCTTTACGGGAGCACTCGCAACATTCGGTTTGACTACTGGTAAAAATGGTGGTACTAAAGGTCCAGTAAACTGCCCAATGAATAAAAAAATAGACAAACCAAAAGTATGAAAAAATGGCTCATACTCTTAGCTCTGATATCACCCAGCATAGCAAGAGCAAACACGGTGACGCCTTCCTTCACAACAGGNNNNATGCAGTCAACNACNACAACACAACAAACTATAACAGAAGAAATAGTTCACGATATTCAAGGATCAGCNTCTTCNTCNTNNAGCGGTACAAATATTACGGTAACTGGTGGAATAGGTACAGACAACGCTACNTATGCACCAACANCCAACGCAACAGATTGGGATNTACANATCACAACCAGAGACGCTGGNACTATCGAAACNATAACAATAGATCGGGTAATCGAAACAGATTCAACTACCTCATCTTACTCTATCTTCTCTCAATAGGTACACCNGTACTTGCTGAAGGTGAGGATAACAATGTTAGTAANCCNGTCGCCGCTGCAACGGGAAATGTGACCAATCAAGCTGTGCAATTTCANAACAATGGAGCACAAAGTAGACAGTATTNTGGACCTAATATAAGCTGTAATGGCAGTACAATGACATTTCAACCTTTTTATATGGGTAATCATACTAAACCACTTGATGAGTTNATGCAACCTAGCAGCTATACGCTGGCAGAAAACTGGGGGTTCCAAATTAANTTTATGGTACCTCTGGATAAGTCAGGTTACAAACAATGTAAAGAACTAGCCAAGCGTCAAGAAGAAAANATGCGGCTAGAGTATGAGATTACAAGAGCACACAAATGTGCAGATCTTATGAAAAAGGGTTTTATGTTTAGACCTAATGCACCTATGTCTAAGTTATGTCAAGATATAGTGCCTATAGTTAAAGTAAAACCTCCAAAAGAAAAGAAATTTAAACTATTTTAACACCAATGATTACTTTACTCAAACCAATTATTNTANCTTTTGCTAAGTCNGACTCAGTTAAGAGNCTCATCGTNGATGTNCTTAAAAAGNTAGTNGCTACCACAGATAATCAGCTTGATGACCAAGCGGTAGAATTCATCGAAACTAAGATCTTTATATCATCTAAATAGTTTTAATGACTCAATTACTACCTTCACCTGAACATTATCTACAAAANTTAATATCAATGCAAAGTCCTGATGCNAANAAGCTCTGGAGAAGAGCTATCAAAGAGCACTTCAACTGTACATGCGTTTATTGCGGAGAATTACATGAATTACACAATCTTACAATCGACCACGTTCGACCAAAATGTAAAGGTGGCAAAGATGTCACAGCTAATGTTGTACCGTCGTGTCGTCGATGTAATCAGGAAAAAGGTAGTAGAAATTGGCTTGATTGGATGCGAGCNACGTTTGGATATNATCCTNACACGGGAGCACGTGATCCTGTCTCATATAAATTAAAATGAACAAAGCTAACGAAGAGCAGTTTAATGAACTGCATAACCTTGTCACTACGGAATTTCTTAACAGAGTCCGTAATGGCGAGGCAACCACACAAGATTTAAAAGCAGCTTGTGACTGGCTTAAAGCTAATGACATTAGCGGTGTAGCCTATGATGGAAACCCATTAGATAAGTTAAACA
>FUFK010830283.1_pt1 | contig 11390 bp, 8 predicted proteins | sample 1021851 | NCBI WGS metagenome assembly FUFK01 (sample SAMEA51879418, study PRJEB19060) | metagenome
CGCCGACCGCCGGGTACCGGCGGCGCTGACCGCCGACCCGGTGCTCTACGGGGAATGCTTGTCAGGGGCTTTGTACTGGAACGACTTTCTCAATCTGGCCAAGGGGTGCGGGTTCGGCGATCCGCGTTTGGTGGAATCGCGCCGGCTGACCATCGAGAACCCGGCCATCGAGGCGAAGCTGGGAAACATCCGCTTCTACTCGGCCACCTACCGGTTGTTCAATATCGATGCGCTGGAGCCCGCCTGCGAGGACTACGGTCAGGCAGTGATCTATAAGGGCACGGTGGACCATCATCCCCATTCATTCGTGCTGGACGATCATCATGTGATCGAGGCCGGCAAGGTGTTCCCGGTGTGCGGGAATACCTGGTTAATGTTGGCGGAGAGCCGGTTCGCGGACCATTTCGAGTTTATTGGTAACTTTGATTCGCACTTTGGGATTTTTGAGGGGTGTGGGTTGAATGTGCCCTTCGAGGATGGGAGCGCGTCGTCGGAGGTCGGTGGTAGCTGTTGCTAGGCCTTTTCTCCAGCCGGGGCCGCGGTGTGTGTTGGTGACGTCCAGAACACGCCGTGAACCCGTCCCTGGGGGCTCGATTCGCGCATCCCTGCGCTCATACGGTTCTGGACGTCACCAACACACACCGCGCCGGAGTCGGCCGAAAGGTTCCGGGTAAGCAGCCGCCGCACACGCAAGGAAGGATTTGATGAACGTTAAGAAGCTGGCTCTTTTGATTGTGATCGCGGCGCTGGTGGCGTCTTATTTTGTGTTTGATCTGGGGCAGTATCTGAGCCTGGATTATTTGAAGGCGCAGCGTGGGGCGTTTCAGTCGCTGGCGGCGGAGCAGCCGGTGCTGGTGCTGGGCGGGTTCTTTGTGCTGTACGTGGCGGTGACGGCGTTGAGCTTGCCCGGGGCGGCGATCATGACGCTGGCGGCGGGGGCGCTGTTCGGGTTCTGGGTGGCGTTGGTGCTGGTGTCGTTCGCGTCCAGTGTGGGGGCGACCCTGGCGTTTCTGGCGTCGCGGTTTTTGTTCAAGGACGCGGTGCAGAGCCGCTTCGGTGAGCGGCTGAAAAAGATCAACGCGGGCGTGGCGAAGGACGGCGCCTTTTACCTGTTTACGTTGCGTTTGATTCCGGCGTTTCCGTTTTTCGTGATCAATCTGGTGATGGGGCTGACGCCGCTGAAGACCTGGACGTTTTACTGGGTCAGCCAGGTGGGGATGCTGGCGGGCACGGCAGTGTACGTGAACGCGGGCACCCAGCTGGGCGAGTTGAAAAGCTTGTCCGGGTTGTTGTCGGTGGATCTGATCGGCGCCTTCGTGCTGCTGGGGCTGTTCCCCTGGCTGGCGAAGGCGGTAATGGCGTTTCTGCAGGCGCGCAANGTGTACCGGGGNTANCNNAAGCCGAANCACTTCGACCGNAANCTGGTGGTGATCGGCGCCGGNTCCGCCGGGCTGGTGAGCGCCTATATCGCCGCCACGGTGAAAGCCAGTGTNACNCTGATCGAGAANGGCGAGATGGGCGGCGACTGCCTGAATACCGGCTGCGTGCCGTCCAAGGCNCTGATCAAGAGCGCGCGGCTGGCGCANCTGGANCNNAAGCCGNAGCGCTACGGNTTCACCAGCATCACGCCNCGNTTCGATTTCGCCGACGTCATGGCGCGCATCCATAAGGTGATCGGCAAGATCGAGCCCCACGATTCGGTGGAGCGTTACACCGANCTGGGNGTGGATTGCGTGCAGGGCAGCGCGCGCATCACNTCGCCCTGGGAAGTNACCGTGGANACCGCCGAGGGCGAGCGCACNCTGACCACCCGCAATATTATNATCGCCTCCGGCGCGCGGCCGTTCGTGCCGCCGATCCCCGGTATCGACNANATCGACATNCTCACCTCNGAAAACCTGTGGACCCTGACGGAGCAGCCCNGCCGNNTGATCGTGCTGGGCGGCGGGCCGATCGGCTGTGAGCTGGCGCAAAGCTTCGCGCGCCTGGGCAGCGANGTGACCCAGGTGGAGATGCTGCCGCGCCTGATGCCCCGCGAGGACGAAGACGCCGCCGCCCTGGTGNCCGCNTCCCTGCGCGACAGCGGCGTCACCGTGCTCACCAACCATAAGGCGNCGCGNTTCGCGGTGGAGGACGGCGANAAGGTGCTGTACGTGCAGGCGGACGACGGNGAGAAGCGCCTGCCGTTCGACGCGGTGCTGGTGGCGGTGGGCCGCCGCGCCAACACCGACGGCCTGGGCCTGGAGGCCATGAACATCGCCACCGAGAAAAACGGCACCGTGGCGGTGGACGGCTTCCTGCGCACCCGCTTNCCCAATATTTTCGCCTGCGGCGACGTGGCCGGGCCTTACCAGTTNACCCATGTGGCCGCCCACCAGGCCTGGTACGCCTCGGTGAATGCCCTGTTCGGCCGCTTCAAGAANTTCCAGGTGGANTACCGGGTGATCCCCTGGGCCACCTTCACCGACCCGGAGGTGGCCCGCGTGGGCCTGAGCGAGGACGAGGCCCGCGAACAGGGCATCGAGGTGGAAGTGACCCGNTACGGCATCGACGACCTGGACCGGGCCATNGCCGACAGCACCGACCACGGCTTNGTCAAAGTNCTNACGCCNCCGGGNAAGGACNCCATCCTGGGCGTCACCATCGTCGGCGAGTCCGCCTCCGACCTGATCAGNGANTACGTGCTGGCCATGAANCANGGNCTGGGTCTGAACAAGATNCTCGGCACCATCCATATTTACCCGACCATGGCGGAGGCNAATAAATTCGCCGCCGGCGAGTGGAAGAAGGCGCACAAACCGGAGGGCNTGCTGCGCTGGGTNGAGCGCTTCCACGCCTGGCAACGCTGAATCGACAGGAGGTGAGANCATGCTGAAAGTNACNTNNCGCNCCNCCCTGAGCNCNCTGCTGATCGNCNTCATGGCGGNGCTGGCNACNCCGGCGCTGGCGTTCGANCATCAGCNGTGGGACGACCTGCTTNNGGCNCATGTCAGCGAGCACCGGGACGGNGTNGCCAGCGCNGTGGACTANGACGGCATGGCCNCGGACCAGGCCGCCCTGGACGACTATCTGGCNCGTCTCAGCGCCGTGGATNANGCCACCTTCAAGGGTTTCAGCNACGNCNAGAANCTGGCGTTCCTGATCAACGCCTACAACGCNTTCACCGTGAAGCTGATTCTGAANCAGGACAGCCGGCCGGATTCGATCCGCGACATCGGTTCGATTTTTTCCGGCCCCTGGAGCCAGCGCTTTTTCACCCTGCTGGGCGAAGAGCGCACCCTGGACGAGCTGGAGCANCAGATGATCCGCGGCAANCCGNCACTGATGGACCCGCGCATTCACTTCGCGGTGAACTGCGCCTCGGTGGGGTGCCCGGCCCTGCGCCCGGANGCCTANACCGGCGAGCGGCTGGACGCNCAGCTNGCNGACAGCACCCGGCGCTTTCTTTCCGACCGGCGCCGTAACCGNTANGACGCNGAGGNNNNGGTGTTGAGGGTGTCGTCCATTTTCGACTGGTACNAAGAGGACTTCGAGGACAGCGCCGGCNGCCTCGGCGATTACCTGCTGCAATACGCCGATGCNCTGGCGCTNCCGGCNGNNGCCCGCCGGNATCTGGAAGCCGGCGATCTGCCGNTCCGCTTTCTGGACTACGACTGGTCGCTGAATANCGNNAGCAACAATCCCTGAANCCTTGCCGGANNCCGGNCCGGCAACTGAAACGATATTGACAATAATTCGCATTAACTATAAGTTCCCCTCCGCCTTACAAANCTGACACTTTTTCGGAGGGGTTNCCGTGCTCCGCTTGCGTTACAGCTTGCCGCTGTCTNTTCTGTCNTTNTCNCTGCTGCCGCTNACGGCCGCCATCTCCACCGCCGCCCAGGCGCAAGANACCAACAANCAGCTNGAGCCGGTCACCGTGACCACCACCCGGGGCAACAGCGAGGCCGGGGANACACCGCAGAAAATCACCGTGATCAACCGGGACGAGATNGAGCAGCAAATGGCGATCACCANTGATCAGGCCCAGGTGCTCAGCAATCTGATNCCNTCCTATTCGCCCAGCCGCCAGAAGCTGACCAACNCCGGCGANACNTTNCGCGGNCGNGACCCGCTGTTCCTGNTCGACGGCATNCCNCAGTCCAANCCGCTGCGCGACGGCAGCCGNGACGGCTACACCATNGANCTGGCCATGGTGGAACGCATCGAGGTGATCCACGGCGCCAGCGCCGANCACGGCCTGGGCGCCACCGGNGGCATCATCAACTTCGTCACCCGCCGCCCGGAAGGCACCGACCTGCGCCAGCACATCGGGGTGGGCGTGAGCGCCCCCACCGANTACGAATCCGACGGNCTGAGCTACGANACCGATTACCGCCTGGAGGGCATCCACGGCGATTGGGATTTCCTGCTCGGCGGCGCCTANAAATCCCGGGGCCTGTTCTACGACGCNGACGGCCGNGCCGTGGGCATCGACCAGGCCCAGGGCGANANCATGGACTCGCAGAGCTACGACGTGTTCATGAAGNTCGGCTATTGGCTGGACGACACCCAGAACCTGGAGCTTTCGGTGAACCGNTTCGAGCTGGAAGGCAACCACGACTACGTGGGCATCGAAGGCGACCGGGCCAATGGCGTGCCCGCCACCTCGGTGAAGGGCGACCCGGCCGGCGACCCGGTGCGCAACGAGGCGCTCACCACCAGCCTCTCCTACCGCAATACCGACCTGGCCGGCAACGANGTGCGCCTGCAGCTGTACACCCAGCGCTTCCGNGCCCGCTACGGCGGCGACACCTTCGGCACCTTCCAGGATCCGACCATTGCTCCGGCCGGCACCCTGTTCGACCAGTCCCAGAACGAATCCGANAAGTACGGGGCCAAGTTCACCCTGACCCGGGACGGCCTGCTCGACGGNAACCTGAAGGCCACCACCGGCCTNGACCTGCTGCAGGACGAAACCAGCCAGATTCTGGCCCAGACCGGCCGCGAATGGGTGCCGGAGACCGAGTTCCAGAACGCGGCGCCCTTCCTGCAGTTGAACTACCAGGCCACCGACCGGCTGTCCCTGCACGGCGGCGTGCGCCATGAGTANGCCAAGCTGGACGTGGACACCTACACCACCCTGGCCTCCTACGGCAGCCAGACCGTGCAGGGCGGCAGCCCGCGCTTCGAGGANACCCTGTTCAACGCCGGCGTGGTGTTCCAGGCCACCGACTGGGCGCAGCTGTTCGCCAACTATTCGGAAGGCTTCGGCATGCCGGACGTGGGCCGGGTGCTGCGCGCCGTGGACGAACCGGGCCAGGACGTGGACGACTACGTCAATCTGGAGCCGATTGTCACCGACAACCGCGAGATCGGCGCGCGCCTGTCCCAGGGCGCGGTGGACTTCGAGGTGAGCTACTACGAGTCCGATTCCGACTTCGGCTCGCGGCTGGCGCTGCGCAACGGCGTGTTCGAAGTGCAACGGGAGAAGACCGAGATTCACGGCGTGGAAGCGGACCTGGGCTGGCGGTTCCGCGAGGGTCACCGCCTGAGCGCCTCCTACGCTCATGTCAGCGGCAAGTTCGATTCCAACGACAACGGCGTGGTGGACACCCGCCTGGACGGCCGCAACATCGGCCCGGACCGGCTGACGGTGCGCTGGCAGGCCAACTGGTCGCCGAAACTCACCACCCAGGTGCAGGGCAACCACTACTTCAGCCGCGGCATTCCATCAGACCCAAAGCTGGGCTTCGACAGCTACCAGCTGTTCGATGCCTTCGCCGGCTACCGTCTGGGCAAGGGCCAGGTCACCGTGGGCGTGGAGAACCTGTTCAACGAGCAGTACATCACCTACTTCTCGCAGGCCGCCTCGGCGCTGGACAGCCGCTTCTTCGCCGGCCGTGGCCGGGTGGTGTCGCTGGGGTACAATCTGGATTTCTAACCCCCGCCCCGAGAGTTCATGCTGCTCAAGCTGCATAAATACGCCGGCCTGATCGTCGGGCTGCTGCTGGCGCTCACCGGCGTCACCGGCAGCCTGCTGGTGTTTCACGACACCCTGGACGAATGGCTGACCCCGCAACTGTGCACCGCGCCCGCCGCCGACCCGGCGTCGCTGAGCGCGGTGCTGGCCGCCGCCGAGGCGGCGTTGCCCGGCAAGGCGGCACGGCGTCTGGAGCCCTCGCCCGGCCCCGGGCGGCCCCATACGGTGCGTTTCGACGGCCCGGAAGGCGCCCCCGGCCCACTGCAGGTGAGCGTCTCCCCGGCCGACGCCGAGGTGCTGGCGGTACGCCAGTGGGGCGCCTACCCCACCAGCTGGGTCTACCGGCTGCACTACACCCTGCTGGCCGGCACCACCGGCAAGTACGTGGTGGGCGTGCTGGGCCTGGTGCTGATGTTTTTCTGCCTCAGCGGCCTGTACCTGTGGTGGCCGCGCAAGGGCCGGTGGCGGCGGGCGCTCAGCGTGCGCACCGACAAGGGCCCGTTCCGGCTCAACTTCGATCTGCACAAGGCCGCCGGCGTCTACATCACGCCGGTGCTGCTGGTGGCCGCCTTCAGCGGCGTCAGCCTGGTGTTCCACGGCCCGGTGCAGGCCCTGGTGGGCACCGCCCTGCCCCTGGAACCGATGCCGGCGCCGACGCTGGAGGCCCGCCCGGACGCCGGGCCGGAACTCAACGTGGACCAGATCGTGGCCGCCGGCCAGAACGCCTTTCCCGAAGGCGATCTGAAGCGCATTGACCTGCCCCGCGACGCGCAAACGCCCTACCGGCTGTCGTTCAACCAGCCCGGCGAGGCTTGGTCCCACCACGGTGCCAGCCGGGTCTGGGTGGATCCCCGCGACGGCGCCGTGCTGGCCACCTGGGACCCGCTTTCGGTGGCCGCCGGCAGCCGCTTCATGGGCTGGCAGTTCCCCCTGCACAACGGCGATGCCCTCGGGCTCGCCGGGCGCTGGCTGGTGTTTCTCGGCGGCTGGCTGCCGGCCCTGCTGTTCGGCACCGGCCTCTACCTGTGGTGGCGCAAGCACCAGTTGCGGCGCCGGTCACGGCGATCCCGCTGATATTCCGCTCTTGAAAACCCGAGGCAGCGGCCCTACTTACCGACGGGTTGATGACAATCCCATGTCACTGTTGGCGCAGGTTTGACCCTGAAAGTGGCATGATGGGTAGTCCGGAAACGGAATTCGGATCGTAATTCGTTCTCAGGGAAACGTGCCATGAGCCATCGCGAACGCCTGGACCGCATCCAGGCCTCCTGCCAGCGCCTGCCGCTTTCGATGCGCGTCTGGATCCTGCTGGTCCTGATCCCCGTCAATGCCACCGGCTTCTTCATGCTGCATACCGCCAGCGGCGGTCTGGTGGCGCTGGCCACCCTGTTCGTGCTGGCGGCCAACGGCGTCACGCTGTGGCACTACGCGTCCGTGAACCGGGCCCTGGCGCTGCCCCACCTGATCGCCTGGGTGCCGCTGCAGGTGGCGTTGGTGGCGCGCCTGATCGGCGGCTGGGGCGCCGACGACATGCATCTGGACGAATGGCTGCTGGCGGTGCTGGTGGTGATGGTTAATTCCGTGGCGCTGTTCTTCGACACCGTGGTGTCCTGGCGCTGGTGGCGCTCCCGTCATCTCAGCCTGGAGGCGGACGGCCTCTGAGCCGCGCCACCCGGATCAGCCGATCTGCACCTGATCTTCCACGTAACGCAGTTTCACCGCGCGCGGCCGGGCCAGGGAAAACGCCAGCGCCAGGGGCCCGATACGCCCGGCGAACATCAGTACCATGAGGATCGCCTGGCTTGGCTTGGACAGATCCTCGGTGATACCCCGTGACAGCCCGGCGGTGCCAAAGGCGGAAAACCCTTCGAACAGCACGTCCATGGGTTTCATTTCCGGCTCCAGGATAACCAGCAGGAAGCAGCCCAGCATCACCATCAGCATACTCAGCACCACCACGGTATAGGCCCGGAACACCGAATCCAGGGATACCGTGCGGCGGAAGGCGGTGGGCCGGCGGCGGCCGGTCAGAAACGCACGGGTGGCCAGCACCACCACCATGAAGGTACTGACCTTGATGCCCGAGGCGGTGGAATTACTGCCGCCGCCGATGAAGATCAGAAACATCACCAGCAACACGCTCGGGGCGTACAGGCTGCTCATGTCCACCACCGAGAAGCCGGCGCTGCGCGGCACCACCGCCACGAACCAGGCCAGCCAGGGCCGTGAGCCGCTGTCCACCGCCGCCAGGGTGGTGCCGTTGGTCCATTCAAAGGCCATGATCAGCAGCCAGGCGCCCACCGCCAGAATCAGGGTGCCGGTGAGGGTCAGCTTGCTGTGCAGGCTCAGCTTCGAAAGACGGCGCTGACGCCAAAGGTCGGTGAGCACGGTGAAACCCAGGCCGCCGGTAATGAACAGGCCGGTGATCACCAGCGTTATCAACGGCGTCGCCGCCCAGGGGGCCAGCCCGTCAGGCAGCAACGAGACCCCGGCGTTGTTGAAGGCCGAGGCGGCGTGGAAAAAGCTCATCCACAACCCCTCGGTCCAGCCCATGGCCGGCACCCAGACCGTGGCCAGCACCGCCGCGCCGCTCACTTCCAGGCACAGCGCCAGCAGCGCCACCCGCCGCACCAGCAGCATCACGTCCCCGGGCGATGCCTGGTCCATGGCCTCGCGGACCACCCTCTGGCCTTTCAACCCGAGCCGGCCGCCCAGGGCCATCACCGTCAGCACCGCGAAGGTCATCAGGCCCAGGCCACCCAGATGAAACAACACCATCACCAGCAACTGACCAAACAGGGTCAGGTCGCTGGCGGGGTCCACCAGCGACATGCCGGTCACCGTGATCGACGCGGTGGCGGTGAACAACGCTTCCCAGAACGTCATGCCCTGATGGCTGGCGAAAGGCGTGGCGAACAGGGCGGTGCCGACGGCGATGAGCAGCAAAAAACCGCCACTGAGAATGGTCGGCGGGCTGTAGCGCCAGGTGTGGCGTAGCCTTGCTTTCAGGTTTACCCGCGCGCGCAGACCCGGCAGCCAGGATCTCATAGGCGCTCGGTAAAGTGGCGCAGGGCTTTCTCTTCGCCCAGCAGAACCAGATGATCGTTACGGCGCAGCCGGTAATCCGGCGTCGGCTGGAAGGTCACGCTGTTGCCGTGCTTTATCGCCAGCAGGCGTACCTTTTCGGGATCGATCTTCAGGTCGGAAAACGGCCGGTCTTCCAGTACCTCCCCGGGGCGTACCTCGATCACGAAGCAGTTATCCCCCAGGGCGATGTAGTCCAGCATGTTGGGGTGCGCCATGGTTTGCGCCACCCGCAGCCCCATCTCGTACTCGGGGTGGAAGATGCGGTCCGCGCCCAGCTTTTCCGCGATTTTATGGTGGGTGGGCGTAATCGCTTTCACCCAGACTTCCTTCGCATGCAGGGATTTCAAATGCATGGTGCAAAGGATGCTGGCTTCGATGTTTTCGCCGATCGCCACCAGGGTGGCGTCGAACCGGTGCAGGTCCATTTCCTTGAGCGCCGAATCGTCGGTGGCATCGGCGATCACCGTCTGGGTGAGATGGTCGGCGAGCTGATTGGCCTTGTTCTCATCAATGTCCACGCCCAGCACTTCATGGCCGAGGCGCATTAGTTCCCGGGCGACGGATTCCCCGAAACCGCCCAGCCCCATCACCGCGAATTGTTTTTTCATAGTTGCTCCAGCGCTTCCGCCAGGGTGCTCACGGCGATCACTTCGACGCCGTCCGGCAACTGACGGGGCTTGTTGGCCTTGGGAATAATGGCACGTTTAAAGCCGTGCTTGACCGCCTCGTAGAGGCGCTCCTGGCCCTGCGGCACCGGGCGGATCTCGCCGGACAGGCCGATCTCGCCGAACACCACCAGATCCCGGCCCAGGGGCCGGTCGCGGAAGCTGGAGACGATCGCCAGCACCAGCGCCAGGTCGGCGGCGGTCTCCGCCACTTTCACGCCGCCCACCACATTGGCGAACACGTCCTGGTCGCCCACCTGGATGCCACCGTGGCGGTGCAGCACCGCCAGCAGCATGGCCAGCCGGTTGGCTTCCAGGCCCACGCACACCCGCCGCGGGTTGCCGAAATGGCTGGCGTCCACCAGCGCCTGCAGCTCCACCAGCAGCGGCCGGGTGCCTTCCCAGACCACCGTCACCAGCGAGCCGGGGGCGATGTCGTCGGCGCGGTTGAGGAAGATCGCCGAGGGGTTCTTCACCTCTTTCAATCCCTCGCCGGTCATCGCGAACACGCCCAGTTCGTTGACCGCGCCGAAGCGGTTCTTGAGCCCGCGCAGGGTACGGAAGCGGGCGTCGGCGGAGCCTTCCAGCATCAGCGAGCAGTCGATCATGTGTTCCAGCACCTTGGGGCCGGCCAGGGTGCCGTCCTTGGTGACGTGGCCCACCAGCAGCAGCACCGTGCCGGTCTGCTTGGCGAAGCGGGTCAGGGCGGCGGCGCCTTCGCGCACCTGGGCGACGCTGCCCGGCGCCGACTGCAGGCCGGCCAGATACATCACCTGGATCGAGTCCACCACCAGCAGCCGCGGCTGCTCCTTGCGGGCCAGCTCGAGGATCTGCTCCACGTCGGTTTCCGCCGCCAGGCGCAGTTTTTCCTTGGGCAGTTTGAGGCGGTCGGCGCGCATCGCCACCTGGGCCAGGGATTCCTCGCCGGTGATGTAGAAGCACTTTTCCCGGTCCGCCAGCCGGCACAACACCTGCAGCAGCAGGGTGGATTTACCGGCCCCCGGGTGGCCGCCCAGCAGGATCGCCGAGCCGGGCACCAGGCCGCCGCCCAGCACCCGGTCCAGCTCGTCCATGCCGGCGCTGATGCGCGGGCTGTCTTCCAGGGCGATTTCGTTGAGCTGACGCACTTCGGAGAGCTGGCCGCTGAAACCGCTGCGTTCCGCGGAGCGGCTCTTGGGCATGGCCGGATCGACGACGAATTCCTGCAGGGTGTTCCAGGCGCCGCAGGCCGGGCACTGGCCCTGCCACTTGGGGAAGTCGGCGCCGCACTCGTTGCAGACGAACGCGGTTTTCTTTTTCGCCACGAAAGCTCCTTATTCGGCGATGACTCGTACCGGCCGGCCGGTGATCTGACAGAACAGCTCGTAGCTGATGGTACCGCAGGCGGCGGCCACTTCGTCCACGGCCACGGTGTCGCCCCACAGCTCCACGCTGTCGCCGACCCGGGCGTCCAGGCCGGTCAGGTCCACGGTGATCATGTCCATGGAAACGCGGCCCACCAGCCGGGTGCGCCGGCCGTTCACCGCCACCGGGGTGCCGCTGGGCGCGTGGCGCGGGTAGCCGTCGCCGTAGCCCACCGCCACCACGCCGATACGGCCCGGGGCGTCGGCGCGCCAGGTGGCGCCGTAGCCGACGGTGTCGCCGGCCTGAATCGGGTTGATGGCGATCAGCCGGGC
>FUFK010518525.1_pt1 | contig 11389 bp, 12 predicted proteins | sample 1021851 | NCBI WGS metagenome assembly FUFK01 (sample SAMEA51879418, study PRJEB19060) | metagenome
AAAGATATACTGGTTCCAGAAACAGTACCTACAATCGCAGTTAGATAGCTAGAATTCCCCGTATCCGCATAAGCAATAACAACTTTGTTATTAGAAGAATCAAAACAAGCTTTATCTTCATCTACCATTTCTACTGGCAACCAAGGCACCATGTACATCATTGGTCCTGTTTTAGAATTAAGTCTTTTAAATATAATGTGCATAGGACTTTCTAGTGTTACTTTTTTAGTCTTTTTGTTTTCTGAGAAGTTTGCAATGATGTCCTCACCCGATTGCAACCTTACTATCTTGATCTGTTTTTCCATTTTTGAGCTCTATGTTGTAAAATTTATAAGTGAATTTTTCATCATCATATATTTTACACCTTTCTATGAAATGTTTAATCGTATAGTTTGCAAATTTACCTATACGAAAGTCATCTACAATATCGAATAGTATGGCAGTTTCTTTACTATTTCCTTTTCTAAGGCCTCGCCCGATTGATTGTAGATTTCTGATTCTTGATTTTGTTGGCGAAGCAAAAACTATGTTATGAAGATTAGTAATATTAACACCGGTACTGAAAGTACCATAGCTAGCCACAATAATCGCATCTTTCTCTCGTTCAACGATTCCTCGAACCGACTCTCTAACTTCTGCATCTGTTCCTCCAAATACGAAAAAAGTCTTTCGATTCCTATTTTTGTTCTCAATTGTTTCATATAATTTTTTCCCATGTTTTTCTACAAATTGAAAGAGTATTAAAGTATTGCCCTCTAAAGATAAAGCTAAATTAGAAATAAAATTATTTCTTGCCTGATTGGTAACAATATATTCTATTTCTTGATTATAGTTCCATCTTCTGGCTTCTTGTCTTATCTGCTCTTCATATTTCAGTATAAGACATTTTATTTTAAAGCCTGCTAATTGTCCTTTCTCTATAAGTTCAGAAGTTGAAGTGGCTTTATATACAGGTCCAAAGAGCCCTTCTAAAACTAATCTATGAGTTTGAGTGCCATCTAAAGTACCTGTTGTTCCTATCCTGTATTTAGAGTTAATACAATTCGACAATATTGAAGTCAGAGACTTTGCTTTAAACTGGTGTGCCTCATCACCCATCACAAAATCAAACTGTTCAAAATAAGACTTATCATTTTTATAAACAGATTGCCAAGTTGTGATTGTCAAAAAATTATTTGTATGCTTCTCTTTACCAGAATATTGGCGATGACAATACTTATCAGAGTCAAAGCCGTATGATTGAAAGTCCGTATACATCTGTTCTACTAAAGATGTAGTAGGCACAATTAATAAACCTTTTTGATATTCTAACTTCATCAAGTAACGAACTATCATATAAATGATAAGAGATTTACCTGATGCTGTTGGCGATAACAATAATCTTTTCTTATTGCGAATACATTGAACAAAAGATTGAACTTGATAATCTCTAGGTTCAAATGGCAAATCTAATGTCTTTATAAACTCAACTGCCTCAACTAGACTAAGTGAGTGTGTTATATTAACATCTGGAGAAATATCGAGTTTATATTCTCGTTCGCCGCAAAATTTTTTAATGTATGGTACTAGACCTGAATAGATCGTTTTACTTCTTGAATTGAATAAGCGGATTTTTCCATCCCATATTCTGTTCTTGTAGGCCGGCATAAAACGATAACCAGGAACGAAAAAAGTAAAATAATTAGATAATTCCACCGCATAATGGTCCTCACATTCTACCTTTAAAAAGGCTTCATTTTCTTTATGTAGTATAATATCAGACACCTTGTATAAACTTCTCCCAATCAATCAATGATCTAAGTTGGTATGTTCTACTATTTAATTCTTTCAATATGCCTGTACATAGTTCAACGACCTCTTGGTGCATTGTCCTACTAATCACAAGCTTATTTAAATCATCATCACTCTCTAAGTATGTATTCAACTCGGATTTGAGTACATACGGAAAAGGTTCCCAACCCCTTTGATTTAATTCTTCTTCGTCTAATTTACCTGTGTAATACTCCCATTTTATTCTTCTCATCTTTACATACTTAATATCAGCACTCTTCGCCAAGAGTCTATGCTTTGATAGTATAGCTAGATATTTACTATGTAGTTTGGGTACATTTGTGAGTTCTCTACCCGGTTCTGTGCGGTCAATCTCACTATCTTTTTCCCACATTTCTAATATTTTTTCAGCTGCGTTCATATATGCCTCCTATTAGGAGTATACACTAATTATTAGAATTTTTCAACATTATAAAAGGCAAACCTGAATGTGGCATCTGCTGTAAGTACCTCTTCAGGACTATCGGCAGAATTAATTACAAAGGTAGAGAGTGTCGTTGGAAATACATCTTTAAATAAAAACCTAAATTTTGCATTGTTCGCTGAGGTAAACAATGTTAGAGAACAATCACAAAACTGAGGGAAGTTCGGCCTGTCTGCAAACTTATTTAATTTGGGTAATCTTCTATAATCTTCATAACTTTCTGGAAATGTCATAGCACGAAGCCAATCATGTATCTCTAGCCAACCTTTCATGTCTTCATCTATTAGAAAAGTTATGTTTAATAAATCATAGATTGGCTTTTCACCTGGTGAGAACAAGTCAACGAATGGTGTATTGAATACCGCTTCACCTAATGATAAACCAGGCACAGTTGCTGATTGACAAAAGTATTGTAAGTTTGGTGCTCTCGCCATCGAAAATATAAATTTATTCGGATGTAGAAAGTTTGGATTGATTGGGTTTGTATCTGTAACTGCCATAATGTTATTTATCCATAACAAAAAGCGGAGACAAAAAAAGAGGCCCTCAAGGGGCCTCTAGGCGGGGTGTATCTATTCGATTACATTAAGTTAGCAATCTGAATAGAACGGTAGTAAAGGTTTGTCTGAGCGGTTAATGCACCTTGTGTGGTTGCATCTGTACCATCAGCGAATGGATTAGATACGAGACCGTAACGAGTCTTGAATCCAATTTTTGGCTGGAAGGTACCAGTATCAACTGCTCTGACCATCTGTAGTGGTACATATGGGCAATAGAACAGACCAGCGTCATAAGCATTTGTACCCTTATATCCTACTACAGCAAACTCATTTGTTGAACTTACTGGGAAATATGGGTCAATGTAGACTCTAATACGTCCAAACATTGTACCAGCAAATGTGTTACCCGTGTCATCTACGGTTAGATTGACTTGAGATTGTAACGCAGAGTTATAGTCAAGTAGACCTGCCATAGCGAGGGCAGAAGCAACATCAGACGAACAAATCATCATGTTACCTTTTCCTCTACGAGTCAACTTGGCGATTGCGTTAGCTTCACGTTCTATCTGGAACGCAAGACCTTTTACTTTCTCAACCATCCAACGACCGTTTGAATCTGTATCTAAGTCAAACTTACCACGAGTCGTTGTACCCACTTGAGCACCTTGTACAGCAGTTTGATAGATTGTACGGATTACTTCACGGTTTATCTCAGCAAGAATTTCTGCTGAAAGAATGTTAGAAAGTTCTGTCTCTGCATCAAGACCGTGTACTGCTTTTAAGTCTTGAGCAAGTTCCATAGAATACTCAGCTTTGAGTGCTCTTGTTCTTGCAGTTACAGTTACTTTCTCAATTGAGAATGCCATCTCATGGAATGTGTTAGCAGCATCGCCATCACCTAAAGATTCTGCCTTAGATGTTGTCATTGCTTTATTTGGAGCTGCGTTAGATGTGAACACCTCTGTTGGTACGGCACCACCAGCAGCAAGTGCTGTTTGAGCACCATCTACACCAGCGAAGCCTGTGTTAGCCTCGTTGTAGAAAGCCTCTGTACCATCTTGTGTGTCAAACTTGGATCTCATTGCAAAGATAAGACCTGTAGGTCCAGTCATTGGCTGAACACCGCAGATATCGTAAGCAATAAGGTTTGGTAAACTTCTTCTTACTAGTGAAATGAGAATTGGGTCAAAACCAGCAACTGGGCTAGAGGCAGAACCTCCGAAACCAGCNATACCAGCATCNCCTTGAGAAGCAGAGTTTGTTGGAACTGCCTCTGAAAGAACTTGACCAGACTTCGCCATTTCTGTAGCTTGGTTCTCAAGAACCACAGCGGTTACGGCTTTCTTGTACTTGTCCTCAATCTTTGGCAGATCAGGATGGTCAAGAACTCCTTCCCACTTTTTTTGTAACGATTCTGAAAGATACATCTTTTTCTCCTACGTTTAGTTTAAATTAATTCTTTGTTTGTGATATAGCCTTAGAAACTGCATCTACGAATGGGTCATTAGACACTTTCTTATCTGCATCTGTTTCTACTTTTTCATTTAGAGTTTCTTCATCAGCTTGCTTCACTTCTGATGGGAAATAATTCTCACGAATAGTTTGTACCTTTTCTCTGAACTCTTCCTCTGTGGAAAAATCTACACTTTCTGCAAGTGATTTGATTTTCTCTTCTTGAGTGTCGGTAAGACCTTCGCATACTTCAGAAGTTATCTCGTTCTGCCTTGCAGTTACTAATGCTTTGGCAAACTCCATACCTCTTTCCATTTCCTCGTCAAGCTGGGATTCTAAAGCCTCAACTCTTGTGGCTAATTCATCTACTAAGTCAACTTTCTCTTCAGGTACATCAATGTAGTGCTCTGCAAATAGGTTTCTTAGACCTGATATGAACTCTTCTGTGAGTTCTGCACGGAGACCTGACTCTACAGCTATCTGATTGTCCGTCATCCACTGCTCTACGACATAGTTAAGATAATCGTCAACTTTTTCTGTTAATTCTGTTTTGATTTCGGTAACAGCCTCTTCAAACTTTGTGGCATATTGCCCCTCAATCTCTTCTACGATTTGTGTTACTCGGTCATTTACACGAGCCTCATAAATTGTAGATGCTTTCTTTTTAAAGTCTGCTGATACATTATCGTCTTCTGCAAAAAGAGATTCGACATCCTCAGAAACTTCTTCTTTCATCTTCTCTTTCTTTTTAGCTAAGAAATCTTTAAGACCTTGAGGCATACCTTTTTCTTGTATTACCTCTTCTTCTTCTGCCTCTGTTTCTTCCATCTTAGCAGATGCAGCTGAAGGTTTTGTCTTTATGGTCGCTTGATTCTTTGCAGAATTATCTGGCGCCATACCAGAAGCATTGATCTTATTTGAATCGTCATCTGGTTTGTTGTTAGAAGGTGTTGGTCCGCCTAAGTCTTGCATACCACCTACTGATGAGGTATCAACTTTAGGCATTGGCTCAGCAGGTGCTTTTGCCTTGCTTTGAGCGAGGACTTCAGCGGCTGCTTCCATGAGTTGGTTTTTATTCTCTGACATCTGAGTTATCTCCTTTTATGCAATATTTATAAATTTAAAGTTTTCTAAGGTAATTTTCAAATAATTTTAGAGCAACATCTTCGATTTCGGCTTTTGTCGCTCTCTTAATCTGTTTCTTTGCTTGTTCAAAGTCAGCTTCTACGAAATGACCTTCAACAAACATCCACTCTTTGTTTTCCATTATGCCATTAACAAAGGCACCTGGCGCAGAGGGGTCAGCAACAATGTCAGCAGCCGTAGCAAGTTTCAAATCATCTTGCACCAAATTATATCCTTCTTTCTGTGGTTCTAAAGAACCAAGAGCTCTTGATGAAACACCCACACTTACGTCATTGTCAATAAAATTCTTAACAATCTGTCCGTATGGTGTCTCTAAGATTTTTGCCTTACCATAAAATGTATTACCATCTTCTTTGAGAGAAACAATCTTATGTGATACTCTCTCAAGGTTAATCGTTGGTGTATCAGGGTGTCCTAATTCACCTAATGCACGATTACCCTTAATAAACTCTTCGTTGTATCGGTTCACTTCGTTACGAAGCGTATCCATTTTATACATACGATTGTTTTTATTTACTGTATCACCAACAAGAAATGTGCCTTCTATGTAAAGACTCTTCTTGCCGTTCTCTTCCTCAATAAGTTGTGTTTTTACGTTATGTGTAGTTTCTGATATGAGTTTCATTAGACACTTTCTGATGAGTTGATTAATGCAGGGTCATAGTTTGCCACTTTAGAAACCTGTAACATTACAGTACCGCCTGTAGCGATTGTAACTTGAAAAAATTGTGAACCAACAACTGCTGATCCAGTATTTGCTATTGGTGCAAAATCCTCAGCAAAATTAATTTGACCTGTGCTATGTAATTCGATTACGTCTTGCCCACTTGAACGAATCATTATACTACCGTTTGTAGACCATGCACATTTTTGTATTGCAAAACCTGATATTCTCTCTTTATCAACACCTTGAGTTGCAAATGTATTTTGTACATTTATATTTGCGGTACCAACACCATGAATCCTAATTGACGATGGTCCTTTTACCCTATTAGTTGTTTCAAATGCTATAGCCATTTTTTTACCTTAGTCCTAGTGATGCACGCCTTCTCATTGATAACTTCCTTTTCAACTGTGAACGGCGTAGTTTAGCTCTTCTTGTTGTTTTCCAAGACCTCTTTAATAGTCTTGCCTTCTTAATCCTCTCAGTAGCGGTAATTCTTTTTACTTGACCGCCTTTGCCTGTAGCACGATAACCCTTGATGCCAGACCTAATTCTATTTCTTTGTACTGTTATCCTACCTTTCGCATCTCTACGAATACGTCTTCTAATTCTTTTTACACGACCTATTTTAACTACGTTTTGTTTCGCAGTTATTTCATTTAGATGTCCTAAAAGTTCATCTAAATTCATCTTCTCGCCTTAAAAGCAAATTTAGCCGCTTTGAGTAAATGATCAGGACTCTTATGAACCATGGCAGACAATTTCTTTTTATTCTCATCATTTACTTTCTTATGCACATCTACAATTGCAGAAGCTGTAAAGTGATCAATACTTCTTGATTCACCATTTGCAAACTTCACACTTTTCTTAGCTTTATTTTTAGTGATGTCATGTAAATGATCCATGACTTGTTTACCCTCTTCTAAGTAATCTGTAAATGATGGTATTTCCTCTTCTGCTTGTAATACATTGTCAGCCATTTTAGGGCCGTAAGGTACTGAAAAATACTTGTCTATCTGTTTATTATAATACAAAGCAATCTTTGTACCACCTGGATAAGGTCTAATTGCCTTTCTTTTTAGAACAAGCACAAATGGTGGATCTTTTACTTTAGAGACATCCTCTTTTACGTTTTCCATATCTTGTTCAGGATCATCACCAATAGCAGGTGCTCTATCACCAACTTTGATTCGGTGTGCCCTTACTTTTTTAGGTTTACCATCAGAACCCATGACAAGCTTGAAGTCGGCCGTATTTTTCATACGAGCAACCCCTTGCAACTCTGTCATGAAATTTTTTAAGTCTTTCATTGTTCTTCTTCTGGTTCCTCTTCGTATTCTACTTCTGAGTCATCATACTCTATTTCTGGTTCATCAGCACTTGCCTCAATTTCTTCTACTTCTTCTCCATCTTCAACCTCTGTTTCTGGTTCTTCAATCTCTTGTTCCTCACCATTGTTAAACAATGCAGAAGATATTTGTTGTTTGCGAACATCTAAAGCATCTGCTGTTTTTGCACCAATCATGGATTGCAATTGTTCTCTAGCAGCCCCTGCTTCACCGCCTACAACTTTGTCTATAAAATCATCTAAATCTGGCATATCAATCTCCTCATCTTCTATTTAGTCTTGCCTTAGTTGTATTTTGTATAACCTTTAGTATCTGTTCTGCTTTCAACCCTCTTGCTGTGTCTACGTTATCAGCATTGTTAGGCTGAGGTGCAGGTTGTTCTACACCCTCTTGACCATCAATTTGTGGTTGTTGTATAACAGCACCTTCATCTTTCATTTGTTTATTCATCAACTCTATCTCATCATCAGACATTTGCAGAACATTCTTTTTGACCCAGTCGGTAGAGTAGTAACGACCGATATATGGGTCAACGGTGCCGAGTAAGTTGACTCTTTCACGAAGCAACTCAGCTTCACGCATCTCAGTAAAATTATTATCCTTTTTAAAGTCGTAATAAATTGTCTCTCTGGCTGCGTCCCACTCATCAACACTCATTATACCTTTGAGAGATAATTGCACTCTCAAGGCGTGATCGAAAACTTGTGCGAACTTGTTTCTCAATCGTATTATAAACTTATTAAACTTAACCTCATCTCTTGTAACTTCTGATACTCTACCAAGACCAATCATACCACCTTGTTGTGGTTCTAAACGAGAGATAGGTACGTTAAGTGATTGTAGAAGTTTCTTTTGAAAATACTTAACATCTTCTAACTCACCTAAGTTGGCACCAGCTGGTAGTGTAGTAATCTCAGTACCTTTACCACCTTCTCTTCTTGGTAACCAAAAATCTTCTAACATAGACTTGTGTTTACGGTCATCTCGTAATTCACCAGTCTCAGCATCATAAACCATTTTGTTACGATACTTAATCATTACATCACGCAGATATTGTTCTGCCTTACCTTTTGGTAAGTTACCTACGTCAATATAAAATATTCTTCTTTCAGGCGCCCTTGATAAACGATAGATAACGATTGCATCTTCTATCATTCTTAACTGATTCAATGGCTTGATTGCCTTATGTAAATATGAAATCACAAATGTGTTCTTTGCATCCATTTGACCAGATGAACAATATACGATTGCATCTGTGGCAATACGAACACCAGAGTTTACATTTGCAGAATACGTTTGTGTTGTCGTACCTTTGTCATTATAGACATAGTATTCACCAATAGACTTGATGATTTGAGCACCAGTCTTTGGGTCTCTTTCTTTTACAATCTCACGAACTTTTCTTATCTTTCGTGGGTCGATATATCGTAGTTCTTGAATACCCTCTTTAGGGTTGTTCTCATTGACCACGACATGAAAATATATTCTACCATCTATATACCATCTTTTGAAGAGGTCATCCGCCATGTTTGAAAAGTTTAACATATGTTTCACATTGTCAAACTCATTTCTTATTTTATTCTTAATACTTTCAGGCTGCTTTAGATTATCAAGATTTATGTCAACTGATTTACCATCAACATCATGTGTGATAGCCTCATTGACAATATCATCAATTGCTCCATCTAACTCAGGGTGATTCGCCATCTCACGGTATCTGGTGATTAACTCAAGTTCATTGCGAACTGAGCCTTCTAAATCAACATATGTGCCGTAGTAAGCATTGTTTGTTACGGTAACGGCACCATCATCAAGTGCCTCGTTTGGTAAAGCAAAAGAGCTCTGACCCTTAGGCGGCTCTTTTGCTTGTTCTTTTTTACCTAAAGTAAAGCCAAATAATTTTATAGCCATAAAATATCCATCCTATATCTTGAGAGCACGCTCTCGTTAAACCACACCAGCTTCTTCGGCTTCCCACCATTGATATGCCAAAGTGACCGTAAATTCCTCTATCTGGTCATTTGCACCCCAATCTACATCTATTGGAGATAAGTCATATGGGTACATTCCGATGAACTTGTATTTTTTCAACTCGTCACCAGTTTTTCCAAACTGCGTTACTTTAGCGTCAACTGAATAACCTAGTGGCGCTAAGGCCGCTGGGTTTCTTACATTTAAACTATGTGAATTAAGACCATTCATCCATCTTTCCATTGCGTTACGAACTACAAAGTCTTCATCATTGATGACTGTTATAGTTAAGTCAGCAAAAGTTCTATTACCCAAAAATTTCAATTCACGACCGAAATATGTAACTGGCACAACACCAAGAGTAACTCCTGGTAATTGTGTTGTTCTACACATAAATGTTAATTTAGTTTGAGCATTTGCTGGTGCTGAAAAAGTTGGAAATGGCATTTCCATTTCAAACAGATTAGGGCGGGCGCCATCACCCACCATCTGTGTTCTAAACTCGTTTACATTAAAAGCCATTTATTTTCTCCTGTTTTCCTTTTATTTAGAAGCGTCCTACGACCTCTTCAAACGAAACTCCTGTTCTTACTGCTACAAAGTTAAGTTGTATGAAGTTAATTGATCTTGCAGGTTTGATGAATATATCACCTACAAACTCATTACGGTCAATTACTTCGCCAGTATTATTTGATTCATCACAAACAACTCTAAAGTCTGTAATACCTCGGCGACCTTGGACATCTCTCAAGAATGGTTCTACAAGAGCAACAAACTGAGACCTTGTAAACTGGTCGTTAAATTCAAAGAGTGAGAATCTTGCAGCTCTTGAGATTGCCTTTTCTAATACAATAAACAATCTACGAACATTGATTCTATCAAATGCTGAAGGTTTTGATTGCATTGTCTTGTCTCCAAACAATACTGTACCTTCACCTTGGAATGAAACGACTGGGTTTATACCAGATACATATAGATCATCTCTATTTGTCTTTGTAGGGTTAAACGCAAGTTTAATTACGTTCTTTATAATACCACGATTGAGACCGCCTGGTGAGAACCAAGCATCTCTTTCTACATCTGTTCTTACACATAGACCGGCTATGTCACCATTAAGTGGCACATATCTGAATACGTCATTAAACTTGTCGTATTGATATTTGTAACCAGAGTCTAAGAAGGCAAATGATGTAGAGGTGAGTAAGTTGCGGAATGTTTTAATGTCATCAACTTCACTACCTGCATTGTTTACAACATCAGCTCTTCTTGGTGATACGAAAGCGATACAATCTTTTCTTGTAACTGCGATATTATCAATTACATGAGTGGCAACTGTTTGGTCTCCAGGTCCAGTCATCACAAGTGATATGTCAACTGAATCTGCATCTGCAAATTCATCAAATGCAGTAACTACGTTTGCAGTTGAGGTTGTGCCATCAGCACCACCCACTAATGAAGCAGAAAATGGTGATTGTACCTCTGTAAATGCTGTGGCAGAATTACCACCCCAATTTGTGCCACCTGGTTGATGTGCAGTCCACCATATATTTTCTGATGTTCTGTTAATTACTTCTTTATAGAAGTTTGAGTCTCCTGTGCCAGTTTTAGCATCTGAGGCTTTAGAAACAAATTCAAATTTTTCTAAAACAGTATTAGCAGTATCTTGAAACTCAGCATCTTCATCAACAACTACAACGTGCATCTCATCACCTGAACCACCTTTTTGAGTTACAAAATCTGATGTGCCTGGTGCGACTTTGAAGTCATCATGATATTGCCATTTTCTTAACATAGCTGTACCAGCAGCCACATTAGCTGTAAGGTCTGAAGCTAAAACTACTGAAAAACTATTTGCAGAAACAACATCTAAGTATGTTGTGCCACCATCAATTGAAACTTTATCTCTTGCGATAAATGGTTGGCGTGTATTAGCTGTTGAGTTAAATGGTATGACATTCTTTTGAACACCACCACCTGCAAAAATATCTACTGCGTTAGCTCTTATTTGTTGGTTAGCTGCACCAACTGATAAGTTTTGTGAAAATGCGTTTGC
>FUFK010072661.1_pt1 | contig 11387 bp, 10 predicted proteins | sample 1021851 | NCBI WGS metagenome assembly FUFK01 (sample SAMEA51879418, study PRJEB19060) | metagenome
AATGGTCTTTCGCTATTCTTAGATATTTCAATCCAGTTGGGGCTCATTCTAGTGGTCATATTGGTGAAGATCCTTTTGGAGTGCCTAATAATCTTTTCCCATTTATAAGTCAGGTTGCAATTGGTAGATTAGAAAAACTCATGGTTTTTGGAAATGATTGGCCTACTNCAGANGGTACAGGNATAAGAGACTACATACACGTTATNGATCTTGCTCAGGGACACATATCAGCACTTGAAAAATTATTAGAGAGCAAAAAGATAATTCTTAAGTTGAATTTAGGAAGTGGTAAGGGTCATTCTGTTTTGGATGTTATAAAAACTTTTAGTAAAGTTACTGGAGTTGATATCCCTTATGAAATCTCCAATAGAAGGTCTGGAGATACTGGGCAAAATGTAGCAGATCCCTCCCTCTCAAAAAAAACTTTAGGGTGGGAAACAAAAANGACTTTATTTGAAATGTGCAGGGATAGTTGGAATTGGCAAACTAAAAATCCAAATGGATACAATTAATTCAACTCAAGCCTTTTGGTATAATTCACCTGTGCNTAACTATTTAAATGACTGAATTAGATAATGCATCTCTCTATCTATATAGCATGACATCTAAGGGCGTAAATATTAAAAAGGAGTTAGTTAAAATTGTAGGTAAATCTCTTAACTTGAGATTTAGTAATAAAGTTGAAAAAAGTAATCCATCCAAAATACTAATTTTAAAAAATATCAATGTTTTTATTAATAAAGGAGATAGGATTGGACTAATCGGCGCTAATGGTTCAGGTAAGAGTACTATACTAAAACTCATAAGTGGAATTTATAAACCCTCAATTGGTCAAATGAAAGGGGATTATTTTTACCCAATGATCATAAGAGATTTAAACGTGAGCGATGATTTAGCTGGAATAGATGCTGCGAAAGCTTTTTTTTATCAACATGGGTTAGGACTTCTAGGATATGATTTAGATTGGTTTGTATCCAAAATAGAGGAAACTTGCAGTATTGGAGATTATTTTTTAAGGCCTATTAAATATTATAGTGAGGGCATGAGAACAAGATTAATTTTTAGTTTGTTAACCTCTGTAAGACTTTCTGAAAATCTTGCTATTGATGAAGGATTTGGGACAGGCGATAAAAAGTTTGCATTACAGGCTGAGGAGAAATTAAGGAGTTTTTTGGGTTCGGAGGGTTCGTTGTTATTAGCATCTCACTCAAATGATCTTTTAAGACAATTTTGCAAAAGAGGTTGGGTTATGAAAGGAGGTAGATTGATATTTGATGGACCTCTTGAAAAGGCTTTTTCTTTCTATGACTCTAAGGAATATCTAACTGCTTAAAAAATTACTAAATGAAAAAAACTAAAATACAAAAATCTAAATTTTTAAGATTAGTTTATCAGTTACAAAATTATTGGAAGCTAGGGTGGTTAGATAATAAAGCTAGATATGCGAAAACTTATTTAGGTGAGGTATGGATCGCATTGTCTGTTGTTCTTTTGTCATCAGTGCTTGGTCTTATTTATGGGGATATATTCGGAAGCANCATCGATGGAGATATTAAATATTTTTCATATCTTGCACTTGGAATAACTCTGTGGAATTGTATCGCAGATTCCATGGCTTTAGGCTCACGATTTATTATTGAAAGTGCAAGTCAAATCTTAAATACAACTTATTCATTAAAATCGTTATTTTTAAGGAAATTTTTTTATATCTGTCAGAATCTTTTTATTGGTTTAGCATCTATTCTCTTCGTAATTTTAATCGTTAATAAAGACCTCATTGGTAATTATGTTCAATTATTTTTACCACTTTCAGTTTTTCTTGTTTTTAACTTATTAATTATTATTTATTTTTCATTAATAGGTTGTNTAATAAGAGACTTTGCCGAAATAGTACCNNTNNTNACAACTATTATNTTNCTTGGNTCTCCGATANTATANCCAGCNTCNAGGTTAGATAATTTTGCATGGATAGCTAANGTTAATATTCCATATAGAGTCTTAGATATAGTAAGAAGTGCAATTTTAACTGGAGAAGTAAATTATTTAAAATGTATTTTGATTCTAATAGCAGGACTCATACTTCTTTTATTTACTTTCGCTTACCTAGAGAAAAATCGTACAAAGATAGCTCTGTGGTGTGACTAGAAATTGATATTATTTAAGAATTAATAATCTCCTTAGAAAAATAATCTCCAATCTTAAAAGAGCTATTCATATTTACAGATTTTGCATCGATTTCTTTGTAAAAAGGTATCATTGCAACTCTGAAGTCCATTGAGACCATTGTTTGATCAGTGGTATTAATATCTGAACCATGGACGCAATCTATATGATTAAAACTAAATATCTCACCATTCTCACACTCTAAAGGAAAGAATTCTTTTGTGTTAGAAACTTTTTCTGACATCAAACAACAAGGCTTTAAATAGTTTGACAGACCAATATTAAAGTTCAGTTCGAAATCAGGATGATTATATTTTGCATCGGTATGGTATTCTCCCACAAATCTATTACCAGGTAAGCCTATTCTAAAAGTAGGTATAACTTGATATGAAAAGGGGAAATCTATAATCTGGCTCACAAAATTAGTGACAAAATCCTTATAAATTGGTTCAATTATTTTTGAATAATTAGAATAAAAGACTCTATGGACTATTGTTTGTTGATCGTTTTTTCGATCGAATTTCTCAAAATTTCCTAACCATAGATGAAGATCTTGTAGATCAAGGCCAAAAAGCTTTTCAAGCTCCTCTCTAAAAGGATATTTTTCTAGTTCATATCTATAAGTAATACCATGAACCCTCTGACGAGTTTCACTAGCAGTACTCAGTTCTTTTATTAACATTTCTGATTGATTTTGAAAATTCTATATTGAAAAATATAGATTATCAACTGCATCTGTGCCAATAAAAAATTTATCACTTATTATTACAAAACTTACTGCATATATAATACTGGTAATGTATTACTAATTAAGTTTGTGAATATACAAGATTTGTCACTACTTTTGTCAGACAAAGTCAGTAAAAGAAAAATATTTTCAAAATTCAAAGAAATTGGAGATTTTTACTCAAAGAGTTTTGATGAAAGGAAAAATATTATTACTTCTAAATTATCTTTTACTTTAAAAAATGCTTATGAAAATATTCCATTTTTTTATAACTTAGCAGAGGATCATAAAATTAATAATATTTTTTTAAATTTTAAAATTGAAAATTTCAAAGAAATTCCATTTATGGATAAGGATACTTTGAGAATTAACAGAAAATTTCTTTTAAGACCTGATTTTNCAAACAAAATACAAAATTGTTATACAAATGGTTCTACAGGAGGGAGAGTGGCCGTTGCGTACGATCAAGAGTCAATAGATTGGAGTTCTGCAGTAATGTTATTTTGCAGAAATCTTTATGGACATAAATTAATAAATAAAGAAGTTCATTTGGCAACTGACACAAGATCAAGAGGTAATAAAGTCGAAAGATTAGGCCAATTTTCCAAAGAACTAGTAAATAACAGATCAAATATTTTTATAAAAGATTTCAAGAAGGAATCAACGTTTGATTATTTAAAAGAATTGCGAGGATATAGAGCAAACCTTTTGCATGGAATGCCTAGTCAAATAAATGGATTAGTAAGTGAATCAATGGATAAGTTTAAAATCCCATTCATTGAGACTAGCGGTGAATTTTTAAGAAAAGAACAAAGAGTTAAAATTGAAGAATTTTTTTCTGCGAGGGTTATAGATAGATATGGATTGGCGGAATCAGGAATTGTTGCTTATCAAATGCCAAAACAAGAAAATTTATCAGTTATTGATTTTCATACATTTGTAGAAGTAGATGATAGTGGGGAAATTGTTATTACAAATTTAAATAATCATATTATGCCCTTAATAAGATATCGGACAGGAGACTTTTGTGAAAAAAAAGGTTCTTTAGGAGGATTTGAACAAATCAAAATGAAAAGCGGAAGAGAACATACATTAATTAATTTTGAGGGAAATAAATTAAATACTGCGACAATTGAAGATTTGATTTTTCAGATCAATGGAGTAAAAGATCTACAATTTCAAATTACAAAAAATAAGAAAATAGCAAAAATATTGGTTGATAATGAAAATCCAAACAAATTAGATGAAACAAAGCAAATAGTTAATCAATATACCAAAACGAATATAGGTGACAATATTATAAATGCTAAAAAAAGTGACTTCAAATTTTCAGGAACACAATCTAAGCAACTAAGAGTAGTAATAATCGATGTATGATTTCCATTGTATAATTATCAAGCAAAACTTTTATTTATTTTTTTATAGGTAGTAATTAGAGGTTCACAATTAAATCTTTTCCCTCCAAATGAAATAGATAGACAATGTTTACTTTCATTCTTTATCTCTAGAGAATAAGAGTCATTTTTATTAATTGTTTTAAGTTGAATTTTTTCTTTCGCTGCAAGTCTTTCAAAAAGCTCTTTTTGATCAATAAATTTAATATTTTTAGTTAACAAATATTCAATAATCTGCTGGTGGGTTTTAACTTGCCTTTCAAAATTTATCCATCCATAATCATATCTTGTTGAAATCGGGTGGTCTAGATATCCTGTTGAAAAACCTAGATTTGAATACAAAGAAAAAGCATTTAAATAGCTATCAAGAGTCCTTATTTTTGTTAAGCAATCTCCGTGAATCATACATTGTTGTGAATGAAGTAAGATATCTAGTTTTTCATCAATTAAACCACCTTTTATAATTAAAAATTCATGATGTGATGAACTAATTCCAGCAATAACCCCTTTAAAGTCGAGTTCATTAAGAACTTCTAATGCGTTCCAAGTAAGATGATGAAATGGAGATACTGCATATTCGGCTTGAATACCATACGTTTTTTTAATTATATTGTTTGATGTTTTTATTTCTTTTTTTATTTTATCTTTGGACCCGCCCCAGTTTATTGGATGGGAATGAGAATGATTTAATATTGTTCCTCCATAATCAATTACCTCTTTGGGTAAAGAAGATATAAATTGATTTTCCTTAATTTGATTTGTAGTTATTGCTAAAGAAATAGGTAAACCATTTTTTTTATAAATTTCAAAAATCTTTCTCGCAGATTCTATATCTTCATCACAGTCAAGTCTCATAGTAATAAGACCCCTCTCTGAAGCTGAGTATTCAGATAAGTAAGGAATGCATGGATATTTCCTAAAATATCCATTAGAAATAAACTCTTCAATAATTTTCCATTCAGGAAGATCAACTAAAGATAAATTCCTATTTATCCAAATTATTATATTTCCATTTATCTCAAATTCAGAAATTAAAGGAATATTCTGATTTTTTGAATTTTTTATAAAAGCAACATTTTTGCCTTTAATTAATAAACAATTATGAGATAAATTAAGAATCTTATTCTCGTTACTTATATTTCCACAAAAATTATTATTCCATTCAACCTCAAAATCATAACGCCACAATGGTCGCTCCTTTATTTCTTTTATAAATGGTATTAAATAATTTAAATTTTGATTAAAGTTTATTTTTGCTCTACTTATTGAGGGTTTTAATGAGTTTGCGGGAATAGGTTTTTCATAATCAAAATTACTAATTAAGATCTTGATATTAAGCATTTCTTTTATTTCATCATTTAGTTTCCCATTTAAAATAATTTTGTTCCCTCCTAATTTTATTAATTCTTGAAAATCAATATTTGCATTTTTAGTGATAGATTCTAAAAAAATATGAATTCCTGATTGTTTCTTTTTAATATTTTTAAAGTTATTAATTTGCGATTTCCCAAAAGATCTTCGAAAAGATGAGCAAATTAATGATTGAATCGAATCGTTTTCATGGCTGTAATGGTTATAGAAATTGATCTTGCTATTCATAACTCATTTATTTAATCCTCTTCTAATCAAACTTTGATCTTTTAAAACTTTTTTAGACCAATCAATATTTTCAAGGTACCATTTTATGGTATTTTCTAAGTTCTTTGAGAATGGGTTTTCAACTTTCCAACCTAGTTCTTGATATATTTTTTGGGGATCGATCGCATATCTCCTATCGTGTCCAGGTCTATCCTCTACAAAGTAAATTAATCTTGAATGTGGAGCATTATCGGTATGAATTTTATCCATGATTTTACAAATTTCGTAAACTATTTTTTTATTTGTCATTTCACCATGACCTCCTATGCAATACGTTTCAGATATTCTCCCTTTTTCTGCAACTTGTAAAAGTGCATTTACATGATCCTCGACGAAGAGCCAATCCCTTATGTTTTCACCATCTCCATAAATTGGAACCTTTTCACCTCTCATTAACTTTAAGATGGATACTGGAATTAATTTTTCAGGGAATTGGTATGGTCCAAAATTATTACTACAATTTGTTATGACAGTTGGCAATTTATAAGTCTCGTTCCATGCTCTAACTAAATGATCACTAGCTGCTTTGCTTGCAGAGTATGGACTCCTTGGGTCATAGGATGTTTCCTCATTAAATGAGCCTTCCTTACCTAAAGATCCAAATACCTCATCAGTACTTATATGATGAAAACGGAAATTATTTTTATAATCTAACGAAGACTTATAGTAAGAAAGACAGCTTTGTAGAAGGTTGAATGTTCCTATAATATTGCTTTCAATAAAGGCTTTTGGCCCCTCAATTGATCTGTCTACATGACTTTCCGCAGCAAGATGCATAACCAAATCTGGTTTAACATCATTTATGGCAATCTTCAAATCCTCTGCATTAACGAGATCTATATTAATTAATTTATATCTATTTTTAGATTCACTGCAAATAGACTTTTNAATTAATGTTTCATCGCTTGCATANCCCATTTTNTCNATATTATAAATTTCACAATCNGNCATTTTAAGCAATTTAGAAATTAAGTGACTACCTATAAAACCGCTTCCGCCAGTGACTATAACTCTATTAAAATTTTTAAAAATTTCAGAGTCCATTGNCTAATAATAATAATTAATTTAGCTTACATCAAAAAGTTTTTTGTTTTTAATTCTTGAAGTATTTCTAATAATGAAGAACGCCAATAATTGTTTTCAATTTTAAGAAGTTCTTTAGTGGAAGAACAATCAAGTAAGGAGAAATTTGGTCTCTTGGCCTTTGTAGGAAACTTGTCAGATGAAATTGGGACTACTTTTGCAGGGTTTTCTAATAAATTTAATTTAAATGACAATTCACCAATTTCAGTTGCGATGTCGAACCAACTAGATACACCTGCATCTGTCCAATGAAAAATTTTTTGATTATTTACATTTTTTGTAATATCTTTTTGAATAATCAGCCAACAAATTATTGATAGATATTTTGAACTAGTCATACATCCAATTTGATCGTATACAACTGAAATCTTTTCTTTTGATTTTTAATAACTTTAGAATCGTTTTTGCGAAGTTATTCCCTTCTGATCCCATAACCCAACTTGTCCTTAAAATAATATATTGATCATTATTTTGGAAAACATTTTTTATACCATTTTCTCCAAGTAATTTACTTTTACCATATATATTTATTGGATTAGGTTCATCATCAATTTTATACGGCCTGCTTGATTCTCCATCAAAAACAAAATCTGTACTTATATGCAAAAGTTTACCTCCTGTTTTTTTTAATGCTTCTGCAATTTCAGTTGGTGCTTCACTATTTATAAGAAGTGCTCTATCTTCCTCATCTTCTGCAAGATCTACAGCTGTGTAGGCTGCCGCATTTATTATCCAATCAGGTTTATTATCAAAAATAAATTCTCTACAATTCTTCAAATCTAATAAATTAAAAGTTTTTCTATCAGAAGGTATTACTTCNATATCATNCGGAATATTTTTAAGTAATTCTTTTCCTAACTGTCCTTGAGAGCCAGTAATTAAAACTTTCATTTAAAAATGTCCCCTTTTAATTTGGCATCAATAAAACTTGGGGCCTCCTCATCTTTTTTTGACAGCTTGGGCTCTTTAAAGTTTGAATTTTTAGGCCAATTTATGTTTAAAATTTTATCATTCCATTTTAATGATCTCTCACAATCTTTATCCCAGAAATCATCAGTTTTGTATTGAACCTCTGCTGTTTCTGATAATGTTAAGAATCCATGGGCAAAGCCTCTAGGGATCCATAATTGTAGTTTATTTTCATCGCTTAATATTACTCCTCCCCATTTCCCAAAGGTTTTTGAGCTTCTTCTAATATCTACCGCTACATCGTAAATAGTTCCCTGAGTGCATCTAACTAATTTACCTTGTGAATGAGGACCAAGTTGGTAATGCATTCCTCTAAGTACCCCAATAGTAGATCGGGAATGATTATCTTGACAGAAAGAAATTTTCTGGCCGATAATTTCATCAAACTTTAATTGATTCCAGCTTTCAAAGAAAAAGCCTCTTTCATCACTTATTATTCTTGGAATAATAATGAATGAGTCCTCGATAATAAAATTATCATTTGTTTTGAGTGGACTAAATTTCATATTTTTTTATTATTTAAATTACTAAATGAAATGCGATTTTTCATTTAAAAGGTCTAATAAATATTTTCCATATCCACTTTTTTCTTGAGATTTAGCCAAAATTTCTAATTCAGAATTACTTATTAAATTTAGTCTCCATGATATTTCTTCTGGTGAACAAACTTTCTGACCTTGTCTTTTTTCTAATGTTCTAATAAAACTGCTTGCTTGATGCAAAGAATNAAATGTACCAGTATCAAGCCANGTCATACCTCTTCCAATTATTGAAACTTTTAATTTCTTCTCTTGTAAGTAAAGCTGGTTTAAATCCGTTATTTCTAATTCACCTCTCTTAGAAGGCTTTAAAGTTTTGCATTTTTTTGGAGCATTTTTATCATAAAAATATAAGCCTGTTATTGCATATTTGGTTTTAGGATTAGCAGGTTTCTCTTCTATAGATATAATCTCTCCAGATTCATTGAATTCTACTACACCGTATCTTTCAGGATCACTTACTTTATATGCAAAAACTGTAGAGTAATCTATTTCTCTACTTGCATTTTCAAGATTCTTTCCTAGATTCTCGCCATGAAATAAATTATCTCCAAGAATTAAAGCTGAAGGTGAATTATTTAAAAATTCTTCCCCTAAAATTAATGCGCTAGCAATTCCATCGGGTTTTTTTTGAACCTTATAGCTAATGTCTATTCCCCATTTTGAACCATCCCCGAGAAGATTTTTAAATGAATCTTTATCATTAGGAGTAGTGATAATTAAAAACTCTCTTATACCAGCAAGCATTAAAGTGCAGAGTGGATAATAGATCATGGGTTTATCATAAATAGGCATTAACTGTTTACTTAAAGCCTTAGTTACAGGGTAAAGTCTTGAGCCAGTCCCTCCAGCAAGGATAATGCCTTTTCTTTTTGGAGATTCCAATAAAAAAAAATAATTAATTATGATTCTAAAAAAATATCTCTCTTTAAAAAATTTTTTTTATGATAATTGATAAAATATAATATTTGATACAATTAATTTTTATTTACTCTCTTAAAAAGATAGTAAATCGATATTTAAAAAATAATATAATTTTTAAAATTAATATTTTTAGTCATTGATTAAATTTTAGATACAAAATTATTCCATAATTATTTAAGTTAAGTAATTTAAGATATAATTAATAAAAATATTTTGAAGTAAAAATATTTAATCAAAATTTCAATATGATGGATTTATATAAAGCAAAGGAAGATTCATATTTTTTAAATAAAAAAGACATAATAATTCTTCAACTACAATATCTTTAATATTTGTTTCTTAATTTGGATTTAAAATTTTAATGGGCTTAAAAAATAATTATTTAATTACATTTGTTATAGGGACTAGACCAGAAGCTATTAAAATGGCTCCTTTGATTCTGGAATTTAGAAAATCGGAAAGATTCAAAATAAATATCATTTTAAGTGGACAACATGATGAAATGATTCGCCCAATAATGAATTTCTTCAACTTAAAGGAGGATGCGAATTTTAATGTTTTAGGCCAATGTAATTCTCTTGAACAAACTACATCTTTAATTTTAAATGAATTAAGTAATTATTTTGATAAAAATATACCTGATCTTGTTTTTGTACAGGGAGATACTACAACTGCTTTCGCAGGTGCGCTATCTGCATTTTTTAAAAAGATTCCAATTGGTCATGTGGAGGCAGGTTTAAGAACAGAAAGTATTTTTTCACCATTTCCTGAAGAGGCAAATAGAAGAATGATTTCTCAATTAGCAAGTTTACATTTTTCACCAACCAAAATGGCATCAGAAAATCTTTTAAAAAATGGAATTAAAAAAAATATTTTTGTTTCGGGGAATACAGTTGTCGATGCATTGAATTTGGTATCAAAAAGGAACAATAAGTTTAAGATAGAGGGTATTGATATATATAATGAAGCATTTATTTTGACAACTGTTCATAGAAGAGAGAATTGGGGTGATCCTCTTAAAAACATTGCTCGAGCAATATTAAATGTAGTTAAGAAAAATGATGGAATTAAGGTGATATTGCCAATGCATAGAAATCCATTAGTCAGAAAGCCATTGATTGAACAGTTAGGCAATAATCAGAATGTTTTATTGATTGATCCTTTGCCTTATTTTGAATTTATAATGACTTTAAAAAATGCATCTATTGTTTTGACAGATTCTGGAGGCATACAAGAAGAGGCTCATACCCTAGGAAAACCCATCTTAATCTTAAGAGATTGTACTGAAAGGCCAGAGGTTATGTTAGATGGAAATGCGTTATTAGTTGGGACTGATTCAAAAAATATTGAATTAGAGTTAAATAATTTGATTAAGGTTTCAAAAGAATTTAAAGAATTGAAAAAAAANTTAAATACTTTTGGTAGAGGAGATNCCTCCAAATTNATTTTTAAAGANACNCTTAATTTTCTAAACGAGAAGAATTAAATTAGGGTATTAATTTAATTCCATTAACATTTTTTTGGTCCTCTTTTGATATGTATTTTCCATGGCAAGAGATAATCTATTTTTTAAATTTGAGTTCTTATTTTTTAATGCTTCAATAATAGAAATTTTGATTTTTGATATATCATCACTGACCGCGACTAATTTGCCGTATTCTCTTATGCTTTCCAAATCTGTTGAAACTACAGGTAGACCAGCAGCTAAGTATTCAAAGAATTTCATAGGAAACATTGACTTAGTATAATTGTTATGAATTAATGGCAACCACGCAACATCAAAATATGCACAATAAGAAGGAAGATATTTATATTTTCTATATCCTAATAAAAATACATTTTTTAGTTTTTTTATCTTATTTAAATTTGAATGTTGCAAGGAGTCGTCCGTTGGTCCAATAAAAACAAAATTGATTTCTTGAAGATTATTTGCGACATCGTGAATTAGTT
>FUFK010722181.1_pt1 | contig 11386 bp, 14 predicted proteins | sample 1021851 | NCBI WGS metagenome assembly FUFK01 (sample SAMEA51879418, study PRJEB19060) | metagenome
AAGCAATACCCGACGCACGCCGGGCTGTTGGCCTTGGCGCACGCGCACGGTATGACCAGCATGGTAACGGACGTGCTCAGCTACCAAGACGGCGAAGCCGTCGTGAAGGCGACCGTTGAGGGCAGCCGCGGCACGTACACGGGCCACGGTGACGCGAGCCCCGCCAACGTCGGGCGCAACATCGTTAGCGCCGTTCTCCGCATGGCGGAGACCCGCAGCCAGAACCGCGCGATCCGCGCGTACTTGGGACTCGGCGCCACGACGGCGGAAGAAATGCCCCCAGATGCCCTTCAGGGCGGCGGCAACCGGCGACCCGCACCCAAGGCACCGACCAGCGCCCCACGCAAGCCACAGACGCAAAACATCCAAGACGACGGGCCACCGTGTCCCGAATGCGGCGGACCGATGCACGACAACCGCGAGAAGCGCGCGGGCGGATGGCGCGGCCCGGCGTGGAAGTGCAAGGATTACAAGAACTGCCCCGGCGTGTATTGGGAAGCCAGCGACGCACCAGCAAAAGACGATGGGGGCGACGATGGGATCCCGTTTTAATACTGGCCAAGGCGACCTGTTTAGCGGTCGCGGGCGTTCGATTTCAACCAATGTGCCCGCGTCGATCGATACTCTTACACAAGCCAGGCAGGACCTGGAAGCAAAATTGGATGAGGGCACAGTGTGCCCCTGTTGTGGAAAATATACGCGAAGGTATCGCCGCAAGTTCAATTCATCGATGGCCCGATCGTTGATTTGGCTGTACCGGGAAAGCACCGAAAACGGCATGCACGACCCGAGATGGGTGGATGTGCCAAACACGGCGCCGAAATGGCTGCTGCGGACTAACCAACTGCCCACCGTGCGATGGTGGGGTTTCATTGAGCGCCGCCCCGCAGACAACGAACAAAAACACAGCGGGTTGTGGCGCCCAACGAAAACCGGGATCGGTTTCGTTAAGCGTGCCCATTTTGCAGCGTCCGCGGTGGTCACGTATAACGGGGAACCGGTGAGGTTTGAGGGCGATTCAATTTTGATCGATGACGCACTCGGCCGCAACTTTTCCTATGTCGAATTGATGGGGTGGGACTGATGGCACCGGAACGCGGCAAGCTGTTCCGCAACAAGCTACCGGCTAATATCCTTATGTGCATTTGCTCATGGGATGACATGACGGCGGCGGACATTGCGGACGAATTGCAGACGCAACGATCCAACGTGTTCCGCGCGTTGTGTCTGCTGCGGTCTTATGGGATGGTCGAACGGCAGATCCCGCGGCGGTGGCATCAAGTCATCACGCCGACGGACAAAGGCCGCAACGCGCTGGCCAGGTTGATGGCGGAGCCCAATGAGCACCACACATAGAAACACCGAACCGATCGATCCCGAAATGCTGCCGCTGGTGGTTTTGATGACCATCGGCACGGGAGCCCATCGGGATTGGGACGACGTAACGGTTGCGCGCGCTCTGGACGTGCGACCGAGCGAAGCGCGGCGGGTCCTGCACGATCTGTGCGATTGGGGCATGATTCGCGGCGTGCATGAAGACAGCTACCAAATCACGCACCGAGGCACGCAAAATATCCGCGTGTATCTGCCGGGCGGTTATATTCCAAAAGCATAGGAGGGCGAGAACATGAGCACAGGAACAATTTTGCGGGTATTGCGGCAAGCGGCCGGCATGACNCAACACCAATTGGAAGAACACACNCAGCGGCACGGGCTGAAACAGCCCCGGATCTCATTGATTGAGAAAGGCGAGGCCATGCCCACNGCGGTNCAGCTTGCGGTNATTCTCAANGCGGTGGGCGCCAGCGATACCCAGCGGCTCGGCATCTTGGATGGGCTGAGCCGTGGCGGGTAGTTGGCANGAGGTCATCCGCGACACCATACCAGGCCAGCCGGTCGCCAAGGGCCGCCCGCGGTTCTACATGCGCGGCAAGTCGCCACGGGTCCACACCGACGCNAAAACCAAGGCGTTNGANGCNNTGGTGGCCCGTGTGCTGGCGACCAGCACCCAAACAAGGGGGCAAGCNCGNCCGATGTGCGGGGAGCGTTCNCCGGTCCGCGTGGACATTGTGGCGGTATTCCAGCGCCCGGTGGCCATGCACGCCAAGAAATACCCNGACGGCCGTTTGCCGCATTGCGTCCGCCCCGACCTNGATAACGTCTGCAAATCGGTGCTGGATGGCATCCAGGCCACCAACGGCTTGATTTGGCACGATGANGGCCANGTTCAATGCCTGCGCGCNGAGTCATGGTANGCGGAAANNGGCGGCATCCCGAGGACCGAAATCGTCATATACCGCTGGAACGGTTAACCACCCATGCGGGGGTAGCTCCCCCGTTACATTTGCCTGTGTAGCTCCCCCGGCGACGGGGGGGCATTTACAGGCACACCAACAGGANCACAGGCACATGAAGCAATGGCACCCCGTNCCGCGGGCGATGATTGANGACGAATTGATGAGGCGGTGGGACCGCACCAACCCGGCGCCGGATCTNGTNGTNCANATGGTGNTGGTNTCNCGCATANTGAGCGGGAACCCGTGGGGCCGCGCAAAGCTGGCCGCTTGGTCGGGTCTTTCCAAGCACCGAGCCAGCGCAGCGATCAAGGCCGCGCAGCAGTGGGCAGAAGAATGGCAATCGGGCACTTTTCTGCCGCGAGGCGATCCGCAACACGGGCAGCAACCCCAAGCAATCCCGGCAACATACGCCGACGAAACGGGCAACAATCGGGCAAAACGCGGGCACAAATCGGGCANAAATCGGCATCACGCGCGCGTAATTACAAGTACAACCACAATACAGAACAATACAGATCCNCCAATTAAACCCGTGGGCAATGAACAAGTGCGGCAGCTATGGGCGGACCTGAACGCACGGCGGGCCATCGACAAGGGCGGCAAGGCGCGCACGCTGAAGCTTACGCCACAGATTGCGCGGGCATTGCGCGAGGCGCTGACATACGCCACACCGGCGGACGTTTTGCGGGCGTATGAGTGGTATTTGACGGCGAGCGATGCGCGATGGTGGCAAGACAACGGTTGCGACCTGGTNACGTTNTGCCGGCANAAACACGTNGGGGAGTTCATCAACAAATCNCAAGANTGGAGCCCCGAGATTGAGGCNAAGCAACAGGCAGACGCCGCAAACGTGATACCATTTTGAAGAGGACGAACATGGCAACACAAGGACAAAGTGCGGGCAATGCTCCGCACGTATGGGAAGAACTACGGCAAGCCGGACCGATGGGCGGAAGACAGCTTNGGGCTTTGGTTNAGCAACCTGAAAGACTACAGCGANCAGGACGTNAGCCGGGTCGGGCGNGANCTTATGGCCAAACGGCACNGNATGCCCACNGTNGCGGCGTTTNTGGANGTCTTGCGGGCTGACCCCTTGACNTCCAAGCCGGAGGCCGTACAGGGCTGTGCAGCGTGCAGCGGTACGGGCTGGCGGGAAGTATCGTGGCACCGGTGGGATCGCGGGCGCCTATTGGTCACCAGTTACGCCGCCGGNTGTGATTGTCCCAAGGGGCGGCGACTGTCCGCGGGCTCGGCTGGAAATTGGTCCGACGTTGTGGAGCGTTTCGCCAGCGACCCGAGCACAGAGGCGGTCTACAGCACCAGCGCGCAACAACCGGCGCTTACGATGGCGCAACGGTACCACCCGGACGTTGTGGCGCGGCTCAAATGTTGATCGGATCATTATTTAGCGGGATTGGTGGGCTCGAGCTTGGTTTAGAACGCGCAACGGGTGGCCGAACAATTTGGCAAGTAGAGCAAAACAAATACGCGCGGGCAGTGCTCGCAAAACATTGGCCAGAGGCCAAGAGGTATACGGATGTCAAAGAAGTCGGAGCCCACAACCTNGAACGGCCGGACCTGCTGTGCGGCGGATTCCCATGCCAAGACATCAGCACCGCAGGAAAACGAGAAGGCATCACAGGCAGCCGATCGGGACTGTGGACAGAGTACGCCCGCATCGTTCGCGAGCTTCGACCGCGATTCGTCGTCGTGGAAAACGTCGCAGCGTTGCGTGTTCGGGGGTTGGGAACTGTTCTCGGAGACTTGGCCGCGTGCGGGTATAATGCGGTGTGGGACTGCATACCGGCTGCCGCCGTCGGCGCCCCTCACCGCCGTGACCGGTTGTTTGTGGTTGCCTACTCCGACAGCTTCAACATTCACTCAAAACAAGAGTTTAGGGGCAAATGCAAAAGTAAGGCTGAGTCTGCACGGCATGGCCAAAAAAGGNCTTTGGCCGACGCCNACGGCACGAGATCACAAAGACANCGGNAACCAAGNGAAGTTGGCCAAGTACGCGCACAAGAAGCGNCTNGGCTGTTCCGTCGCGGCATCCAATCCGCACGGCCGTGGAAGCCTGAACCCNACNTGGGTAGAGTGGCTAATGGGGTTCCCCATCGGGTGGACCGACTCCGAGCGTTAGGCAACGCCGTTGTNCCGCAGGTTGCCGAAGTGATTGGTCGCGTGGTCATGGATATAGACCAACACCGCGGCGGCTGATACGCTGAATGCAGGAGGCCGCACCGTGGATCAGATCATCGATCAGCTACTNGCCGGGGGTCATCTTGGNCTATTTGCGGCGTTCTTGGTGTGGCAATTCATTGCATTGCAAAAGCGNCTCGATNGGTTGGTCGAGTCGTTTCAATCGCAATTGAAAGACATNAACGACAATTACGATCAAAGGTTGGTGAACATGCGGGAGCGGTACGACGCCGTAATCCGTGAAGCGCGGACCGAGCGCGACCAAGACGCCCGCGACTTTATGGCGACCCGTGCCAAGATTCAGGAACAGATAACGGCCAAGCTCGATCGACTGCTGGAAGCGAAGAATTGANGGGCGCNTTCGCGATAGGGGGATNCATGGTTTGGCGGTGTTGCATTGAGTGCGGGCATATCTATTCCGGTGGCATTAACTGCCAAGCACCCCGGTGCATTGGTGTGGGTGAGCCGCTGCCCGACTCGGAAGAGGGCGTAACCTTGACGGGCGGCGTGGGAATAACTAAACTCCCACCGTGGGACGTAAACACACCGACGANGAAGTAAGGGCGCGGCGCGANGTCGTGGAGGCGTGTNTGGTNCGNGGTGAATGGACCTTGACCAGACAGGCCCAGGTGGCCCAGCAATTCGACGTAAGCCCCAACCAGGTACGCAAAGACGCGGCGCTAATCCGGCGGGAGTGGGCGAGCCAAGACCAAGAGCAGACGACCGAAGAGATCCGCAGCGATTGGCGGCAGCGGGTACAGGCCACCATAAATCAAGCGATGGACCTGGGGCACACCACCACGGTGGCGCGGCTGCTGGCGACCGAGGCGCGCGTATTGGGCTTGGAGGCGCCCCAACAGGTGGACATTCGGGCGCAAGTCCACACCATNGANGACGCGCCACGGCTGGCCGCNGANNTANTGAAGGCGCTGCCGGCGGCGTGTGATTTGCTGGGGGTTGATGCCCCGGCGCTGCCAATGATTGAAATGGAAGATGAATGACCCAGCTACAATTGCTGACGGTGCCGGAACCGGCTCAACCGGAAGGGATCGATCTGCGATGTTGCAGCGTGGCACACCTGCTGGCTGACATGCCGGGGTCGCCGTCGCTCATCATTGCGGACCCGCCGTGGCACTATTCGCAGGCACCAGGCCACAGCGCGAACCCGGACAACCACTACCAGCCAATGACCGACAACCAGATCGCGCGGGCGCTCGATCTGGCGTGGGATGTCATGGACCGCGGTCGGCTCGCGGTCTGGTGTACATGGCCGAAGCTCGATCAGTGGTACGCGGCGAAGGCTGCGGGCCGGTGGCGCTGGCGCTACGTGTCGGGCGGGTCATGGCATAAAAAAGGCGGCAATGCGGGCACCGGCTACCATTGGTTAGGCGGGTCGGAGTTAGTCACGCTGTACACTAAAGGGACCGGGTTGTGTACTGAGTGGGGGCCGTTGCAAAACGCGCACGAGAGCGAACGGCAGAAACACAGCGAAAAGCCGGCCGACTGGATGGCGCAGTGGATCGAGCGGTGGACCGAGCCCGGCGATCTGGTGCTTGATCTGTTCGCTGGGATGGCCCCTGTTGCGCGTGCCTGTGCCCGCACGGGGAGGCGGTACGTGGGCGCGGAGATAGACCCAGAACGCTACAGGCAGGCCGTAGACCGGCTGGCGTTGGACGGTGGGCGGTGAGCAGCGCGGCTCAGGTGCTTGCAGCGGCGCCGGCGTTAGAGGCCCTTGCCCAGCTTCGAGCGGAACACCCGTTAGCGTTCGCCACGTTGTGGCACAACGCCCCACCACGGACCAGCCAGCGCGCACCGTTGCAGCGGGCCGGCGTTGATTCGGTTCTGGCTGCGGGCGGTAACGGTAGCGGCAAAACGGAACTGGGCGGACAGGTAGCGTGCGCCGTGGCCATGGGGCGCAGTCACTCAGCGGTGGCAACGTGGATCAAGCGCAACCAGATCGAGCCGTCGCTGATACCGCCGAAGCCGGGGATCGTGCTCGCGTCATCGCTCAATTCCACAATGTCGATCAACATTCAACGGGCAGCGGTGGAGCGGTACGCACCAGCGGGCACCGAGTGGCGGAACCGAGACGGGCCCGGGTTTAGCGAAGCGCGTTTTCCAAGCGGCGGCCGTGTGCGGTTCCTGACCAATGACGCAGGCGCCAGAGCCATGCAGGGCTATGCCGGGCACTGTCTTTGGCTCGATGAGGAGCACGACGAAACGATTTACCGTGAGGGGATGCAGCGTTTGACGCGGCGCGTGTGGGAGGGCCGATCGGGCTGGTGCCTGCTGACCATGACACCGCTTAAAGGCTTTACGTGGGTACACCGCGCATTCATTGCAGACCCAGATCCCGGATCGGCGGTGTTCTTCCTGCACGGTGGCGACAATCCACACATAGACCAAGCCAAGCGGGCGCGGCTGTTGCGCGGTGTCAATGAAGGCGAGCGGGCAGCGCGAGACCGGGGCGAGTTTACCCAGTTAGAAGGGCGCGTGTTCACCGAGTGGTCACGACCGGCGCACGTTGTGCAAGCTCACGCGGTACCCGATGATTGGCCGCTATACGCTGGCTGGGACTTTGGAACACGGGCAGAAACGGCCATCGTGCTGTGCGCGCTGGACCCGTCGGATGATACCTTGCACGTCATCGCGGAGCACTATCAGGCGGAGTGGACATTGCGCCAACACGCTGCAGCGTTCCGCCGAATGCTCGCAGGGCGCGAGGTGGAGTGGCTCGTATGCGACCCTGAAGACAAGGCCGGGCGGTTAACCCTGGGGCGCGACCACGGGATCCCGAATATCGGGGCCAAGAAGGGGCGCGGCTCTGTCAGAGGCGGCATAAATGACCTATGCGAGCGAATGGCGATCAACCCGATCAGCGGACGGCCGGCGCTCGTGGTGCATGACTGTTGCACCAATCTAATTAGCGAGATCGAGGGGTACATATGGGCTCCAACGCGCAGCGGTGAGGTGAAGGACGCACCAGCCCCACGCCAGCGGGACCACGCCATTGACGCTTTAAGATATTGCGTTTCGCGCTTGGCTGGGTCCTCGTTTGGTGTTGGTTGAATGCGATTCTAAAAATTCTATATTGCCTAAAAAATCTAAACCGCCTACACTGGCCCCGTGGGCAGCAACGATCTAACGATTCGGGACGGGTGGATCGCGCGCGTATTGCGTGCGCTCAACGTTGTGGAAGTAGGCGACGACGGCCAAACGACCCACGTGGCCGGGTCGGACTTTGTAAGCGCACAGCCCGCAAAGCAGGACTATGCGGCGATCGATTCGATGTCGGCAATTGCGGCGTTTCCATTCGTCCGCGCTTGCGTGGAGAGCATCGCCAGCGACCTAACCAAGCTGCCGATCCGAGTCATCAAGGGCCGCGGTGCTGACGCCGAAGTAATCGAGGATCATCCGCTGTTGGCATTGCTGGACCGCCCAAGCTCGCGGGTGTCTGGCGTCGTGTTCCGGCGGCAACTGATTACCGACCTGGTGCTGACGGGCAATGCGTACGTGCTGATTGCAGGGGCACCAGAGCCCGCCGCAATGCTCAGGCTACACCCGGAGCGCGTCCGCATCATCCCGGCGCCCGATGGCCAGCCCATGGCGTACGAATACGACGGGTACGGCTCCATGGTCCGCTATGACTTCGATCAAGTGTTGCACATCCGGCAGACATCGTGGGCAGCGAGTCCCACCATGCTCTACGGAACGGGCGCGATCCAAGCGCTCAACAACGACCTGAAGACCGACCAAGCGGCAAGCAAGCTCGCAGCCGAAAGCGCCAGCACGGGCCTGCCTACGGGTATCCTTAGTCCTTCCGAGGAGGGCGACCGCTGGACAAAAAACCAGATCACGCAATTGCGGGAAGGCTTCGAGCGGCAGCTACGGTCGAAGTCCGGAACCGTCATCTTGGGCGCCGGCATTGATTACACTCAAATGTCCCAGTCGCTCCGTGACATGGAGTACCAAGCTACGCGAGAGCACGTGATCCGGTCTATTCTCGCGGCCATGGGCGTGCCGCCGGTGATCGTGGGTCTGCCAAACGCCAACTATGCGACCGCCCAAGCGCAGCGGCGGCAGTTTGCCGAAAGCCAGCAAGCGCGCGCCAGCTTGATCGACTCGGAGCTTACCCGCTTGGCCCGCATGTTCCCCGATTCGGAGGACGTGCGCGTTTTTCACGACTTCGCCGACGTGGACGCATTGCAGGAATCACGCACAGAACGCGTCAACCGCGTGCAGACGTGGTGGTTTATGGGGCTGAGCGTAGAGGACGCGGCGGCCCTGGAAGGCTTCGAGGAGCTAACCACCACCCAGCCCACCACAGACGACCGCGACGAAAAGCCAGAGCCCACAGAGGAGCCAGAAACGGCTGGCGTTATCCGTCTGTTGTTTGCCGGCGATGTGGAAACGCGCGGGCTGTCCGACCTTACCCAGCCGATTCAAGAGGGTTTGAAGCGCAAAGCTGAAGACCACAACGACGAAATCGACGAGCGCGGCATGGCGGAGTGGCGCAAGACCACGGCCGGGACGTTGGCGCGGGTGTTTGAGCGCGGGATCGGCGCGTATGAGACCAACCCAGAGAGCGTACGCCCATCGGTAAACAGCGCCGAGCAGTGGGCCTACGCGCGGGTGAACTCGTTTCTGTACGCGCTCCGCAATGACCGGTTTCGATCGGGCCGTCATGACACCGACCTACTGCCCGATGAACACCCGATGGCGTCGGACGAAGAAAAGACCAAAGCGGTTGGCGACGTTGACCCCACCAATTTTCCGCAAGACGGCGACGACAAAACGGTAAACCTGCGGAACAGCAACCACAAGGTGTTCGATCCCGAGTTCGCGGAACGGATCAAGCTCGACTACCCCAGCATTTGGCGCAAGGGCGGCAACATCAAGGGCAACGACCAGTTTCGCAAGCTGCGCCCGATTGCGCTGGCCGGCGGTGTCGTCGAAACACGCGCCGAGGAAAAGGCTGTGCGAGACCGCGAGGCGTGGGCCGCCCGACATGCCGGCGACTTCCGCATCGCTGGCGTCATTGCTCAGGTGAAATGGCTGGTGGTTGGCAACCGCGGTGAGAAGTACATGAAAGACCTGATCCGCGAGGAAATCGAAAAGATCGACCAGGAAAAGGCGGCCAAGTGGATGACGGCCGACGCGCCGGCCCCGGACTTGGAGACGGCAGACGGCCGCGCCGAAGTGTGGCGGAACTTTATTAAGAACGTNCACGGACCAGGCGANAAGCGGATCGCGGCANTNACCCGGCGGTACCTGCGGGGNTACGGCGCGCGNNTCGCCCAGCGACTNGAAGAAAACGCACCNAAGGGCAAAGGCGTAACGCGGGCGCTGGATGACGCGCTNTTGGCCAAGATCCTTGACGACCTTTTTGANGGNCGCGAGCTTGGCCGGTTGTTGACGCCNGTNTATCGNAGCATNACAGAACGGGCCTTGCGGGATGCCTACCGCACGATCGACCTCGATGAAGGGATCGACCCGGTGGCCATTCAGAACCGCGCCAACGCGGAAGTGGCTCGGATGACCCGACAAATCCAAGCGACCACCAACCAGCAGGTCGCCACCATTCTCCAAGACGGGTTCAGCCAGGGCGCAACGATTGGNGAGATTCANGCCAACTTGGTTGCGTCGGCCGCGTTTACGCCGCAGCGGGCGCTAACCATCGCGCGCACAGAGGCCACGCGCCTGGCCAATCAAGGCGCCGCGGATGCCTACCGCGAGGCGGAAAACTTGGGCATGAAATTGGAAAAGCAATGGCTACACAGCAGGGACGAAAAGGTGCGAGAGACGCATTTGGATTTAGAGGCCAAGGGCTGGATCCCCATGAATTCGCCTTTCGAGTCATTGGGCAGCGTTGCGGATGTTCCCGGCGGTTTCGGGGTAGCGCGTGAAGACATAAATTGCCGGTGCACGTTTGTCGCCAGGAGGGCAAGAGAATGAGCAAGTTTAAAACGTTGATTTGTAAAGCAGCCAAGGATGCCGACGGCACNATTACCGCCGTGGCGTCTACGCCCGACGTTGACCGATACGGCGACGTGGTGGCGCCGTCTTGGGACCTCGAAGCATTCCGAGCCAACAGTGTGATCATGCACGGACACGACTACGACGGTCCCGTCATTGGCAAGGCCACCGAAATCGATCTCGTCGGTGAACAATTGGTGATGAAGGTGAAATTCGACGAAAGCGATACCAACCCGCTGGGCCAGCGCATCGCGAACCAATTTCGTTCGGGCTTCATGTCCGCGTTTTCGGTCGGCTTTAGCCCCGGCAAAAGCACGCCACGCACAGCACTTCCAAAGGACCACCCGGCATATATCGAAAAGGGCGCCGGGCAATACTTCGAGCGCAACCAATTGCTGGAGGTCAGCGCTGTGGCCATCCCAGCTAACCCGCACGCATTGGCNATCCGCGCCAAGCGGTGGGGCCTGGACTTGGTGAACCGTGACGCGCACGACGGCGAGGAGGACGAAGCGCCAGCAATGACCACCGCCAGCGTGCCAGCGCCAGAGGGCCACCACTGGATGGACTACAAGGGCGGCCCGGTGTTGATGCCTGGCGAGGACGCCGACCACCCCGGTGGTTCCCTGTCGTTCGAGTTTGAGATCGTGGAGGAACACGACCCGGAGCGCCTGAAAGACCAATACCAAGAGGCGTACGGCTACAACGACGACGACGAAGACCGCGGCGGCCACATGGAAGACGAGGACGAAGACAAGGGCGGCCACATGGAAGACGAGGACGAAGAAAAGGGGATCCGGCACGCGGTGCGGCGGGAACTGTTGCGGCTCATGGCCGACAGCGGCGACAGCCAAGCGCATGACGTGTTTGATCTGTTTGCAGACTCAACCAGCGCCACGGGGTCGGATGACTTCGCG
>FUFK010041303.1_pt1 | contig 11384 bp, 9 predicted proteins | sample 1021851 | NCBI WGS metagenome assembly FUFK01 (sample SAMEA51879418, study PRJEB19060) | metagenome
TCACAATGGTGGAGACACTGTAACAAATACAACAGACTTTGTTGCATGGGGTGAAGCAGCATCTGGAGATTTAGTATTAGAACCTGGTATGTGGTCATTAGATAATTTTGGTGATAAAGCTATTTGTTTAATTCATGACAGTGCTGTATTTGAATGGGACTCTGCAGCGACAGGTGCAGAATCAACAAGAGCAAGTATTATAACTGGTGCACCTACTGCATCAAGACACATGATTGTATCTACACCTGATCGTCACTTAGTGTTTTTTGGAACAGAAACAACTATTGGAGATACATCTACACAAGATGATATGTTTATTAGATTCTCAGACCAAGAGGATATAAATACATATACACCTACAGCAACCAACACAGCTGGTACACAAAGACTTGCTGATGGATCACAAATTAGAGGAGCAATCCGTGGTAGAGATGCTATCTATGTTTGGACTGACACAGCTTTATTTACACAACGTTTTGTTGGTCAACCTTTTACCTTTGCGTTTGCACAGGTTGGAACTAACTGTGGACTTGTTGGACAGAACGCATGTGTAGAAGTGGATGGTTCTGCGTACTGGATGTCTGAAAATGGTTTCTTTAGATATGCTGGTAAACTAGAATCATTACCATGTTTAGTAGAAGATTTTGTATATGATGATATAAATTTAGAATCTGGTAACCAAATGGTATCTGCTGGATTAAACAATCTTTTTGGTGAAGTCATGTGGTTCTATCCAACTTCCTCATCTTCTGTTGTAAACAGAATGGTTGCATATAACTATTTTGACTCTTCACCACAAAGACCTGTTTGGACAAATGGAACACTAGCTAGAACAATGTGGGAAGATTCTGCGGTATTTAACAAACCCCATGCTTTAGAATATAGTGCAGCAGTAGATACATCTTTTGATGTTGTAGGAAACACGGAGGGTTCTACAATATACTATGAACACGAAACAGGGACAGACCAAGTTCAAGGTGGTGCAACAACTGCTATTACAGCTAACATATCTTCCGGTGATTTTGATATAAGTCAAAGAAGAAGTATTACAGGTCAAACAACAGCAGGAGCTGATCTTAGAGGAGATGGTGAGTTTATAATGAAGATTAGAAGATTTATACCAGACTTTATATCTCAAACAGGTAATACACAAGTTACATTACAATTAAGAAACTTTCCAAACGATAGTCAAACTAGTTCTGCGTTAGGACCATTTACAGTAACATCATCTACACAAAAGGTAGATACGCGTGCAAGAGCTAGAGCTATTGCACTAAAAGTAGCAAATACAGGAGCTAGTCAAAGTTGGAAACTAGGAACATTTAGATTAGATATACAACCAGACGGACGTAGATAATGGCAAAGATAGTACAAGTATTAACAAGACCTGCACCACAATATGATTTATCTACTGCAGAGGCGCAGGTAAGAGATCTTGATGCTATTGTAGAAAAATTAAATACTACGTTTCAACAAGAATTAAAAGATGAGGTAGAAGCTGAAAACTTCTTTTTAAATTAATGGCTAATAGTTTTATAAATAAAAAAGCAGATTTAACTACAACAGATTTAACTACACTGTATACAGTCCCTAGTTTTAAGACAGCTGTTGTTAAGTCACTGATAGTATCCGAAGATGCTGGATCAGGAAGCACAATAACTATAACTTTAGTAAATGCTAGTAGTGCTATATTTAATTTGTTCAAAGACAAAGCTATAGCATCTAAAGCAACAACAGAACTTTTGTCTCAACCTCTTATAATGGAAGAGGGTGAAGCATTAAAAGTACAAGCTGCTGACGCGAATGAGCTGCACGTCATAGCTTCTATATTAGAAATACAGCCAAGAGAGGTAACAACATAATGAAAGACATACCAGTCATAGAACCAAAAGAAGTAATAACAACAATAACCAACATGAAGACAGGCGAGGTATACAAGGATGACAATGAATGGAAAGCCAAGAATATACCTGAATCTGACATAAGAAAAGATGTTAGAGTGATAATGCCTAGCCTTGATTTATTTGGAGAAACAAAATAGAATAGACAAATGGCCATAACAAGAGCACAACAAGCAAAACAGATGTTACAAGAAGGTGGAATGACCTTTGGTGTTCTTTCTGATAAACCAGAAATTTCTAGAGAAATAGAACAAAAAGTTATTGAACATGAAAATGAATACATGGAAAGAACCGGTAAAGTACCGCCAGAATTTTACGGAGAAAAATTTAGAATTAAATTAATGGAAGAATACATGGATAGACAACCAAAAGCTAATGGTGGAGGTATGTTAGTACAACCGGGATTTGGTGGTACTAGACAAGGATACAAAGGTGGTCAAGATGCATCTAGAGGTGATTTTGGTAGTCCAAGTGGAAATACTGGCAACACAGGCGGAGGTAGCACTAATAGAGAAAGAGGAATAATGTCTCGTGGTAAAGGTCGAAGAGGGACTACAGGGAGTATAGAGGGTCCTGATAAAAGTAAAGTTAGTCAGTTTTCTCAATATGGTAAAAACGTAATGGCTAAAAATTTAAAAGGACCAAATCCTCTTGAAAGAGCTTTTGATTTATATAAAAAATATTCTCCATTAGGAATGGTTACAAGAGGACTTACAAGTCTTTTTGGTGGTCCCAAATCTTTTACTGATAAATTTGGTTATGCAACAGACTATCAAGGAACAAGAGGACCATCATCAGTTGACGATGATGATGATAACAGAGGTGGAGGAGACGGTATGCCTCTTTACGCACAACTTGGTTTTCCAAGTCAAGCAGCTTATTTAGCATCATTACAACCACAAGCAGGATTACCAGCAGCAGTAATGCCTATGCAAAATCCTATGGATTTAAATAGAATAGCATATAGATTTTTTGCCGATGGTGGATTTTTAGATGATGAAGATGAACCAAGACAAGCTTATGGTTTAGGAAGTTTTGTAAAAAAAATAGTCAAGAAAGCAACCACAATTCCAAGAAAACTTGTTAAGACAGTTAAAAAAGTTGCAAAAAGTCCAACAGGTAGANTACTATTAGCAGTCGCAGCACCATATGCACTAGGACCTGCTATGGCTAGTTCAGCAGCTTTAAGTGGTTTCACAGCAGCACAACAAGCAGCATTAATATCTGGTGCAACAACAGGTCTTACGCAACTTGCATCAGGTGAAGATTTAGATTTAAAAGACATTGCATTATCAGCAGCAATAGGTGGAACAAGTGCAAAATTCTTACCTCCAGGAGGTAAGCCAGGAGTTGATGGAAAAGCATTCGCTGCAAATCGAGCCTCTGCTGCACCAAAATTTCAATTACCTAGAGGGGGAGGCGCAGACTTTAGTCAAATAGCTGCATCAAGCACAAGACCGAATATGTTTGATATAGCTGGCCCAGTAAGAGGTGGATCAGGTATCTCTAATATAATTAAAAATGTAACACCTGATAAAACAAGTATATTTACTAGAATAGGAGAAGGTCTTAAAAATATTAAAGGAAGTAAAGCTTTACAATTTGTAAAAGACAATCCAACTTTATCAATATTAGGTGCATCAGGATTAGCTGGTTTAATGGCTAAAAAAGAGCAACAAGAAGAAGAGTTTCCAGAAATAGATAGAGGACCAGGAATAGATATAGCTGCTATTAGAAGAAGACCTTTTGATTACATGGCACCTAGATTTGCTGGTAGTCAGTTCGATTTTTATGCAGCAGAAGGTGGTCAAGCAAAGAAAGAACCTGTAGCTAAAAAGGTAATGCCTTTATTGGATATGGGTGGTATGGAAAAAGACTACAGAGAAGAAGGTGGATTTGTGCCTATTGGACGTATGGAAAAAGCAGACGATGTACCTGCAAGATTATCAAAGAATGAGTTTGTATTTACGGCTGATGCAGTCAGAAATGCAGGTGATGGAGATGTAGACAAAGGGGCAGAAGTTATGTATAACATGATGAAGAACCTCGAAGCCGGAGGTGACGTATCTGAAGAATCGCAAGGCTTACAAGGCGCTAGACGTATGTTTCAAACATCACAAAGATTAGAGGAAGTATTATAATGAGCGTAGCTGAACAGAGAACATTACCCGCAAAATTTGTTGAAGATTTAGGTGTAGATCTAGCAAAACAAATTACGGCACAAACAGCTGTACCAGTTGTAACAACTGGTATTGCAGGTATATCACAGCAACCAGGAGAAACTGCAGCAGGTTTTAAAGCAAGACAAGATGCAGCTAGAGCATTTACAACAAGACAACAAAGTTTAGCTGGACTTGCACCACAAGTTGCAGCGCAAGACGCATTACAAACACAAGCACAACAACTAGCACAAGCTGGTATAGGATCTTTTCAACCATTTGTAACTGCAGCACAACAACAAGTTGGTGCAGCAGGAACTACATTAGGTGGCATATCCACAGGAGCCCCAACAACACAACAAGTGACAGACTTTATGTCACCATTCCAATCACAAGTAATTGATGCTTCATTAGCAGAATTTGATCGTAACACTGCGCAAAGAGAACAGCAGATAAGAGATCAACAAGCAAAATTGGGAGTGCTCGGCGCTGGTCGAGCGGGAGTGCAACTCGCCGAGTTTGGCACAGGGGCAGCGAGAGAAAGAGCTTTACTACAAGCAGGACTCTTGCAGCAAGGATTCGGACAAGCAATGCAAGCTAGACAGCAAGATATTGCAAATAGATTTAATTTAGCACAAGCACAATCAGGATTAGGACAACAACAAGCAGGTTTAGCATCTCTCGTGCCTGGATTACAACAAGGAGATATTTCTACTTTAGGTCGACTGGGCGCAGCAAACCAGGCACAAGCACAAGCTCAACTCGATGCACAAAGAGAAGCAGTAAGACAAGCAGCATTCCAACCACAAGAACAACTAGATAGATTTGCTGGACAAGTAACTGGATTAATGGGTGGATATCCGGCGCAGTTTACACAAACTGTTCAACCTAATCCTACACCATTACAAACAGCTCTTGGTGTTGGTACGACGTTAGCAGGAATTTACGGATTAACGAGGCCCGCATAAAAATATGAATAGAATATTAAAAAGACCAATGTTTAAAATGGGTGGTTCTTCAGGAACTGGTATTACATCAGGACTTGATAGACAAAACTATGCTAACGGAACTGATATAAAAGCAAAGACACAAGAGCTTTTTGATATACGTAAAGCGATACAAGAAGCAAATGAAATACAAAGATCAGCCGCCGTCCCAGGATCACTGCCAAGTTTTTTAACAGGCTTTGGTTTAAATTTATTATCTGCACCTGGTGGTAAAAATATATTTCAAACTGCTGCAAAAGCAGCCCAACAACCTTTTAGCCAGTTTCAACAAGCAAGGCTCTTGGAACAAGAAAAAGGTAGAGGTAGAAGAGACGCTGCAATAGATGCAGCTTTAGCAGGTGCCATAGATTTAAGACGTGAAGAAATAGGTGCTGATAAAGACTATGCTAAAAAACAAGAGTTAGGTTTGTTAGATACTATCTATCAAGGTAGAATTTCAAAAGTTCAAGAAGAATTAGACAAAGTAACTCCTGGTGCAGAGGGTGAATCAGAGAGAAAGCGTTTAGAATCTGAAATAAAAAAATTACAAAAACAACAGCAAGAAGAGGCTAGATCTATTTTAACAGGCGCAACTACAACAGATGAGTTTATAAGAGATGTCGTACTAGCTTCTATACAAGCAGGTGAAATATCAATAGAAGAAGCGGCTGCTAAATATCCAGAATTACAAGAAATTGTAGATTTACAAAATAGACAAGAACAAAAAGATGGTGGTAGAATAAATTATCAAATGGGTGGTATTACAGAAAGACTTTCTGAAGAAGTTAGAGAAACAACAGAGGACACAGGTGAAGTTCAAGATTTAACGTATACAGAATTAAGAGCTAGATTACCACAAAGTATTGACAATACCGTTGTACAACTACTTGCAAATAGTAAACAGGCTTTATTAGAATTTGCAAATATTAGAGATCAACAGGATGTGGATCAATTTAATCAACAATACGGCGTAAATTTGACTATACCACAGGAGGGTTAAAATGGACCCTTTTCAAAAAAGAAAACAAAGAGATATAGAAAACGCTGATACAATATTAGGATTAGCAAGAACACAATTAAACAAAAAGAAAAAACCTGTAAGATTTACTTGGGAGGGTTTAGGTAATTTAGGTATAAGTTTAACAACAAATCCCGGTCTNATTCCATTAAGACAAAAAAGGTTAGAGGAATTAAAAGCAGGAAGTAAAGCTAACGAAAAAGATTACATAGATTTTTTTGAAGACATAGAAGCATCTTTTATAGGTGGTATTCAAGATTTAGATTATTCTATAGGAGATATACTTACAACAGGTATAGCCGGTGTATCAGGTAATGATAAACTTATAAGAGAATTAGATGAACACTATGAAAAAACTAAAGTAAGAGATCCTGAAACATTAACTGGTGGTGTTGTAAAAATATTAACTCAATATGGTCTAGGTGGTGGAGTTGCATTTAAAGTTTTAGGTAGATTAAAAATATTTCAAAGAAGTAGAAAATTAGCTGAAACAGGAACTAAACTACAAAAAGGAACTCAAATAGCAAAAAGAGTTGGTTACATGGCAACAGCAGCAGGAGCAACTGATTTTATAGCTGCAGAACCAGATAGAGAATCATTAGTTTTAGAACAAGAAAATACGGATAATTTATCTGGTAGAGATTTAGCGTTAGCTAGATTTAGAAACAGATTAAGATATGGTGCAGAGGGAGCCACAATAGGAGGTGGTTTTTCATTAATAGGTAAACCAGTGGCTCTTGGTTTTAAATACGGAATATTTAAACCAACAGCAAAAGTAGCGGGTCTTGGACTAAAGGGTATAGATAAAGCAGTTGTAACGCCTCTTACGTATCTTGGAGCAAAAGCCATACCAGCACCTGTTGCAAGAAAAATTAGAGATGCTAGTGCGTACACTGTTAACAAAGCGTTATCTACCATAATAACAGGTAATCCTAAAAAACAACTTCCAGAATTTTCTGAATGGAGACTTTTTTCAACTACGTCAAGGGATCCAATGAAAAGAAAATTAAAAAGATTAGATCAACTATTGGCTAGATTTAGATCTGTAGGAAAACAAACAGGTCTTGGTTATCAAATATCTTCTGAAGCTAGAAGAGAAATAAAAGCACAATCTAGAACAATAGAAAAATATTTAGAGTCAATTGANAANAAANCATACAATCTCGCAAAAGATTTTGAGACTAAATACAATACAACAACATCTTCAGAAGCTAGTCAAAAATATTATTTAGATCAAGTATTAGCATTTTTAAAAGGTAATTTAAAAAAAGAGGCATTACCGGTTGAATTAAGAGGAAGCGCAGCATCTTTGCAAAAAGAATTAAGTTTAATTAAAAAAAATTTTGCAGATTTAGTTCCAGAAAAAGATCTTAAAAATTTTATTCTTAACAATTTAAATACATATATGAGACAATCTTTTTCTATATTTACAAATCCTGCATATCAACCAGATAAAAAAATTTACAATAGTGCTGTAGATTGGGTTCAAAAAAATGTTGTGGAAAAAAATAAAGATTTAAGAGAAGAGGCTCTTAAAACATTAAAAACACCAAAGATGACTAACAAACAAGCTTTTAATGAAATGGCTGATTCTTTAACAGATAAGATATTAAAAGCAGGAAAACAAGATGGAGCTGATCCATTAAGAATCTTACAACAAATAGCTGGTAAAGAATTTTTAAGAACAGATAAAATAATTAGAACAGGTGAAGAGTTACCTGATGTTATTAAAAATTTATTAGGACAAGAAGATAATTTAAAAGCATCTGTCTTAACAACAACATCACATGCAATTACTCACGCTGTTAATAAAAAAAGTTTTGATAAACTAGCTGAGATAGGTGTTAAAGAAGGATGGCTGTTTAGAAGTAAAGCTGCCGCAGATGCTAAAAGATATTTTGATTCTGAAAAAATAGGAGACATAAAAAGTTTAGGTATATTAAAAACTAATATGTCTAAATTATACGCAACACCAGAACTAATACAGGTGTTTAAAGGAACACCTGGAACATTAGATAACTGGATACAAAATAGTGCATACAGAAATATTTTACAACTTAAAGTGGCTGCACAGTATGGTAAAACTGTATTGTCTCCAGTTACACAGGTTCGTAACGTTTCATCTGCAAGTTTATTTCCATTAGCTAATGGTCACATTGGTGGTAAATCATCTGTATCAGAAGCATTAAAGATGACTATCGATGATATATTTGGTGCTGGTAAAGTTATTGATGAAGATAAGTTTATTAAAAATATAGAAAATAAAATACGTCTTGGTGTAATTGATGAAAACATTGTAGCGTCAGAATTAAAATCTGTACTACAAGAAATTAAAAATACAAAAGGTTTAACAAGTTTAGATAGAATTATACGATCACTTTCTGATGGTAAATTTAATTTTGCTGAAGGGTCACTAGCTCAAAAATTTGCAGAGGGAACAAGTAAGTTTGGAAAAGGTGCAGCAAGAGTTTATGCAGGAGGTGATAATCTTTGGAAGTGGTATGGACATGAGTATGTAAAGTCACAATTACGAGGTGTTTACAGTAATATTAATGATATTTCAAAATGGTACAAAGAAATAGTTGGAAGAGATTTTAATCCAATAAATACGTTTACTGGAAAAAGAAAAACATTTGATGAGGGTATAGACGAGGCAGCTGCATGGTATATTAGAAATACATACCCTACTTACAGTAAAGTTCCACAATTTATTCAAGATTTAAGAAAACTACCNTTTGGTAATTTCGTATCTTTTCCTGCTGAAATGTTGAGAACAACACATAACATTATTGCATTAGGAGCAAAAGAAGCAACATCTGATAATGTAAAATTAAGACAGATGGGTCTTAGAAGATTATTAGGTGCTTATGTAACATTAGTTGGAACAGGAGATGCTATAATGAAAACAGCTTCAGCGCTTACAGGTGTAACTATAGAAGAATTAGAGGCTTACAAAAGAAGTTTATCTGCACCTTGGGAAAGAAGAGCACAAATTATTCCCATAAACAAATGGACAGGAGGAGTTGGAAAAGCAATTAATTTTTCTTACTTTAGTCCATACGATGTAATTACAAAACCAATAGAGTCAATATTTAAAACTTGGCAAGAAGGGAAATTAAAAGATAGAGATATAGGGGATCAATTATTAGCACAGGCTTTTTCTGAAGAGGGACCTTTACGAACACTATTAGATCCTTTTATAACTCAATCAATTGCATTAGAAAGATTTACAGATGTTTTACCAGCAGAGCTAGGTCTTGGTAATAGAGGTGGTGTAACTAAAACTGGTGCAAGAGTTTACTCAGAAACAGACACTTCGGGTGAAAAAATATCTAAAAGTTTTTTTCATATAGTAAAAGGCGTAGAACCAGGCGCAGTCACAACTGGTAGAAAATTAGTTCAAGGTGTTCAAGCAGATGTGCAAAGAGGTGGACAGCCAGTAGATCTTAGAGATGAGTTACTAGCTCTGTTATCTGGAGTTAGAATTATTAATATAAATACCCCTAGAACTATGCAGTTTAAAGTTACAGAGTATAATAGAAAAAAAAGAAATGTTACAGCCACAGAAAAATTTTTTAGTTTACAAGATTTTAGACAAAGAGGACCTGATGTATTAGCAGAAGAATTTAGAAGAATACAGGAAGAAAATTTTAGAGTTAATAGAGATTTTTATCAAATACTAAAAGATGCTCAAACTATGGGTGTTGATAAAAGAGAATTAAAAAAAATATTAAAACAAAGGGGTATATCTTTAAGAAATGCAAACAAATTATTACGTGGTAAAAATATTCCATACACTGGATATAAAGGTCGTATGGAAAAAAGAGTCAAAGACGCTAAAAAATTATCTAAAGATTTAGATGAAGGTAGAATTAATTCAAGATATTTTTACCCTAGGAAAAAATTTAATGACATAATTAGAGAATATCGAAGAAAAAGTTTAATATTAAAAGAAGAACCAGATACTCCAGGTATGATANATAGAGGANTAGANGCTGTTNGTGATTTATTTGGNGGTGTAGAACAAAGACAACCTGTAGCAGAGTATACAAACACCACNATTACCAAATACACCNATGCCAAATATACAGCCAATAGCGCAACAAATTAACCCAACAACTAACTTGACACGTACGGAGCAAGCTTTATTATCTCCTGAAGAACAAGTAATAGCGAGTAGAACATAATGGCGAGAAAATCGGCACTACAAAAAATTGAATCACACGAGAAGCTTTGCAGAATAATGCAAAAGCAAACGTTCGAGCAAATAAAGGAAATGCAAGAACGTATTAAAAGATTAGAATATTGGATAGTAGGAGGTATGGGAGCTGTTCTCATAACTTTACTTACCGATGTTGCACGATAATGAAACTTTCACGTAACTTTAGCCTTTCAGAGCTTATTAAATCAGACACAGCTATCAGGCTGGGTATTGATAACAATCCTAATGCAGATCAAATAGAAAAATTAAAACTACTTTGTGAAAATATTTTACAACCGGTACGTGACCACTTCGGCAGAGTAACGGTGACTAGCTGCTTTCGTAGCCCTGAGTTATGTGTAAAAATTGGCAGCAGTTTAAATTCGCAACATACCCGTGCTGAGGCGGCGGACTTCGAAGTAATGGGCACGAGCAACGCTGAAGTCTTTGATTGGATCAAAGACAATCTGGACTGGGATCAAATGATACTCGAGTTCTATACTCCAGGCGAACCAAATTCAGGGTGGGTCCACTGCTCCTGGGTTGCTGATAATCCACGTAAACAATTATTGCGAGCGTATAGAGAAGATGGTAAAACTAGATACAAACCTATAATAGGTAACGCTGTAGACTTAGATTAAATCCAAGCTCGTAACTCTTCACCCATAACTTCAGATGCAATATTAATTTTATCTCGTAAAGATTTAACTATTTTTTCATCAACAGTTTTTTCTGCAATAATATCTATGTAAGTTACATTTTTCTTTTGTCCAATACGGTGNGCACGGTCTTCTGACTGTAAACGCTTCTCTAGGTCATATCCGTTAGAATAGTAGATTACGGTGTTTGCAGCCGTCAGAGTTATCCCATAGCCGCCCGTAGAAGGCGTTCCAACAAGAAACCGGCACTTAGGGTCGGACTGAAATTTACGTATATTATCTTGCCTATCTTCTTGTGGTGTGAGTCCATAATAGTCGACCACGGACCCCGGACCATGGACCTTCTCTATTTCATCTACTATGTTTTGTATATCTTTCTGCCAGTGGCCCCATATTATTGCTTTGCCCTCTATTTCATCTAACACATCCATTAGCTCCGTAATTCTATTATTTTTTATCT
>FUFK010747635.1_pt1 | contig 11382 bp, 17 predicted proteins | sample 1021851 | NCBI WGS metagenome assembly FUFK01 (sample SAMEA51879418, study PRJEB19060) | metagenome
TTGATTGATAAGTTTGCTCTTCCACCTATTCTAATACCCATTAGATAGTGGTCAACGATTGGTGGAATACGATCAATGCCCACAGCTCCATAAAATCTAGGAGTTACATTTATATTACCAATGCTTACAGCGGCAAAATCTTCCAAGCCACTTAGTTCTAGTCCGTTCCTGTTGTTGTTAAGATAAACAGCCAAAATTACNTGGGCGTGTTTTACTCTATCTGGTATTTCTGTGTCTAGGTAATAATCTGCGACTAATCTGTTAGGAAATGATAAGCCATACAAGTTAGTGTATGTATCTGGTTTCCTTACACCCGATCTAGGCCACTCTAAAGCTTGGGTATCTGCTACCCTTGCCCCTAAAAACTTTTCTCTATCTATTCTTTGGGCAGCTGTAAATAAAGCACGATTTTTGTTATCTGTGCTTGAGTTGTCCCAAGCTGCGGTATCATCACTGAGAATTAGACCCTCAATAAAAGAATTAGCATCAGCAAGAGTTATATAGGTGTTTGCGTTTGCACCGCCAACAGTAGCATCAAGTGTTATCGCCATTTAGTTTTACCTTTTTGGGNTTNGNTTTAGTTTTTGGCTTTTNAATAGTNGGAGTGAGNGAAGCCGCNTTTNNNGCAGCTTCATTNCTCTCTCTCATACGCCTAAATGCGTACATAGCCATTAGCTTGATGCACCTTTAAGAGCAACGAANTTAATAACGATTGCTTGGCTTAAGTTNCCAGCAGATACNTTAGAAACTGTTACTGCAAANGNTCCAGCAGCAATACTATTAGCNTTCACAAGATATGAACCAGCNGTACCAGCAGAACCATGGCAAGCTACAACAACGTCTGTTGCTGCAATTTTGCTGTTAGTTACTGTAAAAGTTACTTCTGTGCCAGCGTCAAGCTGTGCAGCGTGCATAGTAATCTGTCCAGACTCTGTATTTAGAGTTACACCTGTGGATTTGGAGGTACCTTGTGTTACAGTACCGCCATTTGTTGTACCGACTAAAGAGCCAGCAGTTACTTCAAATAATGATGGCATGATTAATCCTGATTACTTACGTTTGTAGCGCGAACAATACCGATGTTCTTAGTCTCATACACTTTCGACCATGAACCAACTGTTTCCAATACAGTTCTGTTTGGATTGACTGTTGATACTGCGTACTTAAGACCTACTGGGTGGTAGATGTAATGAAGATCTACTGCCATTGCTTCTTCTAAAGCAAGAATATCTCTATCAGTTTGTGTTCTGATTGGTGCTTGCTCTCCAGTTACCACTGCTCCTTGTGTAAAGAAGAAAGTAGAGTACTCTGTTGATGAGCCGCTGCCTGTGGTGGGAATATCATCTGAAACAATTACACGTAAACCCATGAAAGTGTTTACAGTATTTGGTCCATCAAATGCCCTTGTTGTGCTACCACCTGTGGCATCTCCGTCTGGAGCGCCTGTATTATCGTAGATACGATCAATAGCATTTCTCTCAACCAAGTCATAAAAGACCTTTGAATGCATTGCAATGGCTGTTAACTTACCGCCTTGATCGCCTAGTAAAGCTTGTGCTTTTGCAACGTGTCTTGGNCTNAGANNNGTTGGAGTATCNCCNGATTCTGANTCAATAGTNANANCAAANAAAGCTGANNTNCTNNNNTTNGCATTGATNGANCCAAATGCACCAGTTAAGCAAGAATATAAATCCTTTTGCTTTTGGTTGTTGACGTATGCCGCCATCTTCTGAGCAATAGCAGCCATTGGATCAACACCGCCACCCACTGCAAGAGCAGCTAAGTCACGTGAACTGAACGCACGACCTCTATGAAGTACAGCTGCAATCTGGTTATCAGCTGTAATCTTTGCTGGTGTTAATGATGTTGAGTCTGTTAAAACTTCAAAATCTCCAGTTAAGTTAGCTTTGTAGAAAGGTATCTTTACAAAGTCTCCGCCTCTTTCTGCGGATAGATTCAATTCTGCCAAAGGTTGTACTACCCCACTTTGTAGGAAGCTGTCAGTTTGAGTTGTAGCTTCGATTAAGTAGGGAGTAAACACCTCAGGAATTATTAAATCACTGCGTAATGTCGCCATTAGAATTTAATAAATATGTTTACTTCGAGGCACAACCTCTGACGTAGCACAACCACGTTGTTACTATACTAACCGCTAACTGCGTTTTTGAGCATATTATATTTATTTATATCTGTTCTGTATAACCTACTTTGCTCTGTAAGGTTAAAAGATTCTTTGGCAAATGGATTCTTTTCACCAGCTGCAATAGTTTCTGTTTGAACTTTAGTTGTTGTTGCTCCTCCTCCCTGTGGCCTTGGATTCTTCTGTACCCAAGCTGGCATTTTAGACATCGCCCACTCTTTTACAGGTGTTCTGTTATAGCCATCTACTACAACAACTGTTCCATCTGCCTCTCTAGCAAGTTGATCCTTACTAATGCGAGATAGCACATATTGGGGATCGTGTACAACATCAGCAAGGGCTGTTACTGCTGGGGCTTCAACTTCAAGCTGTCTCTGCCTAGCCTCTAGCTCTTGGATTCTTTTATTCTTAGCTTCTTCAGCATCACGATACTGCTGTGCCTGCTTAGCAATAGCCTCATCATATTTACCTTTTGCCTCTAGCTCCTCTTGTTCTTTTTTCTGCTTGAAAGCAATAAGAGCATCTACATCAACATCTGGTGGGACAGCTTTTGCCGCCTCCTTTGCTTTTTTGTANTCATCTAAAATNTCTCTGTTGCTTTTTCTGAGTGCTTCAACTTCTGCCATCAACGCTGCTGTATCTACAGGTGGATTTGGTTTGATTGGTTCGTCAGCCATAAATAAAAAATTTACAATTATTTACAATATTAGCTCCACTTTGTCTTGTCTGCCCAAAAAGCTGCTGACATTTTACCTTTGGCAATATTTTTTGCGTGTCTAGCCTTAAAACTTTTGCGTTTTGCCTTATCTGCCATGCTTTCGCCCTTTCTTGGTGGTTTTGTATCTGCGCCCTGCGCTCCAAATCTAATTAATTTGACCTTATCTCCTTCTTTTGCAAGAACAACATGAGACTTTGTTGGGTGTGATGGGGTTCTCTTTGGTTTGTTGAAACCAGCAAGTCCAAATCTTTTTAATCTAGGGTCTTTGCTCATGTTAAACCAAACTCATTTGATTATATTGTAAGCTCTTTGATCTAGGTATATCATTATTTTTTCTTTTTATCTCATAGCAATATATATGCTTTGGTGGCTTATCAATGTAAGTTGCTTGACCTAACTGCAAAGCTTCTTTGATTTCATAAGTAAAAGGCTTTAATCTTTTTTGGTCATCAACCGATCTAATAGTTTTATCGTGATAAATTTTATTTTTATACATAATTACTTTGCTTTTTGCTGTAAATCCCTTATGTGTAAAATTTGAAGCTTTATAAATTGTCCCTTGATGTTTGAAATATGGATCTGCGTAAGAAACAATCGTTTTGTAATTACTATATTTTTTTAAAAATTTTATTGTTTTTGCAATAAAAAAGCTCTCAGTATTTTTCTTTGTTGCATCAATACAACACAATCTTTTAAGTTCAACTACATCTGTTTCATCTGTTCCGTATTTTTGCCAAGTATTAGCCATAGATAAAGAACCATAAATGATTGCACCTATCAAATACTGTTTATAAAAAAGTCCAAAAACATGAGAAATATTTAAACCATTGATATTTCTTGAATAATGCCACTTTTCAACAAAGCTTTTTACTTCTTGGATTGTTACAGGTTTGACAACAAATTCATTTATATCAACTTTTTTAAGGTCAATATCCTTTTCTGTTAGATCAAATAAAACCTGTTGCATATTATTTACCTTTCCTTCTCATTGCTAATCTATGAGCCTCTGTAAATGAAACTCCCTCTCTCATCTTACGTTTCATAAAATCCATGTGCGCTTTGGTATGACCATGCGCTTTTTGATGTTTAGCTAAAGTATTTTTTTGTCTTGTAGTTAGTTTCATCTTCTTTTGTTGTACCTTGAGTAGATTGCCGCGTCTGCAGTTCTAGCTTTATCTCCTCTCATGTAACTATTAACTCTACCCATAGCCCACGCTGCCATAGGTACGTTTCTTGATCCACTAGACAAATAAGCGCCCTGACCCTTTCTATATACCGCTGCAAGTTCGCCATAAAAAAAGCGTGTACCTTCAGCCTTTTTTTTAAGGTTAGCTTTTACGCTTGCGCTTAGTGGTTTTCTTCTTTTTGCTTGAGGAGACATTTTGTTTAGTACGTGATTTAGATACAGCTTGAATATCAATATACTGTCCTTTTCTATAAGCCTCGGCAGTTCTCTTAATCTCAGCAGCTTTTGCTGATTTGTTTTTGGCACCAGACAGGTACTTTTTAGGTAGCCCTGTCTTTTTGTCCTTTGGAACTCGCCTTAGTTTCTTAGTCACTTTTTAGTTTTTTTCTTTGCTTTTGGCTTAACTTCGCAGTTCTCAGCTTTAGGCTTAGAGTCCTCAGCCCCTTGAACTTTAAAAATATAACCCATTACTTTTTGCCTCCTTTCTTAACCTTTTTCTTTTTACCCTTTGGTTTCATTGATCCGTAGTGTGAAGGCATAACAATAAAAGTAGCTGTAACTATATTACTTCCTTTTACGTTTTTTAGCAGTTGTTAATGCGATGGCTTGAGCCTGCTTAAGTGTTTTGCCTTCTCTCATTAGCTTACGAATGTTAGCTGAAATAATTTTTTGTGATTTACCTTTTTTTAATGGCATAGCTATCCAAAGTATTTGTTAAGTATGTCAAAGTCCTCGTCATCTATAGCAGTTACATACAAACCTTCAACTATTTGTTCAAACTTTTTTCTATTAGCCCCTCTAGTTTTTTGCAATGCATCATAAATACGTTTTACTACTGATCTGTTTTTTGGAAATTTCCTTGATAGTTCTAGCGCTTCAAATGGTGTCATAAGTTTTTCATGGCCTCCTCAAAGGTTTCATCTACCCATTTATACAAACGTGGTGCATTCTTTTGCAACCCTTCTGGATTAAAAATATACTGTGTGAAAGATTCTGCAAATTGTTCTGCTGAATCTTTACGACTATATTGCGTTGGATAACTCATTCCTTTTAAATTCATATAGCGCCTACCTAGCTTTGGCATACCTGCTTGGAAATGTACTTGGTGTCCCATCTCATGAACAAAGGTAGAGAACCAATCTATACTTGCGTCCATTGGATCTGAGTTAGACCATATTTCATCTTCTAGTCCTAGTTTTCTTGTCTGTACTCGTCTTTCAAATGCATTACCTTTAATTTTACTTACTTTAAAGTTGTTATCTAACGTATCTGCAGCACTTTTTTTGATTCTTTTAGCAGATGCTTTACTAATTTTTTTTGCTCCGTCTCTTAATCTGGTATGAACCATTCCAGAGTTCATAATGGTATAGCCATTTGTACTGCCAGTAGCGTTGCCAAATAAACTATTAACTACCTTTCTTTGAAAATCTATATCAAGCATTGCACCTTTTTTTGACAAAATAATATTTCTTTCAAATAATCTTTCGTGGCTGCCTACTTTTAAATTACCGCGACCATTCCACCTTACTTTCCAATCTTTAACCTCTTGAAGCAGATCTTCATTTGGAATCTTATCAATAGCTCTAAATCTCTTAATAACAGTTTCATTCGATTTTGCGAAAGCTTCTAAATTTTTACCTGTCAAAAATCTTTGCCTTAACTTAGTAATATCAGCAGTTTTTTCATATTTCATATTAAATTGATTTACAATATTGCCTTTTTTCATAAATGCTCGCATCTTCTTAATATGTTTTTCAGTCAAGCCGCCTAGAGTTTCCATTCCGTCCAAGCTATCCTCTGTAAACTCCTGTATATCTCCAAATCTGTTTTTAGTAAGCCATGTATCAACACCTTCAGTAGACATAGTTGGTGATGTCTTAATCTTGGGCGCTTTAGCCACAGGTGCTGCTACCTTCTTAGCCACACTAGGCTTGGCATAAATTTTCTCTAACCTTTCAAGTGGCAGTTCTGTACCATCATTCCTAATCATTTTTCTTATTGCTGCGTGTCCTGATCCTTCTTTTTTTGCTAATTTCTTAAAAATATCTACTTTTTGTTCTGTGCCTAGAGTCTTAACTTGTAGTTTTTTATCTTGCTGTAATAACCAATCACCATATTGTGTGCCTTGTGGGACTCTTCCAGTAGCACTAGGCCTGCTAACTACCTTTCCTACTGGTGGTTCTGTTAAACCTTCAAACCCTTTGCGCTTGCTTAACCCTTCATAGTCAACAACTGGAACTGTGGTAGACCTACAGTTGAAATGTTGGGGTGGTGTTGGTCCCTTATTGTACTGAAACTTTCTGCCATCAAGCCTTTTACATACGTTGCTAGTCTTACTATCTAGTGTTGCTACATACTCGTATCTAGGTGCTACTTTGCTATTTGCCGCATAAACAGATTGAGAAGCCTGATTCTGTACCTGATTAACAGAGGTTCTAACAACTGTTTTTATTTGATGACTTGCTAATTTTATAGCCTGTCCACCAGCTGCAATTTTCTGTCTTGTAGTGGCTACCTTGTCAAACTCTAAAGTACCTGCCAAACTCTTAGCAATCTTGTTAACTGATTCTCCACTAAAGACACCAGCCGTAATAGTTCTGTCTAGTAATGCTTGATTTCTTTTAGCTATACCTCTAAAAGCTTTTTGTACTGTCTCGCCATTAGGCAAAGTCATCATTGCACCTTGCCTAGCAGTTAGCTCAAATTTACCCGACCCAAACTTAATAAAATCATCTTCAGTAAATTGCTTGCTGGTAAAAATATTGACTTTCGTAGGGTCTGTTTTAACAAAGGAAGTTGCATACCTTTGGTTTACTGCAACTGAGTTTATTGGGATACTGCCAGACTTTACAGCTTTTTGTAGTTCACCCTCTATAAAGCCTGTCTGTATCTTTGCTAATCCTTCCATTTCTTTTATCATTTGCTTTGTTGCNTCTTTATTCCATCTNTCCATACTTGCTTTNGATTGTGCAAGTATTGCTCTTAATCTTTTTCTTGTCTGGGGTGCTACTGCTATATCTACCCCTGCTTTTCTCTGTCTTTTGTCTAATTCAACTAACTGTTTAGTAGCATTGTAAATTATTTGAATATAGTTTTCTACAAATTTATTAGCTACTGCATTGCTATATCTATTTAGGTCAATAGTCTCCCTAAAGAATACCTCTGGAATACTCATTTATCATTCTTCCTCTGGTACCTCCTCTTCTTCAGCTTCAGGCTCTGGATCAGGCTCTTCAGGTGGTTCTGATTCTGTTAAGCCTCCGCTTTGTGTGCCTTCAATCTCTTCCTCTACGTCAAAGTCATCTCCTAAGACCTCCCCAGCGGATAACTGGTTCAGTAGTGTTTCCTGTGTAATAGTTCCAGCAGTAAACAAAGTTAGTAGGCTGGTTATTTCCTGTGGCTGTAATCTTGAAGAAACAAAGTCTCTATTAACAAAGGAGCTACCCGCGTTAGCTTCATTAAGATATTCGCTGTGGAATCTTAAACAATTATCTATAAGATCTTGCATCTGCTGCGCTATTACCATCATGGTCGAATCATTCTGTGATCTATCTATTTGCTTGGCCTCTGCTGATTCTCCTACTAACTTCTGACCTAGTACAGCTGCTAGTGATAGTGTGTTTATTTGGTCTTTAATATCTGCTAATCTCTGAAACTGGCTATCATAACTGTCTCCTGATGGGCTAATATATTCCATTCTTGACTCTGGTGGTAGAGATAGTGCCTCACTGGGTCCAGTTGTTATCTCATCAGCATTGGGATAACCAAAGACAGCAAGTAATGGTACAGAGCTAATATGCAAAATATTATCTAGATCAGATTGTATTTGGTAATGCTTTAGGTTTAGTTCTGCAATGTCATAAAGCGGGCTGCGGCTTTCGTAGTAACCAACTCGATTAGAATATGCAACAGCAAAGGGAATCTTATCTTTTAGGCTCATTTCTCCTTCATCAAACAATCTATACTCAGTTTTCTTATCGTCTTTTCTGTGAATTTCGTATCTACCTCTTTCTAATACTCTAATCTGTTTAATAATCTTATCTCCGTACTTTCCGTCAGGCTCTACTACCTGCTCCATTAATCTAAGCTGAGTTAACTGCCTTGAGCCATCAATAATTTCAGATCGCCAGCCTAAAATATCTTTCGGTGTATAAGTAACCCAATATGGCCTAGTCTTGTCTCCCTCTTTAGGGGCATCTACCAAAACACCGACATGACCAAAGCTGATAGCTTGCCTTGCTGTCTGGTAAAGCCACACATTGAGATCATTACCCTCTAAATCTACATCGAATAGTTGCTCTCTTACTAGGTCTGTTACATCATCTAGTCTTACAGGCTTTCTTACCAGCATACCTGATAGCATTTTCTCTATACGCTGCAAATATGGCACTACAGTTGACCTACTAAGTCTTACGTCATAACTATCGTCAGTCTCTCTAGCTTCCTGTGGTAAATATTTCCTATGTTCGCTTCTGATCTTATAAGTACCTTCTTTCAAGTCTGTAATTAAGTCCCAAAATTGAGCCATACGTTGATAGGCCGCGTTAGGGCTGGCAACTGTTGTAGCAGCTTGTGTTATGGGCTGATTGTAAATATTTAGTGAGCTATACACAGTTTTGCCTCAATAGTACCATGATCTTAATATATTCTAATGCCTGTAGGTTTGCCCGCACGTGCAAATAATGGATTGAACTCTCTCCAAACCAGATACCCTAAAGCATCATTCATGTGGTCATAACCAGCGTCTTTATCTGGTTCGCCTTTATCTGTATAACTCTGTAACTCTAGACACTCAATCATACGTCTGCAACTGGCATTGATTTGTAGACGTACTTGCCCTTTTCCGTTGCATAGCAAACCCTGTACGGCAGAGACTCTATCTCTGATTGCTGGATTGCTTTTGGCTGAAAGATTAGTGAAGCCATAGGATTCAAGAATCTGTATGTCTGTTTTTGCTGCATTAGTACTACGATTGCCACCCGATGCATCTGGGTAGACGTAAATCTTATTAGTAGGATACCTACGCTGTATTTCTTGAGCAAGTGCGTCTGTATCATGTGCTGATACAATCTCATCAATTATTAACAATTTTTCTCCTAACTTAATACCTATAACCGCGCTCATATTCCCAATATTGAAGTCTACACCTATCCTTAATGGCTCCATCTGGATACTTGGAATAGTATCTACAATATTATCTTCTCTTACGAATCTGTCATATACCTGCCCAGTTGTGAGGTTAGTAAACTCTCCGTTGAGGTAAGCCTGCAACATACTAGGGTCGTAGTTTGCTTGCATTCGTTCAATAAAATCTTCTGGTAAGTGTGGATTATCTTGTGTCCTCATTCTTATTAGCTTTCGGTCTGATCTTTCCTGTGCCGCCTCTGATCCAAAGGTATTCCACATCCATCTAAAACCCTCTGGTGTGCTGGCTGCGCAAAACTGCCTGACATTACCAGANCTTAANCTACCTAGAATCTTTGGAAATGCCCTATCACANACNGATGGNGCAACTGTATCTATTTCATCNGCNAANACGAAAGCNAAATTTANNCCGATTATGCGTGACCAGTTNTCAAANCTTCTACANAGTATCTTTGTATCTCCGTCTGGTAAATGCAATATGTATTCAGGAAGTGGACTAGCCCTGTATGAGTAAGGTATTTCATAATATTCCAAGAATTGTTCGAAGTCATTTTGCCAGATGTCTCGAATCAATGAACCTGTAGGCTCCATTACTGCACCTGTAAATCCTACGTTTAATGCTGCTAATTTTACACATACTGCACAAAGCGCCCTAGTTTTCCCTGCACCATAACCAGCCGATAAACCTAGTATCTCAGTATTACTATTATCGAAGAACTCTTTTTGTGGTTCATGAAGATCATTTCTAATATTTGCTAATAATTGTTTTATATCAATCGAAACTCCGCTAGTGCCTGCAATATCTAATACTGATCCTTCTCTAGTTAAGATGCTCATGTTGTGATCTGTGCGATCTTAGCCATTGAATTAATACAACCTAAAGCAACGTGTAATTGGTTGTTATTTCTAGCCTCTTTTTGTAGCGTTGAAAGCTGGCTTAAAATGTCCGCGGTAAATTGCCTTCTGTCAATGTCAAAATCTTTCTTGAGAATGATACGGGCATCTTGGATATACTGCTCTGTTTGTCTTAACTTCAACCCCCACTCAGCCGCGGTATATTTTATGATTTCTGAGCGCGTAACACCACGTGCAAGAAATGCAGCAATTTTAAAAGTTCTATAATCTTTTTCTGACTGTGTAGCCTTCTTTTTTTTCACTATTTTTCTAGATTGTGAAAGGAATCAAGCGCGTACCAAACGTGAGAGTTCCGATAGCCTCCCTGATGTGTAGGGATAATCGGTGTAACTCCATGCCTATTACGCCAAGCTGGATATACCAATAATGAATTATCGGTTTGGTCAAACGTGGCATTGTAATCAGGAACGTGTAAGTTACCTCCTTTACTGTTACGCCTTTTGGTAATAATCATATTTATAGCACCTTTTACATTGGCGTGGTCTTGATGAACTGGTGCGGATATGTTGCAATTCGAGATCGTAGAACTGAAATTATTAGCGAAACGCCAGTTATCAGGTATTCTTTGCTTTATTTTAAATAGATGATTCTCTGCAACAGTTGGAATATATTTTTTTACTATTTCGAAAGATTTGATACCAGCTGCATACATTGCTTTAACAAAAGTATTAGCAGACTTGACTGAATGAACAGATGACCTAGAGGCGTATGGCCTTCTCATATGTGGTTTAGGTGGGCATGAACCTAAGATAGTTGAATACTGCAATACTTCAGCTTTTTTGTTATGTAAGCCGCTAGACCTTTTCATTTCTGATTTAGGTACGCGCTTTGTATGAATTTCTCTGTCAGCTATATTCACAAGGTTCTGTAAATCGTCTGGCAAAGTTTTTATAAACAAACCCACAGGAGTACCATCTGGGTCTATTAGAATGCAATCTTCAAAAATATTAGGCTCGAAACCGCCTACACTATCTCCAATCTTCAAAGGAGAAGTTACAGGTTTCAGGATTAGTTCAGGTAGTTTCATCTTTTAAAACAATAAACCATGATACATGGCGGGAACCAACTTTCACCCCACATATTTATATCTCTCTCTTCATAGTGGATAGTTTTATATGGCGCTTCAACTTTGTACTTTAACTTTTGCTTTTCTATAACTTTCCATATCTTTGGTAGCATTGGGTCAATATCAAAGCTCCATTCATAGACCAATTTATTGAAATCGCTTTTTGTATGAGTAAGTATAGGTATCTCTGCCCCTTCTATATCCATCTTGCA
>FUFK010720792.1_pt1 | contig 11378 bp, 12 predicted proteins | sample 1021851 | NCBI WGS metagenome assembly FUFK01 (sample SAMEA51879418, study PRJEB19060) | metagenome
TGCAATCTGAGGTTGAAAAAATATTGCCCCAACTAGGTTTCTCTATCGAAGATGCTGATAAATTAGTTGGAAATTTTTCAGGAGGCTGGCAGATGAAAATTGCACTCGGAAAAATAATCTTACAAAAACCTGATTTACTTTTACTTGATGAACCAACCAATCATTTAGATTTAGATACTATTTTCTGGTTGGAAGAATATCTATCATCTCTTAAGATTGCAATTATTATAATTAGTCATGATAGATATTTTTTAGATAAATTATGCAAGAAAATAATTTTTGTAGATAGAGGAATATCTGAAATTTATAATGGTAACTATTCTTTTTTTGTGGAACAGAAATCTTTAAATGAAGAATCACAAAATAAAGCATTTCAATTACAACAAAAAGAAATTCAGATCCAAAAGAAGTACATAGATAGATTTAGAGCTAGTGCAACTAGAAGTTCTCAAGCCAAGAGTAGAGAAAAACAATTAAAAAAGATTCCTAAAATTGAGGCTCCTAAATCAAAATCAAAAAGTCCAGCTTTTAATTTTCAGGATTGTCCTCGCTCAGGAAAATTAATTCTAAATATCAAAAATTTGTCTCATAGTTATGAGGATAGAATCCTTTTTTTAGATGTCAATTTAAAGATTTCTTCGGGCGAAAAAATAGCATTACTTGGACCTAATGGCTGCGGTAAATCTACATTGCTTAAAATTATTATGAAAAAAATATCCCCTGAAATTGGAGAAATTAATCTTGGTAAACATAATATAATTACTAGTTATTACGAACAAAATCAGGCTGAAGCACTTTCACTAGAGGAGAGGGTTATCGATTTAATATGTTATAAATCTCCAGAGTGGTCACAAAAAAAAGTAAGAACATTTTTAGGAGGTTTTGGCTTTCAAAATGAAACTGTTTTTAAGTATGTTAAACAACTCAGTGGTGGAGAAAAGGCAAGACTAGCATTGGCTCTCATGATTATGAATCCTAGTAATTTTCTGCTACTTGATGAACCAACTAATCATTTGGATCTTCAATCTAAAGAAAACTTAGAATTAGCAATTAAAAATTATAAAGGTTCATTATTAATAGTTTCTCATGATCGATATTTTATCTCAAAGGTTGCAAATAGAATTGTCGAAATTAAAGATTCTAAGTTATTTTCATATGATGGAAATTACGAATATTTTTTAGAAAAAAAATAAAAAAAGTACAAAAACTTGTAATCAACAAATAAATCTTTTAGTTACTTTGTAGATTAGTAATATCAGTTGGTCGAACTTTAACTCTTATAAGAGTGTTTTTTCGCTTCAATAATATATTTACTGTTTTATTAATTCCATTTTTACTTATTTGGCTTATAACATCTGAAGCTGCTTCAATATCTTTATTGCCTACTTTTATAATTATGTCATTTATCATAAATCCGCTCTTTTCAGCTGGACTATTTGGCACTACATAACCAACTTTTACAGAAATATTATTTGTTTTAGGATTACTCTCATCTATTAGGCTTATCCCAATCATAGGATGTATTACTTTACCATTATTTATTAGTTGATAAGCAATTTCTTTAGCTTTATTAATTGGAATTGCGAAACTTAAACCTGCTCCTGGCCCTGATCTTATCAAGGTATTAATACCAATTACTTCCCCATTGCTATTTAAGAGTGGCCCTCCAGAGTTTCCAGGATTAATAGCAGCATCTGTTTGAATCAGCTCAAGTTTCTTATCATATATTCCTAATTGAGTAACGTTTCTATTTAGATTACTAATAATGCCAAGGGTGACTGTATTTTCTAGGCCGAATGGATTGCCAACTGCGATTGCCCAATCACCAACTTTAATTTTTGTTGAATCTCCCAATTGGGCTTTTGGCCAAGGCCCTTTTCCTTCTATCTTAAGCACGGCTAAATCAGTAAAAAAGTCTTGACCTATAAGTTTTGCGTTTAATTTTTTGCCATTGGTTAAACCAACAATTACCTTATCTGATCCATTTACAACATGAGCATTAGTCATTACAAGTCCGTCTGCGAATATAAATCCACTTCCTTGGTTTTGCTCTATCCTTGGCTGACTGTCGTTAGGCAAATCTAATCCAAAAAATCTCTCAAAATATGGGTCTAGAAATAGTTGAGAATTTCGTTGAAATTTTCTTTTTTTAACATATCTTTGAGTATCAATTGTCACNACAGAGGAACCTGTTTTTTCTACAGCTTTAGTTATGAAAGATTTGTNTGAATAATTATTAATTTCATTTAATTTTGTATTAATTAATGACTGAGATATTANATTTGTTGGAAATAAAAACCCTAATGCAATTGCTGATGAGAGAAATAATTTCTTATTCTTGTCGCTTTTCAATATTGATTTTCTTATTATTTTCTTATTCATTTGGTACACAATATTTGTGNTAACTTACTATAACTATACAAAAAAATTCATTTAGTTTAGAGANGAATTTATTAACCTAAAATAGCTAATTTTCTTTTTTTCGAGCTATNATATNGTTTATATNACTTNTTAATTTATAAGCTTAAATGACNATTTTATTTCCAATTATATATTCGGCAGCTCTCACTTATCTNGTTTGGAAAGCTTTTAAAGTTATGTCAAATGGATGGAATATANCTGGATCAGAAAAAAAACCTTTTAATAACTCAAAATTNNAACAAAAAAAATATACAATNCACCCAGAACTTNTNGATAAATCTGGAAATATTACAGAAGAGGAGCTCCTAACAGTGAGATTTTCAAATGATAATGATTCTTCACTTGAAGAGAAGGGTTCAACNACTGATTAATNGAATTTNAATTTNAGGAAAAAAATTGGAATTAAGAACAAAAATTGTCTCAGCGGTCNTAAGATCTCTTAAGTTACCNCCAAGGTTTCGTTTAAAAATGGTTAAAGNAGATCCTGTTAGGCTTGAACTAAGCTTGACNCCTTCTTATGGTAAAAATCCAGTNATTGTTGGAATAGTAGAATCTCTNGATTTAGTTGCTAGAAGAGATAGAGAAGGGAGAATACCAAGAGATCTACAAGGAACATGGGATTGGACAGTAAGACATGGCAAAGTGAGTACTGGTGGATGGAATCCTATGCTCAAGGAAGCGTTACAAACCATGTTTGATACAGGATTGCCAGCCATCATTTATGAGGAACTTACTGGAGATGAGTATCGTCCAGTTGATGGAATAAGACATGTTAAATAATCATTTATTATTTTTCATAAATTCTTCCTCAAAACGTTAAAATAGCATCAGTACTAAGAAGTTAATTATGACCGATGAAAATCAACCAAGATTTGGATTTGTGAATTTTGCCGAAACGTGGAATGGTCGTATGGCTATGATGGGTATCTTAATTGGCTTAGGAACTGAACTAATTACTGGACAAAGCATTTTACGTCAAATTGGAATAGGCTAAGTTTATTTAACTTCTTCTGCCTTTATTTCTATTGTTCTTTCACTCGGATTTTTATCATATTTGCTTTCTTTATTAGAGTCCTTTAAATTTTCACCGCAGTTCATACATGTATCACTTAAACCTAGCGATATTGCACCACAATTACTACATGTATTGATTTTTGATTTATAAGAGTTAAGACCTATAAATAATATCAGCAATAAGAAAAGGGGAATTAAAAATAAAAGAAGTAAAATATTACCAAGAAAACTTATAAAAAAGTTTATTCCAAAAATAGATATTATGACAAACGTTATTAAAGTGTAAGTAAGCAAAGTTTTATTGCCTTTAAGGAAATAATCCATACTTCTAAGATGTCTTTTTTATTCTTTTTTTATTTACTAAAGACATACTAGCAATGACAACACTCCAACACTGTCCAAAATATAAAATTACTCCTAAAAGCCATACCCATAAAGTAAGGACAAGAAAACCTCCAATAAAACCATATGCTTGAAATCTTACACCTAGCGAGAGAATACTTTTACTTACCGCAAGGTTCAAGGTGGTTAGGCCAATTCCAATAAGAAAAGATCCAGGCAAAAGTGGTCTCAAAGGAACCTTTCTACTAGGTAGGAGAGCTTGTAATAAAAGGGCCATTAAAGAAAAGCCAATTAGTGGAATGGCAAATTGACCAACTTGTAGAAGAGGCAATTTAAGTAATAAATGAGAAATTAGATTATTAGATTTTGAAATATTTTCTAAGACATTACTTGGTATCATTCTAAGATTTGCACTAATCTGATCTAATACCATTAAGAAACCTATAAAGAATACTATTAAAAAAGCTTCAACTCTATTTCGAAGAAACCTCGATGCTTGCTCTCTCCATGCAGCATTTACTCTTTTAGAGGGAAGTTGGTCTTCCCATAGCCTATCTGAACCTCGCTGGAGAGATAAATATGCATTTCCCGCTGTAAAAAGTAAAAACATAGCTCCAAGAATACCTGCACCAAAACCTTGATCAATTAATTTAAATAATGTTGTTTCAACTAATTCAACTACAGAAGGAGGTAAAATCTGAGCTGCAACGGAAATTATTTGCTGATCCAAGCCTTCTTGTTTGCCTAGAAACCATGATGCTATTGAAAGAGAGATTAGGAGAATAGGAAAAAATGATTGTAGTGTGTAGTACGCAAATGCAGCACTTAAATCAATACAATCAGATTTGCTCCATCTCTCACAAGCACCCCATAAACTTCTTAGTATCCAAGTTGTGCTTCGCTGCATATTTATTCTCTTCAAATACTTATAATATCTACTTTTTATTGTATCTAATAAAGCAATTTTTCAAGGAATTATTTTTTATGATCCAACTAGTTTTCTAATAGTAAATTACCCCATGGTCTTAAGATTTTAATTTTTTCTATGGATCTACCAGCAACTAATGGAAAATTAACATTGCTCAAGTTTTGTCCTGGAACTAAATTTAAAGGATTTATTTCTAGCCACTCTATTGAACATTTAAGTTCTTCTAATAATAACCAGGCTGCTGCGATATCCCATATCTTTGGTGTTGACTCAATAGCTCCAAAAGTTTGTCCCATCGCCACACTTGTTAAATTTAAACTGGATACACCTAAAAGCCTTATTTTTCCAGGAAATATTGAATTTGGTTTTTTTTGTAAGATTTTTATAGATCTACTACATAAAGATACGCATTCACTTCTTTGGTTATTGATATTAGGCTCAATCTTAGTGTTATTTAACCAGACACCCTCGCCTTGAATAGATAAAAATTTTTTCTTTAATGTAGGAATAATCAAAAAAGAAGATTGAGGTTTACCGGCTACGAATCTAGCAATTGATATAGACCAATAAGGAATACCAGCAGCAAAATTTGTTGTTCCATCCAGTGGGTCCACTATCCAATAGGCATCGCTATGAGGAATTAATTTATCCCCTTCTTCGCTGAGAACTCCCTCTTTTGGTGCAATTGAGGAAAGACCATTTACTATAGTTTTATCACTCCATAAATCACAACTTGTAATCAAAGATCCATCTGATTTATTACTTGCACTTATATTTCCAAAGTCTTTTAGTTGGCGCTCGCTAACTAAATCAAATAATGAATCTAATTCTTTTAATTGTTTTTTTGTTAACTTATTTGTTTGCATTTAGATATCGCATATTGAATAGGGTTGATCATTACTTTCATCAATTGATTGATCGGTACAATTTGTATTTATTTTAAGAAAAGTTAATCTCTCAAGTTGATCTAAATTTAAATTATATTTATAAATTGCGTCAATATTTTTAGACCTAGCGTCGCTTAATTCTTTTTGTCTGATTAGAACATCTTTCAGAGTTGATATTCCCACTTCATATCTTAATCTAGATAATCTTAAGGATTCTTCAGTAGAAGATACTTCTTCTAATGTAGAAAGTATTTTTGCTTGATTCAATTTTAAATTTAGATGTGCTTTATTTATATTTGCTTTAAGAATATTTTGAAAATTAACATATGAAAAATTTTCTGCGTTAGCAGATGCTTTTTGTGATTTAGAAGAATTTTTATTTTGACCGCCATCAAAGATGTTCCAAGAAAAGTTTAGACTTATTGTATTTGTGTAAGAAGATCCATATTCATCACTATCGATTACTGTTGAAGTTAACGAATCACCTTTAGTAAAAGATGAAGAAAAAGTATTACTAATAAAAATTTTTGGTTTATTAGCATTAAGGAAATTTTTTGCCTGGTTTTGCTTAATTTTTTCTTGAATACTAGTGTTTTTTAAAGATAGATTACTTTGTAATCCATTTTTTAAATTTGTTTCGAGATCGTAAGTCCAGTAGCCTTTTATAGCTTGTTTTTTTTCTATATTAAAATCTTTTTTTATATTTAATATCTCTTTAAGCGCAAGCTTATTAATTTTATGTTGAATTTTTTTTTCATTAAGAAACTGTTTATCTCTTGTTAATTGAGCATTAGCTTCAAGAACTTCGAACTTGGTACCAATTCCAGTTTCTAACTTTGATTCCGCATCTTTAAGACTTTGAATTGATAAATCTAGAGTAATTTCTTTATTTAATACATCCTGATATGACTTTTGCAGGTCATGATATCGTCTCCTTGCTTCTTGGATTAAATCTCTTTTTTTTATGTCATAGTTATTTTGTGCTACTTCATAATTCAACTTTGCTATTTTAATTTCATTACCTCTGAGTGGATCAATCAGATCTAATTTCAGTCTTAAAGAGGGATTGACAGACAATTGTGAAGTTTTGGTATTTCCAGAGTTACTATTGTAAGTTCTACCCGCTTGATATTGTGGTAATCCATTCACATTAAAATCTAAGGTCGGATTTCTCTTTGCTAACTTACTATTGAGATTAAATTTTGCTGACAATACTAGTTCATTTAGTGATTTTAGTTCTTGATTATTATTCAAAATGATTTTATTAACATCTTTATAACTAATTAAATTTTCTTTTTCTTTTGTGGAATTGATTAGCTTGGTTTCATCCTTATTTTGACTAAATAATGCGTTATTGGAGTAAAAAAATAAAAAAAATGGTATTAAAAATGTACGTATTAATTTTCTATGCATAATCTAAAAATTCTTGACTTTTTGATATACCGATTAGAGTATTAATAATATCATCTGGGTTATCAAGAATGTGAATTTTTGTATTCAGAATTTGTGAGACTTCACTTATTTTTTTGTCGTCCAAAAATAATTCACTATTATGCTTTAACATAATTGATGGAATAAAAACTGCTTCTCCAAGATCTTTTTTAGATAATCCGTGAATTAAATCTTCACCAGTTAGAAGTCCTGTCACGACTTGTTCTTGACCCCAATAAATGCTTGGTAAACCGTATAGTTTAATGGTTAATCCATCTATGAGATTTAACTTTTCTACTGTTGGAATAAGTGCTTCATAAACTAATTTTCCTACAATCCAACTAACTTTTCTGATTTTATTTATCTTTTTTGGTAAGTTACGAGTTTTGATAGTTAATATTTTAAGAAAACTTCTAATTGATCCTACTCCATTTGATTCTTGTGGCATATTTTCATAGGTTTTGTAACTAGGTAAATTTGTACCTGCTATTAAATACCATTCGTCTGCTAGCCAACAAAAACGAGTTCCAAGACTAATTTGTAAAGATGCTTGAATCCTCTCTACTTGTTTTATAGTTTTCATTGCGTATTCTGAGCTTATTGATTTCAATCCATCATTTTCAGGTCTAAATTTTGTAAGTCCTACAGGAACTATTGCCACTGAAAGTACAGTTTGAGAAGTTTTTTTATGGAATTCTGCAAGTTCAAAAATTGATTTTTCAAGAACTTCCCCGTCATTTATATCTGGACATACAACAATTTGAGCATGTATTTGAATCGAGTTTTTTTCAAACCAAGAAATTTGATCAAGAATTACTCTGGCTTTTTTATTTTTTAATAATTTTTCTCTAGTTTCAGGATCAGTTGCATGTACAGAAATAAAAAGTGGGGATAGTTTTTGTGTAGAAATTCTTTCCCAGTCTTCTTTTTTTAAATTCGTAAGAGTTAGATAAGAGCCATATAGAAAACTTAATCTATAATCATCGTCTTTTATGTAAAGGCTTTTTCTTTTACCGCTTGGCTGTTGATCTATAAAACAAAATGGACATTTATTATTGCACTGCTTTATTGAATCAAATAATGCATCTTTAAAATTAATACCTAAATTGGCATCTTGATCTTTTTCAATACTTACATTATGAATTTCATGATTTTTATCTAAAACTGATATGTCTAAGAATTCTTCACTAATTAGAATTTGATAATCAATTAAATCTCTTGGTTTTTTTCCATTTATACTAATAATTGAATCACCTGATTCGAATCCTATTTGATGAGCAATGGAATTAGCTTCGATACTTTCAATTTCTGCAGGGTTTATTTTATGAGAAATATTGGGAATCAAAAGATCATTTGAATCTTCTTTATAATTGATTTCTTTCCACACAATTAAATTTTAAATATTTTTCTTTATTTTTATTCTAAACTCATATATGACTCAAAGTGTATTAAATACTTTTAAAATACTAAATATATGTATCAAAGTAGGGGCCTTTAATTTATTAAAATATGGCATTCGCAGTTTTTTAAAACACGATTTAAATTTATTAAAATAACTAAATAAGTTTTATTCATTGAAAGAATTAATTAAAAAAAATTTAGAAGTGAAAGATAAATTGAACTATGAATTTCATGAATTACCTGATGCAGATGAAAGTACCTTTTTATCAAGGCCAATTTCTCTAAGATTGTGGACTTCTTTTTTTGTAATTTTGCCTATATTTGTTCAAGCCCCTTGGGTTAGATTAGAACCAATTAGTGCTCTATGTTTTACTTTTATAATTCTATCAGTGGCATATTTTTTGCATAAAAAAGAATCAAATAAATGTTTTATAATTAGTTCATTATTATTTGGCGTATCAGGTAGTTGGCTAGGTGGATGTTTGTTTTGGGGATGGTTAAGCCCTTTTCCTATACTACATATTCCTGTTGAAGCAGTAGTGCTCCCATTAGCTTTAATTGGACTTGGTACTAATTGGAGAATTGGTTCTAGTTTCTACATATCTTCTTTATTTGGAACTGCGGTTACTGACATGACAATATTTTTGATCGGAATAATGGATCAATGGAAGGAAGTCATAACAGCAGATTCTGAAAATGCACCTCTAATTCTTCAAAAAACCTCAGAAAATCTCATTCANATAAAATCATTATCTATAATTTTTTTTGTTGCACTTATACTTTGGTTTATTTCAAAAGAAATTTTTGATTCTGCGACTATAAACACTACTAATGGTAAAGCACTCTTGGTTGCTAGTTATGTAATTCAAACGACATTGATTGTTGATGGTATTTTTGTTTTCTTAGCAATTTTAGAACCAACTTTGAGTGGATTAGTTTAATGCTGAGGGCTCCATTTTCACAAGAACTCATACCAATAAATAATTGGGATGTAATAGTTGTTGGTGCTGGGGCTGCAGGACTTATGACATGTCTTGAATTACCTGCAAGTTTAAAAGTACTACTTTTAAATAGAAATACTAGTAAGGTATCTTCTAGTAGATGGGCTCAAGGTGGAATAGCATCTGTTATTAGACAAGACGATTCATTTGATCTTCATGCACATGACACTTTAAAGGCAGGAGATGGACTATGTGATTTTCAAGCTGTAGAAATGCTTGTTAAAGAAGCCCCAGGTTGCGTAGATAGGTTACAGAATTTAGGAATGATTTTTGATCAAAGTTCTGATCAATTAGCTACTACTTTAGAAGCAGCCCATTCTCGAAGAAGAGTTTTGCATGTTAAAGATCGTACTGGCAGAGCATTAGTTGAAGTTCTAGAAGATCATATTGAAAATAAAAAAAATATTCTTCATTGTAGGGGTGTAAGAGTAACTGAACTTCTCATTGAAAATAAAGAATGTAGAGGAGTTCAGGTTCTTGATGGAGCAAATTTATATTGGATTCAATCGAGAGCTGTTGTTTTAGCTACAGGTGGGGGTGGGCATTTATTTACTAATACAACAAATCCTGCTCAATCGTCTGGAGAAGGGATTGCTCTTGCATGGAAAGCAGGCGCTGCTATCGAAGATTTAGAGTTCGTGCAATTTCATCCAACCGCTCTAAAATTTTATGGTGCACCTTGCTTTTTAATATCTGAGGCACTTAGAGGAGAAGGAGCCATTTTAGTTGATAAAAATGGTGAAAGTCCAGTTAAAAATCTTGAAGATCGTGATTTAGCTTCTAGAGATCAAGTAAGTAGAGCAATTATAGAAAATATGCATAATAATAATGTGGATCATGTTGGCTTAGATCTTCGATATATTGATCCAGAAAAAATTGTAGAGCGCTTCCCCACGATTTTAAGTCGATGCCAGGATTATGGAGTTAACCCTTTAAATGAAGTTATACCTGTAGCTCCTGCAGCTCACTATTGGATGGGAGGTGTTAAAACTGATTTAAATGCATCTTCTACAAGAAAAGGATTATATGCGGTTGGAGAAGTTGCTTCTACAGGTGTTCATGGTGCTAATAGACTGGCAAGTAATTCTCTGATGGAGTGTCTTGTTTTCGCAAGAAAACTGTCTGGGATTGTTTTGAATGATCTTACTGAATTTACAAAATTTGATAGATCATTGCAGGAGTTTGATATTCAAGATCCTAAAGAAGGTCAAATTTCCAAAATTGTTGAAAAAATTGATGAACTAAGAAAACTATGTTGGTTAAATTTAGGTGTATCTCGAAATAAGATAAATATGAGTAAATTTCTGAATTTTATTCAAGATGATATCGATAAATTACATAAAAATGCTTTACTAAATACTCTTGAAAAAATAAAATTTGATCAAAAAATTAAACTTAGTGAACGCAATAGGAGAGCATTAAATCTCTTACTTGATTTAAAGAATAGACAAATAACAACTATAACTTTATTAAAAGCTTGTCTATTTCGAGAAGAGAGTAGAGGAGGTCATTATAGAGATGATTTTCCAGATAAAGATAAAAATTGGGAATGCCATACTAGACAACAGTTAGATCAAAAAATTCAAAAAAGATTTATTAAAAATTAGAATCTCCTTGATAACCTGTCTTTGTGGCTAATTCATTCAAGTCGCGAGTCCCACTAATGATTTCTCCATTTATTTCCCAAGATGGAAATCCACTGATTCCTTTCGTTTGGCATAGCTCATACTCATTATCTTTACCATCTTTAGCACATTCAACTACTTTTAATTCTTTAACTGCTTCTTTACCAAATAATTGTTTCTGATCGTGGCAATGAGGGCACCAGTATGCGCTAAACATAATAATATCGTTTTCACTTAAAAATTTTGCAAATTTTACCTTCTGGGGAGAGCTTGAAGTGGTAATTATTGGCGATACATTTTCTGTGGGGCTTGAAACATCAATAGCATT
>FUFK010052177.1_pt1 | contig 11377 bp, 10 predicted proteins | sample 1021851 | NCBI WGS metagenome assembly FUFK01 (sample SAMEA51879418, study PRJEB19060) | metagenome
CTTTTTAAATCTCTTTCTAATGCTGTAATTCTGCTAAGTGCTTTTGATAATTTATCTGCTAAATATGCTATTGATGCAGATGCCTCTTCTTGTGTCATAATATCTCCTGTGTTAAATTTTTGGGGTAAGGATCACATTACTTTTTTCAAATATTTTTTGCAAGAAAACAATTATAAAAAGTTTTCTTGACATTACTTCTTATTTAACAGGTCATGAATTTGTTGGCCTTGAACCGCAACCATGAACCCTACAAATATAACTCCTACTAAAATTATTATAAGTAATATTGTATCTAATGTCATATAACCCTCCAATTATCAGGATGAGGAAAACAATGTTCTGTACTCACCCCTTTTTTCATTGTTAATAATATATCAGCACTAATACTAATTCTTGGATCAGGCTTCAAGTTAGTTTCTGTTTGATGTAATAAGATACTAGGAAAAATGACAAAGTCTCCAGTAGTAACTGGAAAGATATAACTTGCAAAATTAAATTGATTCCATTCTTTTATATATTGATCGGTTGGTGGAATAAATAGACCTGTTTGAGCAGCCAGTTCTTCTTCAAATCTTATGTTACCCATGTCCTCATTGTGAACATAATAAACACAACTAAAGTGACTCGATGTATGTTTATGTAATGCTATGTGTTGATTTTGTGTCGTATATGTGCCCCATGCTTTTGTAAAATGAGCATCAAATTTTTCTAAATTATATCCTTTTGCTTGCATAAAAGCACTTACATGTTTTTGTAATTCTTGAAACAAGTCATTATAATCTTTATCTAAATGTAAATTATCTTTAGCATCATTAAGATCTGTAAAATTTGTATTACCTTCTACGTCTGTAGTTGCTGCCACACTACCTGGTTTTTCTTTTACAAAAGATTCTATTAATGGCTTTATTACTTTGTTTATTTTTTTGTGATTTTTTAAATGTGTTTTATATATGTTTTTAGAAAAAACATTATTAATGATAGCTTCCTCGTCCATAACTAACCTCTAAATATTCTATTTTTGTTACCCAACCACGAGGTATCGCTATAGCTCCTCCTCCATGATTATCATCTTTATCCGTACACCATGAACGCATAATGACTACTTTTTCTAAGTTTTCTACTATCATCCAGCCAACTTCTTGACACACAGCTAAAGGAGCATCAATCATATCTTTAATTGGCAACCATCCTGTTTCCATATCCCTGGCGTCTAACCAAGTTATTCGAACCATAGGGCATTTATCAATATCAAACTTTTCTGTACTAGACATTATAGCTCTTGTGTTATACCAATATTTTGACTATAATTGTATGATAAAATAGGCATAATGCACAAGTCTAGCCTCCTTGCTAAAAATAAGACAATTCATAATTGCAATAGGAGATATGTTTAAGAATCTAATAAAAAAGGTTAAATCATTTGCTAAGAAAGCTGCCCCATATGCGGGACTTGTAGCTGGCGCTTTTGGATTAAATCCAATGGCTGCAGCAGGTATAGGTGCTTTACTTGGTGGTATGGGTGGCGGAGGAGCTAAAGGAGCCATGATGGGAGGCCTAGGTGGCTACATGGGTGGCAAAATGTTTGGAGCCGACAACCCATTATTTAATTACAAAGGTTTATTCGGCCCTGAAAAATTTATGAACAAAGGTGTTTTCGAAGGAATGGGTCAACGATTAATTGGCGAAGGCGGAAACATTTTTGATACTGCTATTAAATATGACAAAGAAGGTAACATTATTAAAAAAGGAATGATGGATTATCTTCCCTTAGTTGGATTAGGAACAGCTGCAGCTTATGCAGGAGGTTTGTTTGACGAACCACCAATTCCAGAAGATGCAATTCCAAAAGAATATAAATACGATCCGGATAAAGATCCTTTAAAAAATATTAATCAAAAGTATGCAAACATATACGGAAATTATTCTCCAGTGCCGGCTACTTCTATTTATGGATATTTAGATAGTATGGGATTAGGAGGATTTGGAAATAAAGATGGTGGAGTTATGTCATTTGCACCTGGAGGATCCACTAGAGATGACAATCCTGCAATGGAACAACTTATTGTTCCTAATCCTAACTTACCAAGTTCACAAGGTATTATGGAAGAATCAGGAATATTATCTTTAGAAGAATTAGAAATGTATATTGAACAATTAACTATGATGAAAAATGCAGGAGAACTTTCAGAGGAACAATTCCAAATGGCTGTTCAAATGGTAATGAAAAAAGCAGGACAAATGAAAGCTGCTGAAGGTGGTATTGCTCAATTTAATTTTGGTGGAGAAATCATGGGCCCTGGCACCGGCCGTGAAGATATTATACCAGGTAAAATAGTTGATAGAAATACAGGACAAACAAGTGATATGCTGGTAAGTAATAATGAACATATTATACCTGAGTATACTTTGTATGCTATGGGTGGTGGAGACACTGAAAAAGGTCATGAAATGATGAATAAATTAAGAAGCCAAACTAAATCAATAGCTGAACAAATGGGATATGATTTTGAAGGGGCAGAAGATGGGAGTGTAAGATATGGCTGAGTCACAAGTAATTCAAAATCTACCTCCTGAGTATATACAAGAAGCTTACACTAACCTTATTAAAAACGTTGGAGACTATGTAGGTAGTGCTCCTGCATTACCTGATTTTCAATTAGCTGGATTCAGTCCTGCACAGCAATTAGCTATGCAACAAGCTTATGGAATGCAGGGTTATTCTTACGATCCAACAACAGGATTTACAAAAACAGGACCAGCAGTAGGCCAAGCAGAAATGGCCATGGGTCTTGGAGCTTTAGGAGCATACGGAACACAAGCAGGTAATTTATATAATCAAGCAGCATCAGCTAAATTTGATCCACAATCTTACAAAGATTACATGAATCCTTTTCAAGATACTATTACTGCAGCAATTAATGAACAAGGACAAATGGCACAGAACCAAGCTGCAGCTCAACAAGCTATGGGCGGAGTATATGGAGGATCAAGAGGACAAATACAACAAGGACAAATACAAGGAAATATTTTTGATACAATAGCTCAATCAACAGCTCAAAATTATGGTAATGCAATGAATCAAGCATTTAATGCATTTCAAAATCAACAAGCAAATCAATTTGCAGGAGCTCAAGGATTAGGAGCACTGGGAATGGGATTAGGTCAAGCGTATGGTCAACAGGCTCAAATGCAAAATGCATTACAATCAGCAGGTATTGGACAATTGATGGGAATTGGAGGAATGCAAAATCAACAAGCACAAGCATTCTTGGATATGCAAAGAGCAAATCAAATACAAAATATTAATCGCCCTATGCAGATGTATGGCTTTATGTCTGATATTTTATCAGGAGCTCCTTCTACAATGGGTTATCAATATACTCAAAACTATGGTCAAGCAGGAAGTCCTTTCTCTCAAATGTTAGGAACTGGTGCTACAATATTAGGTGGTCTAGGGTCATTCAATAAATTAATGGGTAAATAATATGGTCTCGTTATTTCGCACTGACCAAAATCAATTATCTGAAGAAGAAAAAGCTTTTAAAGGACTTGAGTATGATTATACTAAAAAAATAAGTCCAACCGAAAGCTGGCAAAATATTCAAGAAAATGTAATTATTCCTTTTACNAATGAATTAGTAAAATCAGGAAATCAANTTCAATACGATAATCAAATAAGAATGACTGGAGTTGATGTTCCGTCTTTTAATGAAATTTCTACTATGTCAGTAGAAGAATTAAATAATGCTAAAGCAAATATTTTACAAAAAAAGAATAATGCTACTTCTCAATCTTTTTCTACTGGTTATGAAATTGCTCTTCAACAAATAGAAAAACAATTGTTAGTAAACAGAGATCAAGGATCTTATGATGATAGTGTTGATACTTCAGCAGTAAATAATGACACTAATGTTCCTACAGAAAATGAAGATATAAAATTAATGAATCATGAAGAAATTCAAATTCAACAAGATGAAGATCAATTATATAATGAAAATGTTTGGAAAGCTACATCAGATTCGGTAGATGCAATAACAGCAGAAGCAGAAAAAAATCCTAATTTAAATGCAGTTTTAAATGAATCAGCTAATATTTCTGAAAATCAATTAGAAGATGCTGCTATTTTAGCAGAAGATGAAAACATTGTTTCTTCTGATTCTTCTCAAAAAGTATTTGATAAAGGTCAAGGAGAATTAGAATTAGAAGAAAGTGCTTCAACAACAGAAGTAACTGAAGAAGGTACAAAAACTGCAGTAGAAAAAATTAAAGAAGAATTATTAAAAGTAATGCCGGAACAAGAACTTCCAAAAGAATTATTGTTAATGAAATTTGGAGCTAATTTATTAAGAGCAAGAAGTAATAGAAGAGGACAATTACCTAAATTTTTAGATGAATTAGGACAAGCTATTGAACCTGTAACAGATACTTTAATTGCTTTTGATATGAAAAAACAAGAACAAGATAGAGCATTAGCTTTACAAGCTTATGGAATTTATGAAGCTCAACAAGAGCGTGCAGCTAAAGATTATGAGTACGAAGATTTATTTAATGTGTATGCTAGTGATTACGGACCGAACGGAGTTTTAAGAGGTGGTACTACCTTTATGGGACAAATAACAACTCCAGCTGAAATTAAATATTATTCTTCTATGATGTATCCATCAGATGAAAGTGTAAAAGCTGGAACACATACACAAGAAGAATTAGAAAAAACTCCAGAAAATCTTAGAGGAATGCCAATTTTCACCATTACTAAAACTACAGGTGCAAAACAAGATTTTGGAAGTCCAATGGGAGATGGAATATTTTCTAATAATAAAACAGCTTACGCCGAAACTGTAAGCTCAATGCAATTCTTAGAAGCTCACATTAAAAACGATGCTCAAATGTTGCAATTTGTAGCTCTGGGTATGCTAGAAGGAAACCAACCACAAACTGGTTATGGTGCAGCGTTAGGTAAATTTACACAAGTTAATGCAGAAAAATTAAATTCATTAGCTAAATTTTTTGGTGTTAGTGATGGTGTTCCTATTCTTAATAAACTTTCCGGAGAAGATGAATATAGAGCATATTATGATGCAATGGCTGCAGCTGGATATGATTTTACTCCCGAAGGAATTCACGCAAGTATTACTCAAGATATACAATACATGAAAGATTATAATGATAAAATGTACGCTATCGGAGGACCTGACGCTTTAACTGCAGACGAATGGGCATTAAATAAATCTTACATAGCTACTCTTGAAACAGCAGCTAATGAATTAAAAGGAAGAGAAGGTCTTAACTTAATGGAATCTTTAATGCAAAAATCTGCATTTGGTAGAGCTCGTTATCTTCAAGGGTCAAACAGATTACTTAGAGACGTTATTAGAGAAGCAATGGATATTATGAATGTTTATAAATCTGGTGATAGACAAATGATGGCAAAACTTAATGATAATATTACTAAGTATGTTGCTGACTATAATAAAAAATTATCTTTTATTTACGATCCGGCTACTGAAATGGATAAAATCCAACAAAACATGTTAATGATAGATGAAAATTATAATATTAGTGGAGGTTATCTTAATTGGATGAATGTAGATCAAGGTAATCCTAAATTAGGAGATACTGTTAATTTACAAAATCCAGATGTTTCTCAGACTATTGGAGGAAATGTTGAATATAAAAGTTTATCAGATATGTATGAAAGTTTTGGTATGGAATTGCCAAATGAATTGGGGGATTAATGATTAGTTTAGAAGAATTAGTAATAGCAAGACAAACAGGAGAAAATCTTCGTGCACAAGGTATTGATCCTTTGGCTGCAATTACTTCAGCAAATAATCCTAAACAAGAACCTGGAATGGTAAAAGCTCAAGACGGAGTAGAAGTTAAAGCGCCAGGAGAAGAACTTCCACAATTAGAAGTTATGGGATTTAAAATTCCTAAAAAAATATTTGGTATTAATGTTGGTACACAAGCAGCTGAAAGTTTTAGTGGTTCGTCTATGGATGAAGCAATTTATGATCCAAAAAAACATAAAATGAAACCAAGCGAAATGAGAGATTTAATTAAGCAAATAACTATTAAAGGTATGATGCTTAAAAAAGATGATAAAGAAATTATGGACATGATTAATGCCACAGTTGCTAAAGGTGGATATACTCATAATGAATTAGCTGCAGATAAAATAAAATCTAAAGCTATTAAAGGTTACAATTTATACAACACTGATCAACCAAATCCTTTTCCTGCATATAAATTAATAAGTTCTATTATTGGTGGAACAGCAGGTAATATAGTAGGAGCTAGAACAGGAGCAAAAATAGGAGCTTCTCTTGGTCGTTTTGGAGGACCATGGGGAATGTTAGCTGGTGGAATGATTGGAGGTACTCTTGGTTATGTAGGAAGTTTACTGGGGTATGAATTAACTCTTAATGATTTAAATAGAAAAGGAATGTTATACACTCCTACTTATAATGAAATAGGTGAATTTATTGGAAACAGACAAGGTATTAATAGACCAACAAAAGAAAAATTAATTGAATATTTAAAACACGAAGCAAAAGTAGATGCAATGTTTCAAGGTGGATTCTTTGCAGCTAGACCTGTATTTAAAATGTTAGGCTATGGAACTAGAAATTTAATAACAGGTGTAGGAGCAAAAGAATTAGCGTTAGCTAGACAATTAAAAGAAACTACTGGAATTACTCCAAGTATTTCTGATATTTCTAGATATGAAATAATAAGAGCTATGCCTCAAGTTATAGGTAGATTACCTTTCTTTAGACGTCCTTTTGTTAAAGCTACTTCATTAAAGCAAGAACAATTATTTAACACCGCTAAAGATAAAATATTTTTAAATGGACCTACATTTACACTAGCTGATTTAGGACATGATATGTCAGCGGTTCGTGATAGAATAACAAAAGAAATTGCTGCGGCAGTCGATAATAAATATGCTGCTTGGTATAATGCTTTAGGAGATAATCCTGCTATTGCTTGGAATGCAGCAAGAGCTAAGTCTAAAGAAGGTGCTAAATGGATGGAAAATTTAGGAATGCCTCCAGAAGATTTATATAAAAATTCATTATATAGAAAATTAGCTAATTATGGAGGGACAGCAGAAGGATCCGTNTGGAGATCAGGAGCTCCGATGACAGCCGAACAATGGAAGCAAATGAGACTAGGTTTTACTAATGATGTTTTATATAATAAAGATTTATCTGTAGAAATGAAAGGTGTTGCTAGAAATGTTCTTCGTGCAATGGAAGAAGATATGGCTAACTTAGTTAAAGCAAACCCTAATTTATATAAAAATGCAGACAAATTATTACAAGAAGCAGATCAATCATTTAAAAACATGATGATTTTATTTGGAGATCCTACTGTAAAAGCATTAGGTAAAGATTCTAAATTTGCTTTTGTTAATGCAATTAAACAACCAGGCTCTAAATACGCAAATGAATTATTAGATTCTGCACTAAGAGATTTTAGATCTCCAGAAGCAATGGAAAGATTGCATCAAATACTTGGTGGAGAAATGTTTGGAAGAGTAATGAAAGCTAAACTTATTGATGCTTTTCAAAATTCTTTTACTAAATCTACAACTAAACCTGGATTAACAAATATTGGTGATGATTTCTTTGACAATTTTGATGATTTAGCTTTTGACTCTACATTTTTTAAAAGATCATTAGGGTTAGATGAAGCTGGAAAACCATTAAAAAGAAAATTAGATGCATTAACAAGAGGATTAGATTTAGGAGGAACGGGACAAAAACTTCCAACAGCTCAAGAATTATTAAATTTTGCTGATGCGGCCGGAACTTTCTTTAATGGAAAAAATATGAATATTAGTACATTCCTAACTAGACGTGCGGCGTTAGGTGGAACTGACTCTTTAGTAAGAGTTCTTGTTCCTGCTGCTTCTCTTGCAGGAAGTGGTACTGCAGCTATGGCAAGTCCTTGGGCAACTTTATTAGGGGTAACTGCATTTTACAAATCAGCGCAAATTTTAGCAAGACCAATGAATACAGATTTATTTACAGAAGCTTTTAAAAAGTGGGCTGCTGCAGGAGCAGTAACTGGAGGAAATCTTGGAGAAGGAGCAATTAAAAGAACAAAAGCTTATGAAGCTGCTGTTTTAGCAAGTCAAAGAGCGGTAAGAGAATTATTTAGAAGTTATCCTGATATGCCAAATGAATTAGATAATAGATTTGATATGTTACAATTTAGAACAAAAGGATTAAATGTAGGAAAAGAACAATTAGAAGAAATGAAATCATTAACTACTGGTGAAATGAATGAAGCTATTAATAGTATTTTAAATCAAAATCCTGAAGAAGTGTTAGAAGGTCAAGGAATGATTATTCCTGGCGCAAAAGTAGGAGATAGAACAATTCCGGTTGACCAACCAGCTAATATAACGCCTATTAATACTCCCGATATAGCCCCTGAACCATCGACAATTAACAATATGAGTGCTACAAACAAAACTAATATGTATAATCCTACAAGATTAAATCAAAATTCAAGACTTGCATTGGCAGGTAATGATCCACTATTGCAAGGAATTGCAATGAACGATAAGAGAGTAGTGTAATGCCACAAATGCCACAAACAACATTAGGTAAAGAACAAGAAGTATCAAACACTTATTCGATGTCTAAGTATGAACAGTTAATGTATAATGACATAGAACAACTTATTGAAGCTGCTCGAAATGGAGAAATAGGATATTTTGATGGAACTTTGGCGGACTCCAGGGGAAATAAAGTAAGATATAAAAATCCTAAAGGAGCAATGGAATTTTTTGCAGGCCAAGGTGGTTTAGATAAATTAGGAGAAATACTTTCTGGGCAAAAATTTTCTTTTTTAACGCCTGACGAACACGAAGAGAGATATAATGAAATAATGGGAATTGAGGAAGAAACAGTTGAAACTGTTTCTCCACAAACTGCTCGTCCTACAACACAAGGGGCACAAGGATTAAAAGATGGATTTGATGGAACAGATAATAATGAATTATATTTAACTGATGGACAACGAAAAGCTATTCTTAGTGGTTCGGCTACAGTGGATATGACAAAAGATCAATTAGAAGCTATTGGAAGAAACACAGGTAAAGCAGCATCTAAATTTAATTTAAGTGCATTAATAAATACAATGGTAGGAAAAAGTGCCGATGCTTTAAGTGGAATTGGAGAATTACTTGCGGAAGCAAAAGATGCCCAAAAACAAAATAAGATGGTTGGGGAAGAAGTTTTAACAGAAGGAACTACATACACTTATGATATAGATGGTAATCCTACAACTTTTTCTTACAGTGAAACTGAAGATATAAGACATCCTCAACAATATCAAAAATATAATAATGTTCTTGAAAGATTTATGACTGAAGATGAAAAAAGCACTCCGGGACATAAAGCTAATGGTGGTATATTAAGTTTAGCAGCAGGAGGACCCACTCCCCCTGAACCAGAAAGCTCTTATTCAACTCCTTTTAGTGATAATAAAGGAGGTTATATTGCTAGTTCTAATACTGTTAATGTATCTGATCCTATTACTTCAGTAACTACTGGAGGACATCATAGTAATGATACTACCTTTACTAGTACTAACACATCAGCTAATACAGATAAAAAAAATAAAGATAAATATAATCAAATTGTTGATAGTGCAGGAACAGGTAATATTAATATGCAAGAAATTGTTGATTTCAGAGAAGAATCTGGAATGGACGGGGCAGAGTATTCAGCATTTTTAGATAAAATTAAAGAGAGAAGTGGTAATGAAGCATTCTATGATGCTGGATTTGTAAAAGGACCAGGAGAGATGGTTCAAAACTGGATTAAAAGCGGAGGATTTTTAGGAAACATTTTAAAAACTGTTCTTCAAGGTGGAAAAGATGCAGGAGTTGCAGCTCTTGATAAAGTAACTGACTTTAAAGAATATTTATCTAACTTTGGTGATGGTGTAATGGCGAACCAACCAGTAGAAGAATTTACAGAAGTACAAGAAGATATAACAGGATATGAAGATAGTAGTGATGTATTTAAATTACCTCNAAACTATAAATTTTCAGATTCTAATTACATGGGTAGCAATTTAAGCATGGACCCTAATAAAGGTTTTTATATTGCAGGTAATCCAAATCCTACATATTTTAACTTACCACAAATAGAACAAGGATCATATGATGATAGTGCTATAACCTCTAATATTTATGCAGGTAGATCTCCAACAGATGAAATGTTTGCAAGCAATTTTACAATGAATCCAAGCNATCCAAATAGTTTTCCTATGTCTCGTCAATGGAATCAAATGTTTAAAGATAATATGTTATCGGATGGTGGAGGATTATTTCCTCAAATGACACCTAATGATCCTTTAATGAATTCATTTAATAAAACACCTTTATCTGTTTTAGAAAGAGATAATGGAGGTGTAACAAGACAACAATACATGCAANAGTATGCTCCTAAAACAGCAGCACAAATGTTAGGTATTGTAGACACATATGATGAAGAAGGAATAATGGGAGTATGAACTTCACCTTCAAAGATACAGTTTGGCTCGTAGGAGTTTTTGTTGCCTTAGGTGTTACCTGGGGTATGACAAGTCAAAGAGTTACGGCTATGGAAAGAGACNTAGACCGTATGGAAACAGCGATACAAATTTTTACTAAAATAGAAACACGAATTGCTGTAATTGAAACCGAGGTTAAAAATATTAACCAAAATCTTGAAAGGATTGCAAAATGAGAAGTAAACGTACTAAACATATCATGAATGAAAAAGATGAAATCCGAAGAGTCGATAAAGAAATTCGTGAAAATGAAGGCTATAAAAAAGGTGGAAAGACNAGACGTAAGTCTGGAGGCAAAACTGCAGCTACTAGACGTAAATCAGGTGGTAGAACCAAGAAGTAAAGAAATTTTTATCCCGTAAAGGCCCCTAGAATGCAAAGTTTAGGGGTCGGTAGGGTGATTGTACCTGAGAATTAAGTTTTTGCTCTGAGGCTTAAAAAAACAGCNTTTATAAGTTTTTTCCAAAATTAAGAGCTATTTCAGGGGTCTTAAATAGATCTGGATAGTTTGTCATCAACATCATTGTAACTTCTTTAACTTTTTTAGTATATTCAGGATCAATTGCATAAACATCTAAAGTATCAATAAGTTTTCCTAATTTAATTTCTTGAGTAACAAATTGTTTTCTTCTTTCATTTCTATATTTTTCAAAATGATGAGACACATTTAAGAGTTCAATATAATCTGCAACGCTTTCACATTTTCTTTGATATAATTTTACTCTTACATCTGAATTTAATGCTTTTAAATGTGGTTCGGTTGGGTCTGGTTGAACTATTCCATAAAAATTATTTGCTT
>FUFK010054502.1_pt1 | contig 11377 bp, 24 predicted proteins | sample 1021851 | NCBI WGS metagenome assembly FUFK01 (sample SAMEA51879418, study PRJEB19060) | metagenome
GTGACATGTGTTTCAAATCCATGTAGAAGTTTTACCTTATTGTTTTTCATTCTTTCATAAATACCTTCTACCCCTTTGATAGTTCCTTGAAATTGTGTGTTCTTCTTTATCAATCCGCTTTTTCTTCCTGCCACATTACCAAACTTGTTAAGCTTAACATTCTTACTAAATGGTACTGCAATGTTTGGTGTGCCCTGTCTAACACCACCATCTATTTGAAAACCTAAGTATTGTGCTCTGATTGGATGTATATACAAAACACCTAACAGTTGAGAAACTTTTGACTTAGCAACTAAAAAACCTTTCTTAGTAAATGGCGTAGGTCTATCTAATTTTTTATCAGCTTGTTTCATCATTTCTTTTCGTAAACCAAATAAGGTTTTATTTATAGCATCGTTAGTTGCTCTACCTAATTGTTTCTTCTGAAATAAAGATAATTTCTTTTGTAATTCTCTGGCGTTAGATTCAATACTTATGTTCATAATCTGGTGGTGACAGTTACAGGAGAAAATCAAGGGAGAGAATAACCGCCACCAATGTCATTATATATTTCTTTCCTTATGTTCAACAATATTTTTGCACCACCAATAAAGCTGTGCATCATTAAGTGTAGATTTCATAAAGTTAACAGTACGACATACTAACTGTATGTTACCTACTACATAACCTTTCTCAGAATCTTTGCGATCTATAGAACAAGCATAATCTGTACTACCACCGCCACGATGCCATGTCATATTTACGCCTGATAAATTACAACGACCTTTCTGCTCATCCCATAACTTAAAAATATAATCTACTTCTATATCCCATTTTATATCTGACTTTCTTCTGCTGGATTTAAGTTGTGTATATAAAAGATTTAGATAGGTATATGGTGTTTGATTCTTGGCCTTGACTCTTTTCTCTTGTGTACAAGTCCTACATTCTGTTCTTGCATAGTCACCTTTACTATTACTACCTTGTTCAAACATATCTGCTGGTAAGGTTCGTAAACAATAGCTACATTTCTTTTTTGCCATTAGTCTTTTTGTAAGACGTTATTGTAGGCAATAATCCTTGTTTTGTTAATGTTATAAAGTTTTTAAAGTTATGCGCATCTATCATGTTTAATAGTTCTTCACTTGATACAACTACTGCATACTTACCAAACTGTTGTTGCACATTCTTCTTGCCTTCATCGTTCTTACAAACAAATACTTCACAATTTGTATCTATATGCTTCAGTTTCCAAACATCTACAGGTAATGGCTTGATACCTTCCTTTTCTAATTGTTTTTGCAATGCTTTGTAACCACGATACATAGACATAATCTTTTTCTCAGCATCTTTGGCTTTTTCTGGAAATGATAAAACAATATTGTATCTTATCTCTGCATCAACAAATCTTTTTTGAAAATCTATATTTACTAATCTAACAGGCTCATCTACACCATAATCAGAAATAAGCTGATTTTTCATTCTATAAATCTCTTCTATAGTTTTTTGTAAAGAATCGTTAAACATAAAAATTTACTATATTTAGTGTGGTGTATGGTGTAGTCATATAAGAATATGACACTACACACACCATAATCTGCACCAATGGTGTATTAAAGTACACCAAAATTACACCAAAAATACACCATAATACACCTTAATTATTAAAATCATTTAAGTCATAATCTTTGTTAGCATCAATATATTGGTAGCCACCTTGCGGTGATTTTTCTAATTTACCTTCTTCAACTAATCTTTTAAGTATTTTAGCTAATGTATTTATATTAATATCAGTGATCTTTTCTATTTCTTTTCTTTGCACCCATTTGTACTGCGGTTCATCTTCTGCATTTTGTATCATCTTGATAGCTGCAGCTACTTTGTCATCATTAGGATTATTTTGTCTTTCTACAGGTATTTCATCGGTTTCTACTAAAGCACCAGATGTAATATCTCTTATTGCATCAGTGTAAATTTTAAATTCAAAATTTTTATCTTTTAATGGCCTACCATCTTTAACTAAAGTTTGTGATAACTTAACAAACATTTTATCTTCTTGATCAGTTCTATTTACTCTAAATTCACCATCTACAGCAGCAGGTAATACTGATGAACCTCTTGCTCTTGCATTAGTACTATGACCAGAATGATGAATAATTAATATTGTAGATTTAAATGTATCTTTTAAATCATCAACTCTTTCTATAAAAGCATTCATATCTTCGGTATTATTTTCTCCACCACCAAAGTTTCTAGCTAACGTATCTATAACTATTAAACCTATATCACCATAATTATCTTCTGCTTCATAGATTGTATCTTTTAACAATTGATGATCTTTATCATCTAATAATCTTGCACCCCTAGATGACATCAATAAAGGCATTTCAGTAACATCTCTTTCATGTATGCCACCATACGCCCAAACTCTCTTACTAATATTTAATACACCTTCACCTGCTAAATACACAACAGGATGCTTTTCTGTTCTTTGTCCATGCCATTCTTCACCTAAAGCTACTGATGAAGCCATATCAACTGCAATAAATGACTTACCTGACTTAGGTGAACCAAACATAGCTACTACAGTTTCTTTTTGTAATACGTTATAAATTAGCCATTCTGGTTCTTGCATATTTTTTAGCATCTCACTAATAGGCAAAAGTTCTAAACTAACTCTATTTCTTACAATATTCTTTTCACAATATTCAATAAATGCTGCTGATGATGTCCAATGTTCTCTAATATGAGCATCCCATAAATCATCTTTTTCTTTAAACTGTCTTGGTATCTTTACTACTTCTACAAAATTACAAATATCTTTTAGATGTTCTTGTAATTCTGTTGACATCTTTTTACCTTGTTCATCATTATCAGGAAAGATATAGACCTTTCTATCTTTTAGCTTTGACCAATCACAATTTTGCCAATTAGACACACCACCATGATGACAACAAATATCTCCATCATAAATAGCTTCACCGCCTAACATAGCTTTCTCACCTTCAACAATAACTACAGGTTCAGTAGGTTTTCTATCTGATACATAAATAGGCAGTTTGCCTTGTGGTCTTTGCATAAGCCATTGATTATTGACTTTGTTAAATGGTGCATATTTTTGTTTGATTGCATGACCTTCTGGAAATCTCATAACGCAAAACGATTCTGAATACCTAACAAATATTTCTGCTTCTTCTTTTAAACGAAACATATCTTTATCAGTATATTTTCTTACAGTTTTATTTGATTTATTTATGCCTATATCTACAGGTTTGTAATCTTTTAAAAAATCATCAGGCTCTAAACCACGACTTTTTAAAAACTCTATGAGTCCATAACCGATATTGTTTTCAAAATCAAAGAAAGTGCCTTGTTGCAGATTTAAGGCAAGACTGCCTTTAGAACCCCATCGATAGTATGAGCCATCCTTTTTAGATGGCTCACCTAAGATTTGCACCGCAACTTCAGGTGCGATCTTCTCCCAATCTAAATCCATTATTTAAAATGGAATGTCACCTGAATCTAGTGTATCTAATACAGGATGAGAACTTTGGGTGTCACCATCCGACTTAGGGAGAAAATCATCATTTTGATTATCGGATGGTGACTCGCTATACCAATCAGGTATAACGAAATCTGTAGGTCGATCTTTCATACCAACAAATTCAAAATGTGGTATAGATGTAGCACCTTTACCAATTGAAATACTTTCTGAGCCTGTGTATTTTACTGCTGGTAACTTACCTTCATTTTCTGGCTTTTGTATTTCATTATAGAAACTTGCACCCATTTCTTGAAAGCCTTTGTATTCGCCAAAAGAATGTCTTTGCCATAACGAAATAGGATGATGGACATTGTTATCTTTGCCCTGTACATAAATTGGTTGCATCCATACTGAGAAGGCTTTTTTATATTCTTCATCAGGTCTTGTTACAGGACTAAATAAATCTTTTTGCCATATATAACTATAGCCTTCCCCTGCTGTATATTTACCCCAACCCATAAGCATAGTAGCTGGGTCAACCATAAAATAGTTTGCATCTATTTTTTCTTTACCACGATACCAACACTTTTCTTGAAAGTGATGTTTAAGATATGGCGTATCTTCTGAGTCAAATACAAATGGATTGTCTGTCATGTCGTAATATCTCCTTTAATTAGTTTTAAATAACAATGTTTTAAAAACTCAATGTTCAGTTCAACAAATGGGTCTAAGTCTAACGCTGCTTCTTCTGTGACAGATTTTTCTGTTAGATAACGAAGCCAAATGTTAGTACAGAAGTCCTGAAAGTGGACATCATCTTCTAAACGATAGTGTCCATTTTCAAGTTGTTCTGTCATTGAGTTTTCTCCATGAGTTGCAAGAATAATTGAAAGTGTATTATCTTGTCAAACAATAATTGTAAAAAAAAGTTGCAATAGTTGTAATAATAGTTTTAAAATGCACTTGTAATTAACAACTAAGGAGAAAATTATGAAACTTTTAGAATATGTAGAAAGAGTGCAAGAAGATTTTAAAGGTATTCAAGAAAGAATACATTTTTATCATATGAGAGATCAACTAGCACATTATCATTGGCACTATAGAGATAATCATCCTTTAGAAGCTAAACATACTATGTTCCATTTACAGAACATACACCATAGCGACAATTTTAAAATAGTGATTGCTTATTATTGGTATTATTTTATTGTTCCAGCATATGACACAAGTTTTTCTCTTAAAGACAGAAAAACTTTTAAGCAAAATGCTACAAATCAAGTTAATGAATTTATTAATACAAAACCAGAACCTAAGTACTTAGCAAATCTATAAGGAGAAAACAATGAAAGCACTAATAGTTAAATGGCAAGACACTAACAAATATGTCTTACACGTTAAGTCCAATAATGATCTTTTGTTGGAAAGAAAAAAACAAGAACATGAACATTTGCATCCTAAGATTGTATCTTGGGATGAATGGGAATTAATCGAAAGGTGTCAATAATGAAAGTATATGTAGTACAAAACCAAGAAGAAGCTAACGACACAACATTAGTTTTCACTTCCAAAGCTAAAGCTGAATATTATGCTAGAAGCAGTAACCAATCTGAATTTGGTGGAGAAGAAGTATATACAGTTGATGTGCATGAGTTTGAAATATCAAAGCAAGGTATCTTAGAAGCCATGAGTGCTGGTGCTTATATTTGTGGCGGTGGTGATATTGGCTATGAAATATAAAGTACAAGACAACTGCATTGAAGGTTATGAAGGTAATGTATTGGTATCTTTGCTGTACATTACCGACCCTGTTGCAAGGGCAAAATATATTTTACAATTACACAATTCAGGAGAGTTAGATGCGTGAACCTAAAGACATCATAATAATTATTATGACCATTATAATCGTTGCCTTTGTTTATAACTTAGAGATTGTGTTGGTATGAGTCATCTTGTTAATGACGAAATATTAGACCGCTTAAGAGAAGAAGGTGAAGCATTGGGATATTCAGGAGAAGTTCTTGAAAAGTATATCTGGATGCGATTTTATCAACTACCAGAAGGAGAACAATGAAAGAAGATCATAAATTAGAAAAACAAGTTATGGCAGATGGCATTTTGTTATATCTTGAACAGCTTAACCAAAAAGAAATATTATCTGTTGCAGATAAAAAAAGATTTAACACTGCTCTTGATATTGCTTTGAAATACAACTTAAAAATTATGGATTGGGAAAATGAAAGAAAATCATAAAATGAAAAACTCATGGGAAGCCATGAGCAAGGCAAGGACAGCTAAATATCAAGCTTTTAAAAAAGATGTCATGCCAATAATTAAGGAGATACAAGCATCAGGTGTTAAATCTTTACAAGGTATTGCTGATGCTTTATCGGATAGAGAAATCAAAACTAGGTATGGCAAAGATATTTGGCATCCATCACAAGTAAAGAATCTATTGGAACGATGAAAAAGAAAAAGATGTTAAAGCTGCGACTTCATATGTCGCATGATTATATTTTAATCAACATAGATGATTTTAGATGTGTTTATGCAATTGATGGGATTACAAGTGTCTTTGTACGTGGACAAGAAGAACCAATAAAATGTCGTGATTCTGTTGATGAAATTAGTTCAGATATTTATGCTTTATATGAGTAAAGCCAAAAGAACTTTTTCTTCTGCGGTAAGACAACCTTATCAAGACAGTATTGCCTTTGTCTTGCGAATCATAGATTACCACAACGAACAAGCTAGAAAAGATTTTGCTAATTCACAATTTCACATAAAGCAATCAATGGCGTTAAAATTATGGATGATAGACATGAAAGAGTTTATAACTAAGCATGAAAAAAAATCCATATCAATACAAGAAAGCCAAGAAGAAGAAAGCTGAGAAAGAATTTTATGCTGCATTAGCAAAAATGTATCAAACAAATAAAAAAGGAGAAGAAGATGAATAAATCAGAATTGTTAGAAATATATGGAGATTTTGATGATAAAAAGGCTAGGCACATTGTTAAAAATCTTTTAGATATTATTGGCTGCGTACATAGCAATTCACAAAAATTTAAAATTATTTGCAAAGGAGAAGATTTAGATTATAGAACTCTGCAAGGATGGTATGAGAAAACGAATAACATAAATACAAAGGGTTTTTTAAAAATAAAAAGTTTNATAAATAAATTAGGAGAAGAAGATGAAAACACAAAAGATTGACCATACTGCTGAAGCTGTAGGCAAACTAACACCAGATTATGAAATATCATGTTCATTACTTGAGCCATTGATTACAGGACAAAATCCTTACACAACTAAGAATCAAGTATTAGAAAATTGTCATAAAGCACTTAAAGGTGAAGATATTAGAATACCCACTAATAATTATATGGAAGTAGGCAATCATTTAGAAAAGCCTGTGGCAGAACTAGCAGCAAAAAGAATGGGTTTACTAGATATAGAACTTGTCATTGATGAGCCTGTAAGACATAAGAATGTCACCTTGAATGGCTCAATAGATTGTATTGGTGTTGCTGATAATTTATTTATTACCCAAGATGTACAGAAAGGTTTTTATTGTCCTGAACTTGAAGATGCTGAAGGCATAAAACTGAATGGTAAAGGAATTGTTGAAATAAAAGTAACCAACCGCCCACTAAGCGAAAGCCTACCGCCATACTTAGGTGTTATACAAGTCAAAGGTCTTATGGCCATCACCGAATATTCTTGGGCAGCAATAGCAGTTTTGAATGGTAGTGATCTTAGAATATATTTTTATCAGCGTGATGAACAATGGGAGAAAGATGTGTTAGAGCCAACAGTGATTGATTTTAACAATCGTGTTGCTAACCTTGATTGGTACGACCCTTTCGATACAAAGGAAGCTAGTTACATAACACCACAAGATAATGGNGAATCTACCGAANTAACAAAGCAAGACCAAGTACAGATAGATAACATTGTGGCTTGGGAAGCACAAATAAAGAACCTAAAGGACAATATTGAAGAAGCTAAGAAAAGCATCATGATGTCTATGAAAGANGCNAANGAAGGCTATTCTGAGANCGCATAAGGTCGTGTGGCAGACNNTNAATTACAAAGCACAACCTGANAAGGTAGTACCAGCAAAAGATGCTTATACTTCAAGAAGATTTAGTATTAAAGAATTACCAAAAAAAGATTAAATAATAGTTGTATATTTGGTTATTAAAACTATTATTTTTATAAAAACAAAGTCTAAGAAATATTTAAATAATAGTTGTAAATACTAGACCATTTGCTATAGTTACAATATAAATATTAACAAGGAGAAAATAATGAAGAATTTAGAAAAAGAAATCAAAATGCAAAAAATGTTTAAAAATGTTTTTACTGTTTTTATGACTAAATTAGCAAAAGCAAACAATGTTGATTTAGCTGAATTAGTAAAAAAATCTAATGAAGATAGCGAATTAAGAAAAGAAATACAAAATCTTTTTTTAAAAACTTTGCCTAAAAATTAATTTTCCCCTGTGACGAGCAAGAAGTTTCTTTTTGCTCGTCCTTTTACTTGTACTGCATAAGTTGAATCTAATAATTCTTCACCAGCTAGTTCAAAATCTCTTTCTTCCATAGCTTCAAGCATCTTTGAAAATTTTAGCAACCTATTGATGCCAATATTGAAACACATATCTGCTAAGACTAATCTGACGTTGTAAGGCATAGACTGCCAAAAAGGTATGTTCCTATCAAGATCATTGAAGACACCATCCATATCATTTGACAATAACAATTCTGCTTCTTGGACAGTTATCCCATTGTCAGTCAGATTACGACCAACACCAATCGTAGTTTTATCGCTAGTACATTGATAAGGTTTAAGTTCCATGCCTTCATTCTTGATAAGCATTTCTTTTAAATCATCAATCAGTTCTTTAGTGACACCTGTTTCCATTATGGTTTGTAAGAGTCTTTGACGTTTTCTTCTCGCATATTGTTTCTTGCAACACCTCTATATTTTTCAAAACTTCTCATGCCTGATAATCCTAATAAAGATAATGTTAAGGTCATAAGACCTTCAGTATCAATTTCAGGTGGCACAATATCAATGGTAAATGTCCACACTACCCAATTGAGTATTGGTGCTAAAAAATACGCCCATGCTAATCCTAATGCACATATCCACATGATTGCAGGTCTAGCACCTGCAACAAAAATAGAACCATGTTTTGCTTGTGCAAGATTTATTTCATTTTGTGATTTTTGCAAGTCTATCATTTGCGATTTGATACTTGCTTCCAATTCCATACGCTTCGTTTTATCAGGTATGGCTTTACCTATTAAATCGCTTATTGGTTTAAAAAATTTATCAATCATCTTCTTTGCCCTCCAAAATGTTTTTAAGTTTCATAGCTTTTTCATGTGCTGAATCAGCGTGTAAGTCTTTATCTACTATCTTTTCTAATTTAAGGGATTCTATCTTGGTATTGCTGATATAACGCCATGTGTAGCCATCACGACCATAAACACCAAAGACTGTAGTACCCATGCCTATTTTGATTATCATGGCTTGTTCACCATCTAATAAGACCTTATCACCTTCGTTGAATTGTGAGTTAAGTTTGAATTTAAGACCTTTGATAAAAGATACAGAATAATCTTTAAGAGCAAGTCCGCCTAAGACACTTGCTATAAATATTGATATTTCAACATAATATTCTTCAATGTTCATTTCACATGAAGAAGGCATTAATCACTAAGGATGTAAGAAGCGTAATAACAATACCAGCTACTTGCCATAATCTAGTATTTTGTAAATTTATATCCGATTCAATAGTATCTAATCTGCGAAAGTTCTCCTTCCATTTCTGTTCGCAAACTCTTTCATGTCTATCTAAAGAGTTAGCTACCTGTTCAACAGTTGGCTTCTTAGTCGATTGTCTTGGTTTCGCTGTCGCTTTCTTTCTTGGCATTTTCTATACCTCTAAGGCTTTCTAATAAAGACTTGGATTTAAGATCAACCAATTGTTTCTTATCAGAAAACTCTCTTGCCATTGGTTCAATCTCAATACATCTTTGTTGCAAGGCTAGAAGATCGTCAAATAAACTTCTTTGTTCATCTGTCATATCTTCTTTGTTGTATTCTTCAACCTCACCATTATCGTTTCTAACTTGTATATCTGACATATTATTCTCCTATTGTTTTTGTTTCTTGTGTTGGTGTAACTAATTCAGCNATTTGNTTGCTTATATTAGTTTTTAATTCTGTAACTTTATCTTCTCCTAAAGCAGATTCTACCCAACCTGTAATTTGGTGATTGGTTAGATCAGCAAAAGCAGTAAAGCTAGATAAGTCAGAAGTATCTAAATCTTGTGTGCCATATATTCTAGCAGTAGCAGATACATCATTACCGCCAATATCTTGAACAGTATTAGCATCATCTATTCCTATTAATGACCAATGCACATTAAAGACAGTATCTTCATTACCATCAATGGTTTTTACATCTACAGTTTTACAATCCCAAGTATAATTTATTGCCATGTTATCCCTCTAATTTTTTTACTTTTTCTTCTAACTCTTGTATTGCTTTTACAAGAAGTGGTGTCAATTTTCCATATTCAACTTCTTGCATTTCTTTACCATCTTTTTCACCTACGACTCCTAAATCCCAACCAGCTTCTTGTATTTCATGTGCAATAAAACCTTCTGATGATTCGCCTGTTTCTTTCCAATCAAATTGAACAGGTTTTAACTTTTTAACTCTTTCCAAACCTTGTTCCATAGGTTGAATGTTTTCTTTTAAGCGATAGTCTGAAGTACCCCCATAAGTAACTGTATTTACACTTGTTCCTACAGATATAGTTCCGACAACAGTATTAGCATTATTTATCATTCTTAAAGCATTATAAGTAGCATTAGTAGTTGGTCTAGTAACTATATGATTGAAACTTGCTGGAGAACAATTTACTAAAAGAAATCCAGCACCGATAGCAGATGAACTACCCAATAACATACCTGAACCTGAAGGGATTCTCATTCTTTCTGAACCATTATCAGATAAAAACCTGACTGCACCACTTGTCATTCTTGTGCCAATGGTCATTAAAGTATTATCATAATGAGTATAAATTTCTCCAGCTCTAGTGTCTGAAGTATGACCAAAAAACATTCCACTTTCTGTACTATCAGTTGCTAGTGTCGTAATTCCAGAATGACCATTGTTTTCAATAACAAGTTCATCTTTATCTCCTGAAACAGAAGATGCACCGCTATCTCCATTTTTAATATGAACTTTACCTAAAGGAACTGTTTCTCCAATACCAACATTACCACCATTTTCTATTACTACTATTCCATTTGTACCAACAGTAGAACCTGTGCCAATGAATAAATCATCAGCAGAATCATCTAAACCAATATAAAAATCTTGAGCATTACCATCGAATATTAAAGCGGTATCTTCTTCACCACCATCACCAATAGTGATTTTTGGTGTTGTGCCTTTTAAGACTAAATGACTATTTGTTAGAGTTGCAACATCTACATTACCAATTTTAAAATCTATTTGATCGTCTGTATCTGAGGTAATAGAAGTATCAGCATCAGAATCTAAAATTATTTCACCACCATTTACATCTAAAGTTCCTGTCGTGCTTAAATTGCCATTTACAGTCAAAGCACCTGATGTTGAATTGTCTGCGGTGATTGATAAAGGCAAGGTTATCCAAGCATTGTTTGCAGAATTTCTTAGCTTCAATACATTAGCAGATGTATCAATCCACCATTCATAAGCAAATGTAGTAGATGGTTCTGACGAACCTGAGTTGTTAGATACAATGGCATCTAAAGCATTATTTAAGTCTGCTCTAAAGTTTGCACCTGATTGGTTAGCTATATCGTAATCGTGTTGAGCCATTAAAAACCTCTTGCTATATAGT
>FUFK010717361.1_pt1 | contig 11377 bp, 12 predicted proteins | sample 1021851 | NCBI WGS metagenome assembly FUFK01 (sample SAMEA51879418, study PRJEB19060) | metagenome
AGCACCGCGCGCGCGCCAGTGCGATCGGTGAGGATGTCGGCATCGCCATCGTCCGCCATGCCGATAGCGGCTCGGGCGACGTGCTCGTGATCCGGCTCAACCCCGCCGAACTCGGCAAGATCGAGGTGCGGCTCCGCATGGACGAGGCACGGCAGCTGAGCGCCGAGGTCACCGCCGATCAACCCGCGACGCTCGACCTGCTCCGCCGCGACTCCGACAACCTCACCCGCGCGCTCAACGATGCCGGCTTCCGCGCCGACGATCAGAGCCTGCGCTTCGACAGCCGTNGCTTTGGCCAGAGCGACCAGCAGGCCCAGCAGGGCCGCCGCATCGCCAGCCGCGCCTATCTGAACGATGGCGATGTCGCCAACGCTCAGTCCACCCCCACCCCCGTCCAGGTCCGCAGCTCGGGCCGGGTCGATCTCGTCGCCTGAAGGAGCCGATCATGGCCGTCGACGCCGCCTCCGCCGCCACTGCCGCGACCAACACCAATTCGACCAACGCGCTGGGCAAGCTCGCCACCGACGCGACGATGTTCCTGCGCCTGCTGACGACGCAGATGCAGAATCAGGACCCGCTCGATCCGATGGATACGTCGGAATATACCCAGCAGCTCGTCCAGTTCTCGCAGGTCGAACAGTCGATCCAGCAGAACGCGTCGCTCAAGTCGATCCTGACCGCGCTGACCTCCGACAATCTGGTCGGCGCGGCATCGGTGGTCGGCAAGGTCGCGAGCTTTGGCAGCGATCAGGCGGGTCTGACCGCGACCAGCCCGGCGCAATGGACCTATGCCACCAGCCGCCCGGCGGAGTCGGTGGTCGCGACGATCAAGAACGCGTCGGGCGCGACCGTCCATACGGTCAACCTGACCGGTTCGGAAGGCGAACTGGTCTGGGACGGCACGCTGGACAATGGCACCCGCGCGCCGGACGGTGCCTATACCCTGGAAATCGCAGCGAAGGACACGACCGGCGCGAACGTGCCGGTGTCGATCTCGGCCCGCGGCCTGGTCAAGGAAGTCGCGCAGGATGCGTCGGGCATGACGTTCCAGGTCAACGGCGTCTTCTACAACTCCGCCACGCTGATCCGCCTGACCCAGTAAAGCGTCAGGCTTCGCGCGCCTCCAGCATCTTGATGATGCCGGAGAAGTCCATGCCGGCATGGCCTTCATCCGCGAACTTGCCGTAAAGCTCGGCGGCGCGCGCGCCCATCGGCGTGTCGGCATGGACCGTTTCCGCCGCCTCCATCGCCAGCTTCAGATCCTTGAGCATCAGCCCGACCGCAAAGCCGCCCTGATAGTCATTGTCGGCGGGTGATTTGGGGCCGACACCGGGCAGTGGCGCATAGCTGGTCATCGACCAGCTCTGCCCCGACGAGACCGAGCTGATATCGTAGAAGGTCTGCGGATCGAGCCCGAGCTTGCGCGCGAGCAGGAACGCTTCGCAGGTCGCGACCATCGTCGCGCCGAGCAGCATGTTGTTGCAGATCTTCGCCGCCTGCCCCGCGCCATTGCCGCCGGCATGGATCACCGCCTTGCCCATGTCGGACAGGAACAGCTCGGCACGTTCGAACGCGGCGTCGCTGCCGCCGACCATGAAGGTGAGCGTGCCGCCCGCGGCCGCCGCGATCCCGCCCGAGACGGGTGCGTCGACCGCCATCAGCCCCTTGGTCGCCGCCGCATCGGCGACGCGCCGCGCGGTATCGACGTCGATCGTCGAACAATCGATCAGGATCGCCCCGGTATCCGCCGCGCCGAACACGCTGTCGGCATAGACCTGTTCGACATGCTTGCCGGCGGGCAGCATGGTGATGACTGCCTCCGCCCCCTGCGCCGCCTCCGCCGCGCTGGCGACGGGCAGGCAACCGGCAGCCTTGGCGCGGGCCAGCGCCTCTTCACTGAGATCATAGGCGCGCACGTCATGCCCCGCCTTCGCCAGGTTCGCGGCCATGCCGCCGCCCATATTGCCGAGACCGATAAATCCTACGCGGGCCATCGCGGCGCTCCTCTCATCTTTCGTCACCCCAGCGGAAGCTGGGGTCTTCTGCCGCACGAGACCCCAGCTTCCGCTGGGGTGACGGCAAGGCTATTTACCCGTCCAGTTGCCGGGACGTTTTTCGACGAAGGCGGCCATGCCTTCCTTCTGGTCCTGCGACCCGAACAGGCCGTGAAACAGCCGGCGCTCAAACTGAACGCCCTGCGCCAGCCCGGTTTCAAACGCGGCGTTGACCATTTCCTTGTTCGCCAGCACTGCCAGCGGGGCCATCGATGCGATCGTCGCGGCGGTCTTGAGCGCTTCGTCGAGCAGTTCGGCGGCGGGAACGATGCGGCTGACAAGGCCGGCGCGCTCCGCCTCTTCCGCGCCCATCATGCGGCCGGTGAGGCACATCTCCATCGCCTTGGCCTTGCCCACCGCGCGGGTCAGGCGCTGTGATCCGCCCATGCCGGGAGCGACCGCAAGCTTGATCTCGGGTTGACCGAACTTGGCGGTGTCGGCGGCGAGGATGAAGTCGCACATCATCGCCAGCTCGCACCCGCCGCCGAGTGCAAAGCCGGAGACGGCGGCAATGATCGGCTTGCGCGTGCGGGTGAACTGATCCCAGCCGGCGAAGAAGTTGTGGCCGTACATGTCCGCAAAGCCCTGCGCCTGCATCTCCTTGATGTCGGCGCCCGCCGCGAACGCCTTTTCACTGCCGGTGAGCACGGCGCAGCCCTGTGCCGGGTCGGCGTCGAAGGCGGTCATGGCGGCGAGGAGTTCGGACAGGACTTCGCTGTTGAGCGCGTTGAGCGCCTGCGGGCGGTTGAGCGTCACCAGCGTGACGGCGCCGCGCTGTTCGACGAGGATGGTGTTGTAGTCGGTCATCGTTGGTCCTGTTCGTCACCCCAGCGCAAGCTGGGGTCTTGTTAGGCAAGAGACCCCAGCTTGCGCTGGGGTGACGGCTAGCGTCGCGGTGTCCATGCCGCATCCTCGGGCAGCGGGGCGAAGATCTGGTCGATCAGGTGATCGCTCACCCCCTCCGGCGTGGCGGGGTCCCAGCGCGGGTGGTTGTCCTTGTCGATGATCAGCGCGCGGACGCCTTCAATGAAGTCGTGGCGCTGCACGACGCGCGTGGCGACGGCGAATTCCTGCCGCATCTCATCCTCAAAGGTCGGCATGGTCGCGGCGTCGAGCAGGAGCTTGAGGCTGACCTTCATCGATTGCGGCGATTTGCTCGCGATGGTCGCGCGCTGCTGCATCGCCCAGTCGCCCGGATCGGCTTCAAGCGCGGCGATGATCTCTTCGAGCCGGTCGCTCGCGAACAGGCGATCGATTTCGGCCTGTCGCAGACTCAGGGTCGACGGCGGTGGTGCAATATGGAGTTCGTCAAGGATGGCGGGGGCCTCTCCAGCTTCAGCAATAATGCGCTGCTTGGCACCCGCAATCTGGTCACTGGTCAAATAATGGCTCGCCAGTCCCAGCGCATAGCAATCTGCACCGTCAAGCCGCGCGCCCGTCACCGCCAGATATTGACCCATCCGCCCCGGCAGACGCGAAAGATACCAACCGCCGCCGACGTCCGGGAACAGGCCTATGCCCGTCTCGGGCATGGCGAAGCGCGTGTTCTCCGTCGCAACGCACATTCTCGCCGGTTGCGAAAGTCCGACGCCGCCGCCCATCGTGATCCCGTCCATGAACGCGACGATCGGCTTCACGAAGGTGAACAGCGCGTGGTTCATCTGATATTCGACGCGGAAGAAGTCCCGCGCCGCCGCGCCATCGTTAGCGCCGCTGGTGGCGAGCATGCGGATATCGCCGCCGGCGCAAAAGCCCCTGCCCTCGGCATGGTCGATCATCACCGCCTCGATCGCGGTGTCGCTGCGCCATGCCGTCAGCGCGTCGAGGATCGCGGCGCACATGCCGGTGTTGAGCGCATGGAGCGCCTTGGGCCGGTTGAGCCGGATGCGACCGACCTTGCCCTCGACGGAGATGAGAACGTCGTCAGTCATTGCCGCACCAGTTCCCGGCCGACGATCATGCGCATCACCTGATTGGTCCCTTCCAGAATCGAATGGACGCGCAGGTCACGCCAGAAGCGTTCGATCGGGTAATCCATCAGATAGCCATAGCCGCCATGCAGCTGGAGCGCGCGATCGACGACCGACGATCCGGTGTCGGTGGCGAAGCGCTTGGCCATCGCGGCGAACTTGGTCTTGTCGGGGGCGTTGGCGGTGACCTTGGCGGCGGCGAGGTAGAGCAACGCGCGTGCCGCCTCCAGCTCGGTCGCCATGTCAGCGAGCATGAACTGGGTGTTCTGGAACTCGGCCACGGCGGCGCCGAACTGCTTGCGGTCTTTTGTATAGACAATTGCCTCGTCGAGGCACCGCTGCGCCCCACCGAGCGAGCAGGCGCCGATGTTGAGGCGCCCGCCGTCGAGGCCCATCATCGCGATGCGGAAGCCCTCGCCTTCGCCGCCGATCATGTTTTCGACCGGCACGCGGACATTGTCGAACATCACCTGTCGCGTCGGCTGCGCGTGCCAGCCGAGCTTGCGCTCGTTCGCGCCGAAGCTGACGCCCGGCATGTCCTTTTCGATGGCGAGGCAGGAAATGCCCTTGGGGCCATCCACGCCGGTGCGGACCATGGTGACGTACAGCTCATTCTCACCCGCGCCGGAGATGAACTGCTTGGACCCGTTGACGATGAAGTGATCGCCGTCGCGCTTCGCCGTGGTCTTGAGCGCGGCGGCGTCGGAGCCGGACGAGGGTTCGGTCAGGCAATAGCTGGCCAGCCAGTCGGCGGTGACGAGTTGCGGGAGGTATTTGTCCTTCACCCCCTGCGATCCGAAGCGGTCGATCATCCAGGCGGCCATGTTGTGGATCGAGATGAACGCGCTGGTCGCGGGACAGCCATAGGCCATCGCTTCCATGATCAGCGCCGCTTCGAGCCGACCGAGGCCGATCCCGCCGCTCTCTTCGCTGACATAGATCGCGCCGAAGCCGAGTTCGGCGGCGGCCTTCACCGTCTCACGCGGGAAGATGTGCTTCTCGTCCCACTCCGCCGCATGCGGGGTGATCGCGTCGGCGGTAAAGCGCTGCGCCATCTCCTGAATCGCGCGCTGGTCGTCGGTGAGGTCGAATTGCTGGTCCATCATTCTCTCTGTCTGATCCTGTCGGAGGAACGCCGCGCCGCGACGTGCAATCCGGGTGGCATCAATCGGGGGTCGTCACATGAAACTTCGTCTGCTGCTCGTCGCGCCGCTGCTGCTCGCCGCCGCCTGCACCTCGGCAGAGGGGCTCAATACTTTTGCCGCTGGCGTGTGCGAACAAAGCGCGACCTGCACCGTGCGCGACCAGACGCCGCGCTACGGATCGCCGCAGCAGCGCGCGGTCGAGGATGTGATGCGCGGGCGGCAGGAGCCGATGTAAGTCGATACTCACGCAGTTTCCCTCGCTGATGTGCTGCGAGGCTTTCCAAGCCACTCGGGCTTCAGAACCGAAATTAGGCCGAGGACACATCCTGAAGCCAACGCAGCCATCCAGAGGTAAAAGCCGGCATCAAAGCGTTCGATCGGATACGGCGTCGGAGCAGTCCCGTTTATCCAAGAATCTCGAAACAGATTTTTGAAGAAGATTGACGAAACAGCCAACATAAGCATCCAAGAAACCTTAGGATAACCTTCCTCGTCCCAGATTATCAACATCAAGAAAATCAATGCGGGATTAGCAACCCAATCATATTCCGCCATCAATATTCCTATCCATCCCCCGACGAGGACGAACAGACCGGGGCCTATAACTTGCTGCTCACCCCCGCCGACGTGAGCGACATCGAAACAAAGGGAAAGAGCCCAGAGCAGCCCGACAACGGTGACCAGTAGCCGCCGCCCTCGCTTACCCAGATCATGCTTCAAAAGGGTCACTCCGCCTCCCCCAGCACCCGCCGTGCAAACAGGGGGTTGGCGATGCGCAGGTCGTTGCGGTCGTACCAGCGTGGTGCGGGGAGACCCTTTTCCCATGCCAGCGCTTCGATCAGCGTGCCCTGCGCAAACGGCGTGTCGGGGGCGGCGTCGCGGAGCGGGTCGGCATAGGCTTCGTCGGCGGTGATGATGGTCCAGCCCCTGGCCTTCAGCGCCTTGACCAGATCGCCGATGAACAAGGCGGCGATGTCGGTTTCGTGGAGCAGCATGACGTGGGCGGGGGAGCGGCCCAGCGTTTTGACCGCGAGCGCGTCGTAGAACGCCGCCGCCTCGACATGGCTTTCGACATAGAGGTCGCGCAGCGCCTTCATGTCGATCGGCTTGCCGGCCTGTTTCGCGGCGATGGTCAGGCTTTCGATGTTCCAGTCCGAGGATTCCGCGGTGACATAGCCGTTGATCAGCCCGCGCGCCTTCAGCCCAGCGCGGATCGCATCGCGCTTGACCTTGTCCTTGCCGCCCTCGTCGAGGAACGGAAAGCGGAACCACGGGCGGTAGCCGGGGCGCGGCTTGAGCCAGGCTTCGGCGCGGTCGAGATCGGCGAGATAGGTGTCGGCGTCGGTGTTGCCGAGCTTGGGGTGCGACCAGCTATGGTTGGCGAGGACATGGCCCGCCTTCACATAACGGTCGAGATTGGCGATGCCGTCGCCATGGCCGGGCTGGCCGATATTGCCGGGGTTCACGAAGAAGACCGCCTGTTTGACGCCTGCCCGCTTCAGCGCCGCCGTCAGCTTCTTCGCGCGCGTCATCGGGATCGAGGAATGCCCCCGCACCGCGCGGCGCGTCGTCGAAGCTGAGCGCGATCCGCTTCTGCGCTGCTGCGGGCAGCGCGAGCAGCAGGCAGGCGAGCAGGGCCGCGACGATCCTCACTGGATGCTCGCCCCTTGCATCACCCGCTCCTCGAACAGGCGGTCGGCGACCGGGCCGTCGGTGCGGTCGTACCAGCGCGATCCTTCCAGCCCCTTTTCCCAGGCGAGCATCTGGATGCGGGTGCCGTTGGCGAAATCGACCTGCGGCGTGCGGCGGGCGATCGGGTCGTCGAACGCTTCGTCGGCGGTGACGATGGTCCAGCCGGCCTTGCGCAGCGCCGCGACCATATCGGGCAGGAACAGCGCGGCGAGGTCGGTTTCGTGGAGCAGCAGCACCTGTGCCGGGTGGCGACCGGTGGCGCGGAGCGCGAGGGCGTCGGCGAACTCGGCCGCGCCGACATGGGTTTCGACATAGAGGTCGCGCAGCCGCGCCATGTCGATCGTCCGCCCTGCCCGCTTCGCCTCGATCGTCAGCCGCTCCATGTTCCAGTCATAGCCATCGGCGGTGACATAGCCGTTGATGAGGCCGCGCGCGGTGAGGCCGTCGCGCACCGCCTGCGCCTTTGCGGCATCGCTCCCGCCCTCGTCGAGGAAGGGGAAGCGGAACCATGGGCGATAGGTCGGGCGGCCGCGCAGCCACGCCTGCGACTGGTCGATATCGGCGAGGTAGACTTCGGCGCTGACCCGCGACAGACCCGGATGGGTGCAGGTGTGGTCGGCGATGACGTGGCCCGCCGTTTCGTAGGCGCGGACCAAAGCGCCATCGCGCTCGCTCTGGATCCTACACGGGTTGATGAAGAACGCGGCTTGCCGCACGCCCGCCGCCCCCAGCGCCGCAATCAGCCGTGGTCCGCGCTCCTCCAACGTCAGGAACGCCCCGGCCCCGCGCGTGGTGTCGTCGAAGTTGATGGCGATGCGCTTGTCCACGCGTTCAGGCTCGTTCGCCGACAGCGCCAGCGGCGCGGCCCAGGCGATGCAGGTCAGCGCCGCGACCGCCACCATGATTCGAAACAGCCAGACCATCGCGCATCCCCTGCTGCGTGCAGGAGATGGTTAGCACGGACTTAAGCGATTCTCGAACGCGGCGGCGCATCCGCATCATCCCATGGTGGGAATGACGAAGGCGTTGGCGGCGTCGCCGACCCCGCCATCCGGCCAACGCTGGGTGATCGTCTTCACCTTGGTGAAGAACTTGACCCCCTCCATGCCGTGCTGGTTGGTGTCGCCGAACGCGCTGCGCTTCCACCCGCCGAATGTGTGGTACGCGACCGGCACCGGGATCGGCACGTTGATGCCGACCATGCCGACATTGACGCGCGCGGCGAATTCGCGCGCGGCATGGCCGTTGCGGGTGAAGATCGCGACGCCATTGCCGTACTGATGATCGCTCGGCAGGCGCAGCGCCTCCTCGAAACTGTCGGCGCGGACCATCTGGAGGACCGGGCCGAAAATCTCCTCCTGATAGGAGCGCATCTGCGGGGTCACGCGGTCGAACAGGGTCGGGCCGACGAAGAAGCCCTGCTCATGCCCCTGCAGCGTGAAGCCGCGCCCGTCGACCACCAGCTCCGCGCCCTCGTCGACGCCCATCTGGATGTAGCTTTCGATCTTCGCCTTGTGCGCGGCGGTGACGACCGGACCGTAGTGCGCGTCGGCATCGGTCGAGACGCCGACACGCAGGCCCTGGATCGCGGGCAACAGCTTCTCGCGCAGCGCGATCGCGGTCTTCTCGCCCACCGGCACGACGACCGGCAGCGCCATGCAGCGCTCGCCGGCCGAGCCGAAGGCGGCACCGGCGAGGTCGTTGACGACCTGATCCAGGTCGGCGTCGGGCATGACGATGCCGTGGTTCTTCGCGCCGCCCATCGCCTGGACGCGCTTCCCAGCCTCGACCCCGCGACGATAGACATAATGCGCGATGTCGGACGAGCCGACGAAGCTCACCGCCTTGATCTCGGGATGGTCGAGGATCGCGTCGACCATTTCCTTGTCGCCCTGCACGACCTGGAGGATGCCGTCGGGCAGACCCGCTTCCTGCATCAGCTCGGCAAGGCGCACCGGCACGCTGGGGTCGCGCTCGCTGGGCTTCAGGATGAAGGCGTTGCCGCAGGCGATGGCGACGCCGAACATCCACATCGGGATCATCGCCGGGAAGTTGAACGGCGTGATGCCCGCGACGACGCCGAGCGGCTGGCGCATCGAATAGACGTCGATGCCGGGGCCGGCGCCCTGGGTATATTCGCCCTTGAGCACATGCGGGATGCCGCAGGCGAATTCGATGACTTCGAGGCCGCGCTGGATATCGCCCTTCGAATCCGCAATCACCTTGCCATGTTCGGAGCTGAGCAGATGCGCCAGTTCGTCCATATGCTTCTCGACCAGCGCCTTGAACGCGAACATCACGCGCGCGCGTCGCTGCGGGTTGGTCGCTGCCCATGCGCCCTGCGCGGCCAGCGCCTTCTGCATCGCGGTGTCGAGATCGGCAGGGCTGCCCAGCGTAACCTGAGCCTGCACCGCGCCGCTATTGGGGTCGAACACGTCCGACCGGCGCGTGCCGGTGCCGGCGGTTGCCGCGCCGCCGATGAAATGGGTGATCTCGCGAACCGACGTCGCCATGATGCCTCTCCTTGTTGCCGCGCTCATGCACCCGCAACACCGCCGCGAGCAACCCAGAAAGTTTCAATCGTTACCGGTTCACGACCAATGCGATCGCTTCGTCGATCACGGCATAGACCCGCGCGAGGTCATCGTCGGTGATGCTGTAAGGCGGCATGACGTAGACCGTGTTGCCCAGCGGGCGCAGCAGCACGTCGCGTTCGCGGAAGAACGCCATCAATTGCGGGCCGAGCGCCGACATGTAGCTGCCCGCGCGATCCTCCAGCTCCATCGCGACGATCGTGCCGATCTGACGGAGGTTGGACACCTTGCTGCGCAACGGGGCGCTGAGGTCGGTCTGGCGCAGCACCAGCCGGTCGATGCGTTCCAGCACAGGCTCGTCGCGCCAGATCGCGAGATTGGCGACCGCCGCCGCACAGGCGATCGGGTTGGCGGTGTAGCTCGACGAATGGAAGAACATGCGCGAGCGGTCTTCGCTGAGGTGCGAGGCGAAGATCTCCTCGGTCGCCAGCGTCACCGCCAGCGGCAGCGAACCGCCGGTCAGCCCCTTCGACAGGCACAATAAGTCGGGCACGATCTGCGCCCATTCGCACGCCAGCAGCGCGCCGGTGCGGCCCCAGCCGGTCATCACCTCATCCGCGATGAACAGCACCCCGAAATGCTGACAGATGTCCCGCATCGCGCGCAACACACCGGGCAGATAGATGCGCATGCCCCCCGCGCCGAGGATCATCGGTTCGACGATCAGCGCGGCAGGCCGGGGTGATTGTGCGCAATATTGTTCGAGCGCCGCCATCGTCTGCGCCTCCTTCCCGCGCTCCGGGAAGGGGATGACGTCGACGTCGAACAGCAGCGGCGCGTAACTCTTGTTGAACACGCCGCGCGCGCCGACCGACATGCCGCCGATCGTGTCGCCGTGATAGCTGCCCTCCATCACGATGATCCGGCTGCGATCCTCGCCGCGATTGGCGAAATGGCCGAGCGCCATCTTGAGCGCGACCTCGACGCTGGTCGACCCGCTGTCGGAGAAGAACACTTTGGTCAGCGCGGGCGGCATCATCGCGGTGAGGTCGCGCGCCAGCGTCTCGGCGGGTTCGTGGGTCCAGCCGGCGAAGATCAGCTGGTCGAGCTTCTCGGCCTGCGCGCGGATCGCCGCCATGATGGCGGGGTGGCAGTGGCCGTGCGTCGTCACCCACCAGGACGAGATGGCGTCGATCACGCGGCGACCATCGGCGGTGTGCAGGATCGCCCCCTGCGCATGGGTGACCAGCGGCACCGGCTCATTGAGGCCATGCTGGGTGAAGGGGTGCCAGACGGGTGACGTCATGCGATCGGCCCCAGGTCGAGTTGCGCCGCCGCCGCGCGCAGGCTGGCGGGGGTCAGCGGGTCGAGGCGCGGCAGGCGGCCGAGCGATGCGACCTGCCCCATGGCGCAGATCGTCGCTTGGCTGTCGGGGACTTCGTCGCCGGAAAACAGGATGCCGGCCACGCGCACACCCCGCGCGCGTGCCACTTCGATCGTCATCAGGCTGTGGTTGATCGTGCCGAGCGCGGTGCGCGCGACGATGACGACCGGCAGGCCCCAGCGCGCGAACAGATCGGCGTAGAGCAGGTCGCGGGTCACCGGCACCAGCGCGCCCCCCGCCCCCTCGATCACCAGTCGCCCCGCTGGCGGGGTGAGGCGCGCGGGATCGATGGTGACGCCATCGATCTCCGCCGCGCGGTGCGGCGAGCAGGGGGTTTCGAGGAAATAGGCTTCGGGCAGCGTTTCCACCCCGGCGAGGCGCGCGACCTTCTCCCGGTCGCTCTCGGCCTCTTCGCGCCCGGCCTGGACCGGCTTCCAATAGGTCGCGCCCAGCCGCCAGGCGAGCGCCGCCGACGCGACGGTCTTGCCCACCCCGGTGTCGGTGCCGGTGACGACGATCATGCGAGTGCCTCTGCCAGTGAATCAATGTCTTGCGCGGTGACGTTGAGCGTCAACGTGATGCGCAGCCGCGCGGTGCC
>FUFK010220810.1_pt1 | contig 11376 bp, 9 predicted proteins | sample 1021851 | NCBI WGS metagenome assembly FUFK01 (sample SAMEA51879418, study PRJEB19060) | metagenome
TACATTTGCTACCAAGGTGACTACGTTTGAGAACTGAGATCTTACTTCTTGAATAACTCTCCTTTCAGTGAAGAGAGTATTTTCATCAGCTTCATTATATTGAGAGTATGCTTGCTTTCTTCTTGAACTTACAGCTCCACCTTGAAAGATTGGTACACTCAATTGAATTGCATAATTTCTTCTACCAGTCACGGCAGGTACAGGAATTCCTTGACCATTAATCTCGAATCCTTCGTAGTTAAATTGATTAGTTTCAGATTCTGATCCAGAACCAACTATATCTATTTTTGGAAGATGATTAGAAGCAGCACTTCTTGCATTGCTTTTGGCTGCATCTTTTCTTAAATAAGCTGCCTTTAGTTGATAGTTATTTTCTAATGCTGTTTTTACCCATTCTTCTTTAGAATTTGGAAATGGGGATGAAACGCTAAGACCTTCACCCAACTCGTCAAGGGAAAAGATCTCCCTTCCAATTAGCGCATTTAAAGCTTCTCTTGCAGAAAATAAATTACCCTCACTATTAATCCTGGAAGCTTTACTTAGATCAAATGCTAATTGTGCTTCTTGAACACCAGTGATTGCNGATAGACCTACCTCGAATCTTTGTTGAGCTTGATCAAGTTGTTTTTTTATTGCTTTTTCTTCTGAAATCGCAGCATTCAAATTATCTATAGCTCTTAAAACCCCAAAATATAACTCAGCTGTTCTTAACAATAGATTTTGTTGTTGATATGCAAAATCTGCTTCTGCAGCATTTGTTAAAGATTTTGATCTTTTAAAATTAAACCATGTATCAAGTCTGAAAAGTGGTTGCGATACTCTGGCAGATTTAGAAAACGAGTTATATTCCTGTTGAAGAACATCATTTTGATAATATTCATTCCAGTTTGTTGAGCCACTTAAGGTTATGCTTGGTAAAAGCGCTGCTCTTCCTTGGACAACTATTTGTTTGTCTGCNAGATANGAGTATTCAGCTGCCTTGTATGTTGGATCGTTTTCTAGAGCCTCGTTATATATTTCTAAGATATTTTCAGAATTAATATTAGAACTTATTATGAAAATAAAAATAAACTTTAATCGTTTTAAATGCAGCATAGTTTCATTTTAACCCATTTAATTAATGTGTGCAGTGTAAACATTATTAAAATAATTACAATAGTTAACAAATCATTGACTATATAAAATTTAAAAAGTTCAAATAAAGCGTTTTTTCTATTTGTTTAGAGTAGAATATCTAAAATTAAAAAAACTTTTTATGAAAAAAAATATTTACAAAAGTTTTTACAAATTATCTTTAAAGGCATAACAAGTTGGCCAAGAATACATACGACTCAAAAGCAATTGAAGTTCTTTCTGGTCTTGACCCTGTCAAAAAAAGACCAGGCATGTATACGGATACCTCATGCCCAAATCATTTAATACAAGAAGTTCTTGATAATTCTGTTGATGAGGCAATCTCAGGACATTGTACAAATATTAAAATTAAGATTCAGAAGGATGGATTTATAAATGTTTCTGATGATGGAAGAGGGATGCCGGTTGATATTCACCCTGAACATAAGCTTAGTGGAGTAGAACTAATACTATGCAAATTACATGCAGGGGCAAAATTTTCAGGTGATGAGTATAATTTTTCAGGTGGCCTTCACGGCGTAGGAGTTTCAGTTGTTAATGCATTATCAGAGTCACTGCAGGTTAACATCAAAAGAGACTCAAAAGAACACGAGATGAGGTTTTCAAATGGCGATAAAAAAAATGAATTAAAAGTTGTTGGTGATGTTGGTTTGAGAAATACAGGAACTTCAATAAAATTCAAACCAAATCCAGANTATTTTGAATCTGACAAAATCAAAACAAATGAGTTAAAGCATTTACTAAAAGCAAAAGCTGTTTTATGTCCAGGATTAACAATTGATTTTCATGATGAATCAAAGAAAGAAAAAATTAAATGGTTTTATGAAGACGGATTAAAGAGCTATTTAGAAGATCAATCAGACGGAATTGATTTAATTCTGGGTGAATCGATAGTTTCATCAAATTCTTCAAAAGATCAAGAGGTTGAATTTGTAATTAATTGGACATCTAAACCTTACAAAAACAAACTTGATGAAACATATGTAAACTTAATTCCTACTGCTCAAGGTGGATCTCATTTAAATGGCTTTAAATCTGGTCTTTTAGATGCATTAAAAGAGTTTTGTGAATATCGAAGTTTATTGCCAAAGGGGCTAAAGATAAATGCAGATGACGTAATAAATAATGCTATTTTTGTTGTTTCATCAAAGATGCAGAATCCTCAATTTGCTGGTCAAACAAAAGAAAGGCTTGATTCTAAGGATCATATGACTTTCGTATCTGGTTCTACGAAAGACATTCTAAGTATTTGGTTTAATAAACATACTGAGGAAGGTGAAAAAATAGCAGAACTAGCAATTATATCTGCTCAAGCTAGAGTCAAGGCATCATCTACTGTGGAAAGAAAGAAAACTTTTAAAGGGCCTGCTTTACCTGGAAAGCTTTCCGATTGTAACAGCGAAGATCTAAATAAAACTGAATTATTTTTAGTCGAAGGAGATTCTGCTGGTGGTTCAGCAAAACAAGCACGAGAAAGATCATTTCAAGCAATAATGCCACTTAGAGGAAAAATTCTAAACACATGGGACTTAGAGAGTAGTGAAATAATTAAGTCNCAAGAAATAAAAAATCTTTCTACTGCGATTGGAGTTCTNCCTGGAAATNCGGATNTNTCCTCCTTGAGGTATGGAAANATATGNATTTTAGCTGATGCTGATTCTGATGGCTTACATATTGCTACTTTATTGTGCGCATTATTTTTAAGACATTTTAAGCCACTTGTTAANGATGGAAGAATTTTCATCGCAATGCCGCCACTTTACAGAGTCGACTGCGGAAAAGAGGTTTTATATGCATTAGATGAATTGCAAAAAGATAAAATAGTTAAAGATTTTAAAAATAAAAAGGGCAAACCAAAAATTAATATACAAAGATTTAAAGGCTTGGGTGAAATGAATCCATCNCAGNTAAGAGAGACTGTTATGGATCCAGAATCAAGACAACTAGTTAGGTTATCAATTTCAGCTACCGANAATGCAAANGCAATGATGGATCTTTTACTTTCAAAGAAAAATGCGCCGGCAAGGAAAGAGTGGCTTGAAAAGAAAGGTTCACTAGTTAGGATATAGGAATGCCAAAAGATCAATCTAATTCAATAAGCCTTAAGAAATACGCTGAGGAATCTTATTTAAATTACGCGATGTATGTCATTCTTGATCGGGCACTTCCAAATGTTGGTGATGGTTTAAAACCTGTTCAAAGAAGAATTTTGTATGCTATGTCTGAATTAGGACTAGATGCAGGATCGAAATATAAAAAATCTGCACGAACAGTTGGAGACGTAATCGGAAAATTCCATCCTCATGGTGATAGTGCTGCATACGAAGCCATGGTTTTAATGGCTCAAAACTTCTCATTTAAATATCCGTTAGTTGATGGTCAAGGNAATTGGGGTTCTCAAGATGATCCAAAATCCTTTGCAGCAATGAGGTACACAGAATCAAAGTTAACAAATTTTGCAAATCTGCTAATTTCTGAACTTAAGTCTGGAACTGTTGACTGGCAGCCAAACTTTGATGGCTCATTACTAGAGCCGGTAATTTTCCCTGCAAAGATACCCATGATTCTTTTAAATGGTACATCCGGAATAGCAGTGGGTATGGCAACAGATATCCCATCTCATAACATAAATGAAGTTATTGATGCTACTGTAAAAATACTTGAGAAACCTAAGTCAGATCTAAAAGATTTACTTAAAATCATTAAGGGTCCAGATTTTTCAAATAATGCTTCTATTGTCGCAAGTCCAGANGAGTTGAAAGAGATGTATGCATCAGGCAGAGGAGGTTTTAAAATTCAAGCTCAGTGGAGGCAAGACAAGAATCAAATAATCATTAATGCACTACCATATCAGGCTTCAGGTTCAAAAATATTAGAGCAAATAGCAGAACAAATGATTAATAAAAAACTTCCTATGGTGGTTGATTTAGCTGATGAGGGTGATCATGAAGATCCAATAAGATTAGTTATCACCTTGAAATCAAATAGAGTTAATGCCGAAGATGTGATGAATCATCTTTATGCCTCCACAGATCTTCAAAAAAATTATAGAGTCAATATGAACCTTATTTCATTAAAAGGAGGACCAAAAGTTTTCTCACTTGTTGACCTTCTTAAAGAATGGGTCATCTTTAGGAAAGATACTGTAAAACGAAAGCTTGAACATCGTCTTGATCAAGTTAACGATAGGCTGCATATTCTTGAAGGGCTGCTAACNATCTTTGTTGATTTAGATAAAGTAATAAAAATCATTAGAAACTCAGATGAACCAAAGAAAGAATTAATAAAAGCATTTAAATTGTCTGAGATCCAAGCAAATGCAATTTTAGAAATTAGGCTAAGGCAATTAGCAAAGTTAGAACAGCTTAAAATAGAAAATGAAAGAAATGAATTGGTTAATGAACAAGATGATATTGAAAAAATTTTAAAATCAAAATCAAGACTCAAAACATTAATTAAGAATGAATTAAATGAAATAAAAGAACTATTTGGAGAAGAAAGAAAATCACCAATTATTGACTCAACAAATGCAAAGATTTTTTCTGAGGAAGAAACAATTGTTACAGAGCCTATNACCNTAGTTTTATCAAAAGCTGGATGGGTGAGAAGTGCAAAAGGACATGAAATCGATCCAAATACACTTTCATATAGAGGAGATGACTCTCTGCAAGATTTTGCAAGAGGCAGNAGCAATCAGCTGGCTGTTTTNCTTGACTCAAANGGGAANGCNTACTCAATACAAAGTCATTCTTTNCCATCTGCAAGGGGTATGGGTGAACCAATTACTGGAAGACTAAATGCTGATTCGGGTGTCCAATTTATTTCTTCGGTAATTGGAGTTGAAGGAAATAAATTTTTGATAATGAATACTGCAGGATATGGTTATATTTCTGAATATCAGAACATGATCTCAAATAAAAAAACGGGAAGGGCATTCATGAAGTTACCTGATAATGCAAAAATGTTGAAAGCTATTCCTGTAAAAGATAATCATACTCATATAGCTGCAGTTTCAAATATTGGGAAGCTTTTAATCTTTAATATTAAGGAGTTACCAATTCTTGGAAAAGGAAAAGGTAACAAGATAATAAATATACCAAAAGATAAACTTGCTGCTGGAGAGGAATTTATGGCACATGCTCAACTTCTTGCAGATGATAGTTCTCTCAAAATAGAGGTTGGTAAAAGATCTGTAACCTTAAAACCAAAAGATTGGTCAGAGTATGTTCTNTCAAGGGCTAAGAGAGGCAAAAAAGTTGGTAAATTAATAAATATTGAAAGGTTGATAGAAGAACCAAAATCTCTAGAAGAACAATAATTTACTAGACAAGGATTTAAAAAATTGATTTCAGTTGAAAAAAAAGAAAGCTCTGATTATTTAATTTCTTTGAGTCCAAATAGCTCACTAGTTGGTATATATAGAGTCATCTTTCTAGCAAGCATAACTTTGGTTTGTGGAGGAATAGCAACTATTTTTTATTTTTTTGGGGCAGCATTAATTCTTCCNTTTGCTGGATTAGAATTGACTATATTATTTATCGCATTTTATCTAAGCTTTAGATGGAGCAGCAAAAAAGAANANATTTATATCTCTCAAGATATTGTAAGAATAGAAAAAGGTATTAAAAAAGCAGAGTACTCNTGGGAGGAATTTCGAACTTTTACATCATTTCAGGTTAAAAGAAACAAAGATAAGAGTTTAAGATTAAGCTTCAGATCAAAAGGCGAGGATGTGTACGTTGGCGATTTTCTTAATGAGGACGACAAAAACCTATTGAGAGATACTATCAGTGAAATTATTGAAGACCTAAATTCTTTATCTAGTCTTTCCAATTAGGAAGTTTCTTTTTTACCTCGACTAGTTTTAATTTTTGAGAATGAGGAATGCCATTTTTAAACTTTGGATATGCNTCTCCTTGAATAAGAGGCTTGAGATATTTAATTGCTTTTGCAGTTACATCAAACCCATCTTTTGATATAAATGAATTTGGCAGTTTTTTTTCAACATTAGCTATTTTTGATAATGGTGCTGGTATTATCTTCCATGAATATTTTTCGCTCTTAGATCTAACAATAATAGGCATAACACCATTCAATCCTTTGATAGCATATCTTACGGCATGAACTCCAACAGCCTCAGCATGAAGTAAATCTGTCTTTGAAGAAATATGACGAGCACTTCTTTGTAAATAATCAGAAACAGCCCAATGATTTTTTAAATTAAGTTTTTGTGAAATTAATCCTGCTAAATATGGTGCAACTCCTCCAAGTTGCGAATGACCAAAAGCATCTTTTCTATCTGATTCGGCTAAAAATTTTCCTTTACTATTTTTTACACCTTCTGAAGCAACTATTACACAGTATCCATTTCTTTTAACTACATCTTTTACCTTATTTAAAAATTTAATCTGATTAAATCTTATTTCCGGTAATAGAATTATATGAGGTGCATCTTTTTGATCAATTCTTGCTAAGGCAGATGATGCAGCCATCCAACCTGCATGTCTTCCCATCACCTCTAAAATAAAAACTTTTGTTGATGTTTCAGACATTGATGCTACATCTAGAGATGCTTCCATTGTTGATGTGGCTATATACTTTGCTGCAGAACCAAATCCAGGGCAACAATCTGTTTCTGCTAAATCATTNTCAACAGTCTTTGGTATTGCAATGCAATTGATTGGATAACCGAGCTTCTTACTTATTTGAGAAACCTTATAAGCCGTATCAGCAGAATCATTTCCACCGTTATAGAAAAAATAACCAATATTATGAGCTTTAAAAACTTCTACTAATCTTATGTATTCTTTTTTATTTTCCTCAAAGCTTTTTAACTTAAATCTACAAGAACCAAATGCTCCTCCTGGAGTTGACTTAAGAGAATTGATAGCAGATTTGCTTTCTTTTGATGTGTCGATTAATTCCTCTTTAAGTGCGCCTAGAATTCCATTCTTTCCAGCATAAACTTTACCAATTTTTGATTTATATTTTTTTGATTCTAAAATTACTGATGCAGCAGTAGCGTTTATAACTGAGGTTACTCCACCTGATTGTGCATAAAATGCATTTTTTTTCATTATTTCCCCGCTTTAGCTTTGAATAAAATTCAAGTGTCGTATTATAACTAATATGAGAATACATATCCTAGGCATTTGTGGAACCTTTATGGCCGGTCTTGCACAAATTCTTAAGGAATCTGGACATGATGTATCTGGAGCAGATGCTCAGTTCTATCCACCAATGTCTGATTATTTAAAAAAAATAGGCATTAAAACAATTGAAGGCTATAAGAAAAAATCTCTCCCTAATGCCGATCTTTATGTAATTGGTAATGCTTTATCGAGGGGAAATGAGTGTATAGAAGAAATTTTAGAACAAAAATTACCATACGTTTCTGGACCTGAAATGTTAGGAAAGGAACTAAAAAATAGAAATGTTTTTGCAATATCTGGAACGCATGGAAAGACAACAACTTCATATATGTTAGCGCATATATTTTTAGATCAAGGAAGAGAAATTGGATATCTTGTCGGGGGCATTTCTGATGATTTTGATAATTCAGCATGCTTAGGAAAAGATCCTATTTTTGTTATTGAGGCTGATGAATATGATTCTGCTTTTTTTGATAAACGCTCAAAATTTATTCACTACTCTCCTACTAATCTAATTATAAATAATATCGAATTTGATCATGCGGACATATTTAATGACATCGAAGATATCAAAAAACAATTTCACCATCTAATAAAAATTATTAAATCATCAGGCAATATTATTTATTTTGATGATGATAGTACCTCCAAAGAAGTAATTGAAAAAGGAATTTGGTGTAACAAAATTGGAATAAATTCAAATGGAGTAAAAGCTGACTTTGAATCTAAAGAATTAATAATAGATGATGAAATATTTCAATTGAACGAACTTCCATTAATAGGTGAACACAACTTTAAAAATTATGTTTGTTCAATATTAGCAGCTAAGCTTNNGGGAATTTCAGAAACAGAATCAATTAATTCTCTTAAAAAATTTAAGGGTGTTAAAAGAAGAATGGATTTCATTAAAGAAATTTCAGGCATAAGAATATATGATGATTTTGCTCATCATCCAACAGCGATAAAATTATCATGCGGCGCAATCCGAAATAAATATTCAGATAAAAAAATTCTTGGTCTTATCGAGTTGGGCTCAAACACAATGTCATCAGGTTACCATAAAGAAAATTTGATAAATTCTTTTGATTCATTGGACGAATTTTTAATGTTAGATCCTAACAAGAATTATAAAATTAATAATGCGTTTGATTCTGAAAATGAACTTTTAAAAAATTTGGAAGAAAAAATTTTTGACTATGATATTATTTTGATTATGACTAACAAAGATAGTCNAAAGTTTATAAATCCAATAATTAATAGCATTGAAAAAAAATAATTTACCTGTTTTTCCTTTAGGCCTTGTGGCTTTACCAGGCACAATTCAAAATTTGCAAATTTTTGAGCCTAGATACATCAGCATGGTTAAAGACTGTATGAAAAACAATCANGGCTTTGTGATAGTTTTTCAAAAATCTGGTGAAGGCAATGACTTTGAAATATCTAAAAAGGGTTCATATGTTGAGATTATTGATTTTAATAATCTGCCTAATGGTTTGCTCGGAATCTCTGTCAAATCTATCAATAAAGTTGCAATTAGTAATTTAGTTCAGCTTCAAGATGGACTTAACGTTGCTGAGGTTAACCCTTTAATTGATCCTGAGGTTGATGATCAAGCTCTGTTAGCAGAATTTCCTGAAATAAGTAATATTTTGAATCAGCTTGTTAAGCATCCAAGAGTTGCTGATATGCCTATTGAGGTTGATTTTAACTCCGCTGATTCCGTGGCATATCATCTTGCTGGATTGATACCAATTCCATGGTCTCATAAACAGAGTCTTCTTGAGGCATTTGATGCCTCTCAAAGATTTGCAATTCTATCTAAGTANATTGAAGAAATTTCTTCTAGCTAAAATAAGATTAAACTTTTAGAGGTTCTTGATTTGATCTTTTTCTTAACCAATTTATGGTCTTGAGTACGCTTGGAATTGCTATAAACTTCCTTTCAATAAAATATTTGCCAGGATAATTACTCATCATTAACCCAATAAATATTGTGAATAANCCCTGTCCAGGAAGGACAAGCATAAGAATTCCACCNATAATTAAAACGTATCCAATTAAATTTTTAATTATCATTGAAACTAGCCACATTACAGGATATTTGGATTTAAATTTTGAAGGCTTTTTATTTATAAAATAATCACTTGGTATGAGTGACACTAGCCATTTAATACTCACTAGACTAAAAATAAATATTGCAAAAGATATAGCTCCAAGCCAAAAAATATAAGACTTGTAATTTATAATTTGCTGACTGAGTTGTTCAAAAATAATTTCCAATAAATTACTTACCCTTTTTCATTAATTTGATTTAGTATATCAATAAGAACATTTGTAGAGATAATTATTAGACCCACAATTTTATTTAATCTTGTCTAAAAAAACACTTTCAGAAATATGCAACAATAGTCTAACTGACAGCAAGGCAGAAGATTTACTTGTCTTAGATGTAGAAAACATCTCATCATTTGCAGATAAGATCATTATAGCTACCGCAACTTCAAATCGTCATGCTCTATCTGTTTCAGAAAAGCTTGTAGAATCGCTAAAAGAAAATAAATTTAATATTCTTGGAGTAGAAGGAGAAATTGATTCAGGATGGGTTTTGGTAGATTGTGGAGACATTGTGGTTAATATAATGAAAAAAGAGCAAAGAGACTTTTATGACTTAGAAGGACTTTGGGGAGAAAAAACTCTATTAACTCAAGAAAGCTAATGATCATTAAAATTATTAGTATTGGAAATAAACTTAATACATGGGAGCAAGACAGCATTAATTTCTATTTAAAACAATTACCAAAAAATTTAAAAATAGAATTCGTAAATTTAAAAAGTCATCAAAATCCAAACTATTCTGAATCTGAGGTAATAAAAAAAGAATCGCAATTGATAATGTCAAAACTATCTAAAGAGGATTTTATTATTGCATTTGATATGAATGGCGATCAAATTTGTAGCAAAAAATTTAGTGATCTTATATTTAATAATCAAGAATTTGATAAAACAATAACCTTTGTAATAGGTGGCTCATTTGGATTGTCATCAGAAATAAAAGATAATTCTAACAAGGTATTGTCTGCATCTTTGTTCACATTTCCTCACAGATTGTTTAGATTAATATTGGTTGAACAAATTTATAGGGCACACACAATTGTAAATAATATGCCATATCACAAATGATAGACTTAAACGAAAGGTTTTCAGAAAAAAGAAATTTCTTCAATAGGCTTATTTTTGTTTATGTTTTCTTTGGCGTTCTATTTTTGTATTTNATTTATAAAACATTTTCTCTTCAAATCTCAAGTTATTCGGACTATGAGCTTGCATCGCTTGAAAATAAGACAAGAGAATTTTTGGTCCAACCAAGAAGAGGAATTATTTACGATAGAAATGGTGAGATTATTGTAAACAATAAACCCAGTTACAGCATGATCCTTGACCCAGAAAATGTTGATGATATTAATGAGTTGATATTTGAAATTAATAAATTTGTTAATTTATCTGATGCTGAAATTAAAAATATAAACAACATTTTTCCTAACAAGAAGAAGCTAAATAGAGAAGTTGTGCTCAAAAGAAACCTAACTACTGAAGAAATTGCAAAATTTGAAGTAAGAAATTATAGATTTCCTGATATTCAAATTGCTGAGAGATATTCAAGAGAAAATCTTTATCCGTACCTATTCTCACATTCCATAGGATACGTTGGCAATCTTGATGAGGAAAAACTTCAAGAAATATTATCATCTCAAAACCTTGAATCAAATGAGACAATTTTTACTTATTCAAATGGTTTTTTGAATGGAAAAACCGGCATTGAATATATTTACGATGAAAAATTGCGAGGTTTATTTGGTAAAAAAATATATGAAGTTGATGCATCTGGCAGACTATTACAAGAAAAACAGATGACACCTGCTGTTGCAGGTGAAGATATTTTTACCTCTCTTGACCTCCCAAGTCAAAAAGTTGCTTATGATGAGTTAAATAATAGAAGGGGCGCAGTAGTAGCTGTAGACATAAATGATGGCTCAATTGTTACCTATGTAAGCTCCCCATCATTTTCTGTAAATAAGATCGCTAATGGACT
>FUFK010643315.1_pt1 | contig 11376 bp, 12 predicted proteins | sample 1021851 | NCBI WGS metagenome assembly FUFK01 (sample SAMEA51879418, study PRJEB19060) | metagenome
GCAGGATGGTTTGAATTAGTATGAACAAGATTAAAGGAAAAATTAAATGCCATATTTAGGAACTACTCCTGATGTTACCACAATTAATGTTTCAGATGGTAATGCAGCAGGTCAATTAATTGACGAATGTGTTATTGGTTCTGGTGCTGAAGAAGATTTAAAAATTGTTACAGATGGTAATGCTCAAGATTACTATTATGGTTTAGATGATAGCACAGATAAATTTACCATAGGCAAAGGTTCTACTGTAGGCAGTAATGTTTTTTTAACTATAGATGCAGACGGACACGTTCAACGACCTCTTGGTTCTGCTTTTTTAGCATACGCTGGTGGTTCTAATGAAAATAATATAGCAGATGCAACATCAACAGATATTGATGCAGGTACTGAGGCTTTTGATATTAACGCAGATTATAATGCGTCTACCGATACTTTTACTGCACCTGTAAGTGGACATTATATTTTTATAGTTAGGATTAGATTACAAAATCAAAATGACCATAAAAGGGGTTGGCTTAGATTTAAAGATTCAGGTAGTGCTGATGATAGTTATTTAGCTCATAGAAGTAGTAAAATATATGGCTCTAGTATAGATGAATTTCCACAACAAGCAATCGTAGCTTATGACCTTTCAGCAGGAGACACTATACATTTTGAATGTGAAACTAGAGCAAATGGAGGTACAGAAACTGCAACAGTAGATTTAATCTATGGTGCAACTAGAAGTAACCATACTACTATGATAGCAGGGTATTTAATAGGATAACAAAAATGCCATTTTTAGGATATAAAACAAGCTCAACAGGAACTACCTCATTAGCAACTTTAAATGATACTGTATTAGTTGGAGATGGCACAGCAGAAGATGTGCAAATACGTTTTGATGGTAACACAGTTGATTACCACATGGGTCTAGATGATAGCACAGACCTGTTTACTTTTGGAGTAGGTAGCACTCTTGGTACAAATGCAGCATTAACTTTTGATTCAGATGGTCACATTAGAAAACCACTACAACCTGCTTTTCTAGCTCATGCAAATGGAGACCAATCTAACATTGCTATAAATTCTGATGTTACTGTTAATTTTGGTACAGAGATTGTAGATAAGAATAATGATTTTAATACTTCTACACACACGTTTACTGCTCCTGTAACTGGAACTTATAATTTAGGGTTTTATTTTAAGCTAGATAATATGGATACAGGTGCAGGAAGCTATCAAGTACAAATAATAACTAGTAATGGAACTTATATGAAAATAGAGGACCCTGCAAGTTGGGGGTCTAGTCCATCAGATTTTACTAATGGTTGGAGTGATTATATTTTTACAATAGCAGATATGGATGCAGCAGATACTGCCGTGTTTTCAGTTAGACAAGTTGGAGGAACTGCTCAAGGTGATTTAGTTCAAGAAGATGCTGGTAGTGGAACATTGTTTACATATTGTTATGGATATTTAATAGGATAGAATAAAAATGCCGTATTTAGGAAGCACCCCAGACCTCGGAACTATTTCACAAATATCAACATCTACAACTATTGGAGATGGTACTGCTGAAGATGTGCAAATAAGATGGGATGGTAATGCAGTTGATTATCATCTTGGTTTAGATGATAGTGCTGATGATATAGTTTTTGGTAAAGGCTCATCATTAGGCACAACTGCTTGGTTAAGTTTTGATGAAGATGGTAATTTTAAAGAACACGTTCAGTCTAGTTTTGACGTTGCAAGAAGATTAAGGACTACTAGTGGTTCATATGTATCAGCAACATTATCAGGTTGGGATGGGTCAGGTTCAACTCCTTATGTAAATACTCAATTAGAAACAGAACATTATGACTTAAATGGTGACTATGATACTTCAAATTTTCTTTTTACTGCACCAGTTACAGGAACTTACTTTTTACAAGCAGAGCAAAGAAGTGCGGATGCCGATAAAGATAATCTTTATATGGCATATGCCATTGTAACTTCAAATAGAAATTATGAATATAGAATGGCTTTATCAGATGCTGCTCTAACTGATGACCATCAAAATGTAACCAGTCAGACTGTTGCCTGTGTAGCAGACATGGATGCAGGAGATACAGCATATCCAGCTATGTACACAAGGGGTTCAACGGATTCTTCGGTTGATGGTGGAGCTTTTAATAGTGAAGTAAAAGCATATCATATGTTTGGTTACTTAATAGGATAGGAGAAATAATATGGCAAGCTTAACTGTAGAAATAGAACTAAGTGATTTAGATGAGAAAATAATTAAGTCTCATTTAATTGATATAGACAAATGGGCTTTAGCGATATGTACTGAAAAAGAAGAGAATTGTTGGAAAAGGTTTAGAAAATACTGGACTGTAACATTAACAAATGACGCAGACTTTAAAGATACTATACCAAGCAACAAAAAAGATTTAGTAGCTTTAGTTACAGCACGTTCTGATTATAAAGATAGAGCTACCCAAGAAAAGGAGAAAAGTTTATAATGGCACATACAATCAAAATTACGTTTACGGATGATGAACAAAAAATATTAAAAGACCAAATTCTTGATATTAAAGGTTGGGTTGAAGGTGCTGTTGAAGGTGAAAAAAATAGAGCTTGGAAAAAATTTCATTCCCATTGGACAGATGTATTATTAAATGATAGCAGCTTTACTGATGGAATACCTTCCAATAAAGCAGACTTTACAAATTTAGTTATGGCTAGAAGTGATTATAAATCTGCTAAGGATATATATGATGCTAGAGTAGCTGCAAGAAGTAAGTAACAGAAAGATTGATTTAAACAAACATGAAAAAGATAACAGCTTTTATAATATTTGCATGGATAGTTGCTATAGTTACTGCTGCTTATCCTACTTTTGTAAAAGCAAGAGTTATCTGTGGAGAACGAGAAGCTATCTTAACAAGTTTAGAAAGTTCTTTTGAAGAAAAGATAACAGAACAAGGAGTAGATGAAGGTTTATTAGTTGTTATAACTGTAAACTCAGAAGGAAAATGGTCTTTTTTAATAACACCAAAAGGACAACCTAATACATTTTGTGTACCTGCAAGTGGTGATAAATGGATACAAGAAAATAATACTTCTAAAGGTATTACAAATAGTGGTTCAGTATTAAGCATAATTCATGAAGATAATGGTGATTGGCAAATGTTATATTTTGATAATCGAACAGGACAAATAACAAGTGTTACTACTGGGTATGCATGGGAACGTGTTATAGATTTAAATAAATTAGATAATTAGGAAATAAATATGGCTAGATTAACTTTAAGAAAACCTCCACCACAAAAAATGCAGACAGGTGGAGTTCCTGTAGGTGGACCAACAGAAGATGATATCACTAGGACAATACAACCTATAGGACAACTAACACCTGCTGAACAAAATTTAACACAACAATTTCCTAATTTGTTAAATTTACTTAATCAACAACAACAACCTACTACTACACAAAGTCCACTACAACAAACTACAGGATTAACTGGTGGTGCAGAATCTGCTGCTAGAGCAGAGGCTCAAGATTTATTACCTCTTCCTCAAATACCAAATGTCCCTTCATTACAAACAACACCTCTTACTCCTACTGCTGACCAAACTATTGCAGAAACAGGTTTAACTGCTCCAGAAAGACCAGATGTAGATGCAACACAAATTTCAGAAACAGGATTAACTCCCTCTGTTCCAGATAGATTTACTGCTCCTCAAGTAACTACTGCTACAGTTACAGATACAGGACAAGCTCAAGCAGCTACACAAGCAGCTCCTACATTTCAAATAGGAGACATTCAAGAACAATTACTACCTAGCGAGTTAGCTACTGCTGCAACTGAAACATTAGACCCTCAAGCAACAGTACAATTTCAATTAGAACAAATTACTAATACTATTCAAGAAGGACAACCTTTACCTCCTTGGGCTGCACCTGCTGCTCGTAATGCAGATGCTTTTGCTTTACAAAGAGGATTAGGTTCTTCAAGTATGGCTGTTGCTGCAAGAACTCAAGCATTGTTAGAAGCTGGAGTAAAGATTGCTGCTACAGATGCAGCTTCTTATGGTAGAATACAAATACAAAATTTAAATAATAAACAACAAGCTGCTTTACAAAATGCTAATAATCTTGCTAATATGAGAACACAAAACTTAAATGCAAGAATGACTGCTGCTGTTAATAATGCTAGAAACTTTCTTAGTATTGATACACAAAATTTAAATAACCAACAAGCTTCTAATACCTTAACATATAAAGCATTTACAGATAGTTTATTTAGAAATCAAGCAGCAGAAAATGTAACAAGACAAACTAATGCTAAGTCTACACAAGAAGTAGAAAGATTTTTTACATCTTTAGATACTGCGGTAGAACAGTCAAATGTTAATAGATTAACTGCAATACGACAGTTTAATTCTGGTCAACAAAATGTTATATCTCAGTTTAATAAGAATCAAGAGTTTGCAAGAGATACATTTAATACACAGATGTTAGCATCAATTAGAGCTGCTAATGCTAATTGGTTTAGGTCTGTTGCTACTATAGATAATGGTAATCAAATGTTAGCTAATTCTTTTGCAGCTCAATCGGAGTTAGCTTTAAGAGATAAAGAATATAATAACTTGTGGCAAAGACGTAGAGATGATGCTTTCTTTGTTTTTGAAGCAGCAGAAAGACAACTTGATAGACAAGCTCAAGCTGCTGCATTAGCACAACAAGAGTCTCTAGTAAGGTCATCTCAATCTTCAAGTAGAACTAATAGTATTTTTGGTGCAGTTGGTTCTGTATTAGGTGGGTTATTTACTTAATAAAGGAAAAATATATGACAGATATACAAGAAGTTCCTGATGAATTAGAAATTAGTTTTTTAGATATTTCATCAGAAACACCAATGCAAGAAGAGCAAGACCCTAATCAAGTTATGGGGCAACAACAAATGGAAGAGATTTTAATGTCTGTTGTTGCAAGGTTTGAAGGAGGCATACAAGAAATAGTACAACTTATTGAAGAAGATGAACAAGACATTAAAAATTTTAAAGAAAATCAAGAAGCAGATATTAATTTAGAAGATGTTATAGACCCTGATATGGATTCAGAGGATGACCCTACTGCTTTTTTATCAGCTAGTGTTCCTGGGTCAAGTTTAACAGGAGATACAGTAGACCCTAAACAAGGAACATTAGGAAAATATCCTTGGGAAAGTCCTCCAGAGTTTCCTTCTCCTATTGATGCTATGAATTTTTTATTAGAAAGAACAGCAAGAGAACCAGATAAAACTAATCTTATGAAGTTATTATATTCTGGTATTCCTGCTGAGACCCTAGCCAGAACAGCAACATTTATGGGATACATGGAAGGAGCATGGACACCAGATGTATCAGAACTTCTTGTTGTACCTTTAATGTTTCACTTAATAGCTGATGCACAAGAGCAGGGTATAAAAGCAAAAATATTTAATGATGTTCCTGAAGATGAAATTACAGCAGATACAGTTTTAGATATTTTAGAAGATAATAACCCAGAAGAACTAGCCAGAATAGATAGTTTACCTGATGAGGTAGAAGAAGAAATGATGGATGAAGAAATAAATATGGGTAGTTTCTTAGATATGGAGGAGATGCAACAATGAGTACACGTTTTGGAGATGCAGCAACAGGATTAGTTACAGGTTTTGCTACTGCACTTAACTCTCCTGCATTAAAACAAAAACGAGAAGAGAAAAGAATAGCTCAAGGAATAAGTAACTCTTTAATAAATGATTTTGTTGACACACCTTATGCAGACATAGCAGAAAAAGAATTTAAAGAGATAGCTAATAATAAAAATAGTAGAAAAATGCATACAGCTTTATATAATAATTATGCAACTGGAAATATTGATATCTTTCATAAAGACGACCCTCAGACAAAAGGAAGAAAAGTAAGAAGTTATCCAGGTTCTAATAATTTTGTATTCTCTCCTAAACCTGCAAAAAAAGACCAGTATGTTAAAGAAATAGATGCACAAAATAAAGTATTAGCTACTGCAAGTTCTTTAGCACAAGAAAAACACAATATAAATTTAAGTAAACTTACTGCTGACCAAAGAGGAGCAATCGTACAAGAAGCTTATGGGTTACTTAGTCCTACAGAACAACGATTAGTAAGTAATAAAGTTTTTGGAAAAACTCTTGATTCTCAAGTACGGTTAAAAACAAAAGTAGCAACAAATATGGGATTGTTAACAGAAATAATAACATCTTCTGGAGTAGTTGTACAAGTAAATGAAACAGTAGCTAAGAAATTAGGAATAGCTAAAGAAGATGTGTATAAAGTTCTGGAAAGTTCTCAAGTTAATAATGGTGTTTTTGCATTATTAACAGATGCTACAAATTATAGAAGTCCTACATACCGACAATCTCTTGCTGTTCTTGAAGAAAATGAAATAGAAACAAAGATTGCTAATACTTCTCTTCAAAGCAGCATTGCTAATTCTGTTTCACAAACACCTGAAATAGCAACTAATCAAGGTTTAACACCTGAAGAAGGACAGTCTATAACTGTTCAAGATATTTTACAAGAACCTGAATACTCAACAAGTGCTTTAATTCAACTATCTCAACAAAGACCAGAAGGTATAACTAATGAAAGACTTGCAACTGAATTAACTAAAGATATTCTGAATAGAGTAGATGAGAGTATTAAACAAAATGAAGATGTATTTAGACAAATTCAAGCAATTTTATTTGACCGTCTTGAACAAGGGGATGTTGTTTAATGAGTAATGGAACTGTTTCTGTTAATAATCAAATGGAAAATTTAGGTTTTCAAAATCAACCTAAAAACCAAAGTTTAACACGAAAAGTTTTTGATACTGTTTTTGGTAAAGACACATTAACAGGACAAGTTTTTGATAGTCAGGCAAGAATTAAAGAAGCAAGACAACAAGCTTTATTAGGATTAACACCTTCTGTAGAAGGATTTAGTGAGTTTGATGCTATAGAATATGCAGGATTATTAGGTCTACAAGATACTTATAGAGGGGTAAAACAACTTGTGGGACTTAATGAATTTGAAATGGCTAAAGACCAAAAAGTTTTAAGAGCTTTAATGGATAGTCCTGAGTATGGTAATAAAGTTAAAGCAGCTTATGTTGGTGGATTAATAGCAGACCCTGTTGGTTGGGTAGTACCTGTAGGTAAGTTTGTTCAAGGTGCTAAGTGGACTTATAATTTAGGTAGGTTAGCAAAGTCAGGTGCTTTATGGGGTGGAACAGCAGGATACTTAGGATATGTTGATGAAGAAACTACTGATAGAATTACCAATGCTATTGGAGGCTCTATAGGTGGTGCAGTCTTAGCTCCAGCTTTAGGATTTGGATTACAAGGACTTAAAAAAGGTGTAGTTGCAGGTAAAAATAATTTAATAGATGTTGTTAAAGATATTACTCCAGATGAAATATTAACTAAATCTGATGATGTTGTAAAAAATTTAACAGGTGTTGTTCCTAGAATAAGTTCTCCTGTAAAAAAATTTCTAGGTGAACAAAAAGCTTTTGGTAGAAATATATATAGAACCAGTTTAAGTAAAATTCATAAAGGGGTATTTGGAAATCCTGTTCCATCTTTATTAGGATTAGGAACATATTGGGTTGCAGATGAGATAACTAATACACAATTAGATAATTATCATTATAAATTATGGGAAGAAAGTAATGGTGAAGTAGATAAAACTTTTTTAACTAAAGGATTTATTGGAGCAAATGCTGAAGTTGAAAAAACTATTATCCCTGTTGTAGCTGCTGGTGCTGCATTTTTAGCTGGTAAAAAAATAGTAAAAACAGGCATGGGTGAAAAAGCTGAACAAATTATAGGAAAAGTTTTTATAGATAATTTTGGTTTAGATAAAGATTATATTCAATTAAAAAAATTTCGTAATACAGAAGCAAATGAATTTCGTGCAGATATAAATGATATTCTTGCAGATACTAAAAAATTACAAAAAGAATCTCCTGAAGCTGCAAAAATATTTTATAATTTTTTAGATACTGGAGACCGATTTAGTCTTGATAAAGCTATTAAAGAAGGACGTATTAATGCAACAGCTATTGATATAGGAGAAAGATATCAAAAAACTATTGCTAGATTAGGACAAAGACTTGTAGATTTAGGTTTATTAGACCCTAATGTTTATAATGAAAATCTTAATAAATATATTCATAGAACATATCTAAGAAAAATAAAAAATAATGAAGACGAAGATATAATTAAAGCTCGTTTAAGAGATAAGTTAGGTCCAATAGCTAATGAATTAAGACCTAGAGGTAAGTTAGAAAAAATTAAATTTTCTAATATTGGTTCAAAACAATATAAACAATTAGAAGAAGCTGGATTTAAACCTCTTAATACATATACAAAAGATGGTGTTAAATGGCAAGTAATGAGAAGGCAATTAACCACTAAAGAAAGAAAGTATTTACAAGAAATAGAAGATGCTGCTTTTGCTATTAATGAAACAGGCAGATTAATGACTAATGATATAGCAGCATATAGATTTTTTAATGATATTGGTGATAGATTTGGTATAGATGAAGATACCTTTTTAAATTTAAGAAGACAATATGAAACTTTAAAAGACCCTGTTCTTAAACAACAAGCATTAGATGAATTACAAACTTATGCACAAGTTCCTACTGATAAAATTTTTGGAACAGACATTCCTAAATTTGGACATAAATTACAAGGAAAATATATTCCTAAAGATATACTTAGAGATATTACAATACAAAGAGCAGTTTCAAAAGATATCTTAGAATCTGGACAGTATGGTACAGCTCTTCCAAAAATTATAAAAGGATATAATAAATTAAATTCGTTATGGAAAAGAACAGTTACCTCTTGGAATCCTCTTGTTCACATGAATAATACTATGGCTAACTTTGTATTGTTAGATGCACATGATGTTCCTTTAAGTTATTGGTGGAATTATGGTTCTAAAATTATGTCTAAATCAGGTAGAGACAAACTTTCTAATGATTCTCGTTATGGAGATATTTTAGCTCAAGTTGATAGATATGGACTATTTGATGCGTCTTTAGTTAAACAAGATTTAGGATTAGAAGATGGATGGGGTAAAGCATATTTACGAACTAAAAAATTTAAAGATGCGTTTAAAAATGCAGATAAAGAAAATCCTTTAACTGCTGTAGAAACAGCTCAAAATATTGGTATAGGTTTTGCAGAGTATGCTTTAAAACTTCCTAAAGGTTTTGATAAGTGGGCTACTAGAATTTATGGTAGTGAAGATGCTATGTTTCGTGTAGCATTATATGTAGATAGATTAGATAAAGCTTATAATCCTTTTATTCGACAAATGGCTTTTCAAGGAATTAAAAAAGGTTCTAAAGAATATGAAGATGCTTTTGAAATAGTTAGACGAAAAGCTGCAAGTGAGGCACGAAAAGGTTTTGTAGATTATGAGATTTCAGCTCCTCTTGTAACAGCTTTAAGACATAGTATTGTTCCTTTTATTGCTTATCCTTATAGAATGATTCCTATATTATCTGAAATTGCTATTACAAAACCTCATAAGTTTGCTAAGTGGGCTACTATAGGAGTAGCTTTAAATTATGCAGGAAGAGAAAAATCAATAGGAGAAGAAGAAGAAGAAAGAGCCTTATTAAATAAACAACATCAACAACATTTATTTGGTGTTCTTCCTGTTAATACTTTTATAAAAATTCCTGATTCTTTTTCTAAAGCATTTACATTAGGATTAGACAAAGACCCTTTTACAGGTAAACTTGTTCCTAATAGAAGTTTATATTGGGATATTAATAGATTTGTTCCAGGCGGAGATGTTTTTCAACAAACTGAAAGTACGTTAGATGTTCCTTTTTTACCTGTTTCTTTTCAACCTAATGGAGGTTTAGTAGGTCATTTACTAGCTAGTATTGTATATGGAAGAGAAAGTTATACTGGACAACCTTTAGAAGATTTAGGTATAGAAACTTTTGGTGAAAGAACATTGTATGCAATGCAAAGATTAGTTCCTAATAATCCCTTAATTACAATGTTTGGAGATGCAGAATCTTTTAGTTCATGGAGTTCTAAAAAAATTATAAAAGCAGCAAGAGCTGTAGAAAATCCCTACACAGAATACTTACCTGTAATATTAGCTGTGTCTCATGTTTTAGGTTTAAAATTTTATCCTTTTGAACCAAGAAAAAAATCTCTTGCTTTAGGTACTGCTGTACGAACAGAAATAAGTAAGGCTCATGCAAAGCATAGAAAACAAGCTAAAAAAAGATTTAATAATGAAATTACCCAAGAAAGATTTGAACAAGATACATTAGATTATGAAGAAGAGTTATCTAGAGCATTGTTTAAGCACTTTAAACCTTTATATAAAATTGGTTTAACTGACCCTGAAACAATTCCAAGAGAGTATGAAAAACGAATAAGAGAAAGAGGTAAATAATATGGTATCTTATACAACAGATAGTGGTGTAAAAAAACCACTTAGCACTCCTACTATTAGAATTGCAAGGAGTATGTTTACTAATCTTGGTTCTAAAGATACAACGAATTATGCTAGTTTACAAAGAACCAGAAGAACACCTCCTAATATTCCTATCACTACAACAGGTTTGTTAGCACCAAAAGCAGGACAAGGTAGGTCTAGAACTACAGGAACTTTAGGAAGTGTTCCTGATGTTACACCTTTTTCTAAATCGCAATTAGAATCTTTTGGACAAATAGGAGCTGGATTATCAGATACTAATATTGGTGGTAAAATTATAAGTCCTCTTGAAAACTTTGCACAAAGTCTTAAAGATAAAATTAAAAATCCATTTGAACGAACATGAATCCATCAGAACTTGCAAACTTAGTAGAAAAAGTAGGGATACCTCTGTTAACAGCAGGTGCTGCTGGTTATGCTTTATGGTGGTTAATCCGTTGGTTAACAACATCTTTTAAAAAAGATTTAACAGCAGACCATGAGCAGTCTATTAATGAGATAAGAGATTTAAAAGAAGAATTAGATGAAGAAGTTAGAGATACAAGAGAAATTTTATCTAAAGACTTACAAGCATTAAATACAATGACAGTAAGATTAGTAGATAGAATTAGAACTTTAGAGTTAAATTTTATAGAGCATGATGAAACAGTTAGAGCATTGTATGGTTTGACTAGGGCTAATAGAAGAAGAACTAGGCATGAAACTGTAGAAGATTTACATGAACAAATTAAAGATGCAGGAAAAACTAATGGCGACTAAAAAAAGAAAACCCTCTAATATGAAAGGCATCACCATTAAAGGTGGATACAAACGTCCTACTAAAAAAGGTGCTGGTATGACTGCTAAAGGTGTTGCAAAATATCGTAGACAAAATCCTGGAAG